>Ga0209009_1000551_pt1 | contig 12614 bp, 13 predicted proteins | sample BlaSpr_A8_OM3_M2_FD_187979 | JGI IMG/M metagenome (GOLD analysis project Ga0209009, IMG submission 187979) | Forest soil microbial communities from Thunder Bay, Ontario, Canada - Black Spruce, Ontario site 2_A8_OM3_M2 (SPAdes) (version 2) | ecosystem: Environmental > Terrestrial > Soil > Boreal... | reverse complement strand
CGATTTGTGATTTGAGGTTCTGATTCCAATTGAAAATGCCCACTTCTGGAGGTCAACAAAGGATCTTCGCCGTGGAGCAGACAGTTACATGCCACCAAAACATTCGCCTTGCCAATTAAAGCCGAGCGAGTAGATAATCCGCCACCGCTGAGGCGAAAACCGCGCCGAGGCTAAATCGAAGGAGAAAACACATGAAGCGCATTTTGATGGTGCTCGCTGCTCTTGCACTCTCCGCTGTCGTCTCCGGCCCGCTGATGGCTCAGGGAAGTCCATTTGTTGGATCATGGAAACTGAACACCGAAAAATCGAAATACACCGGCGTACCCATGCCCAAAAACCTCGACCGTACAGTCGCAGCAGAAGGCGAGGGCGCGAAGTATACCTACCAGGGAACCAACGGAGAAGGAAAGCCTATTGACTACACCTTCTCCACAAAATTCGACGGCAAAGCTTCCCCCATCACCGGCTCGGGAGCACCCGGTGGCGCGGACAGCATCACGATCAAGCGCGTCAACGCCAACAAAACTACCGCCGTATTGTCAAAGGGTGGGGAGGAAGTCGGTAAATCCACGGCAGAGGTATCAAAGGACGGAACGATTACCACCGTCACAGGAACGGGAAAGACGGCAGGCGGCAAGGACTACAGCACCACAAGCGTGTTCGACAAGCAGTAACCAGCGCGTCGGGGGCGGTAGCGCGCAGTTCAAATTTTTCCGAAGGCTGCTAAGCGCAGCCGCCCTCTGACGAAGTTTCATCCACCGGTAAACCTGCTAACTCAGCAAAATCGATGTTCCCAAAATATCTACGAGCTTTGCTTCGTCCGACGCAAAACCACAACGACGACTTCGGCCGTCGGCCCGGAATGAAGAAAAATAGCACGCTCAAGTAAGTTGACCGAAAAACGCTGCCCAAGTGGCTACGGCAAGGCCCCACACAAATCGGGAAAATCTCGCGAGGGTACCCTGACGGGCCGTCGCGGAATCTGGGCTGGGGCGGCGTTGTACCTCCGGTTGAATCCAATCTGCGGTGCGGGCATCTTATAGTTAGTTTGATGTTAAACGATTAATGGTTAAACCATAGTGCCGACACATTTTAGAGGCAATAGCGGGACGAAGCGGGCGCTAAATGCGTTTATTAATCTGGCGCGGGCATCCAATTCGGTGCAGACGAGGCTCGCGATGGGCCTGGAGCGGCACGGTATAACCACCAGTCAGCTTGGGATTCTGGAGGCTCTTTTTCATCTAGGTCCAATGTGCCAGCGGGCGCTTGGGGACAAGCTACTGTGCAGCGGCGGGAACATAACCATGGTGATCGACAATCTGGAGAAGCACGGATTGGTCCAGCGGGTGCGGCAGAACGAAGACCGACGCATGATCATGATTCACCTAACTCCCAAGGGGCGCAAGCTGATTTCCCGCGTACTTCCGCAACATGCGAAAGAAGTCGTGAAAGAAATGAGTAACCTGACGGCGACAGAACAGGAAGAGTTACGCCGACTTTGCCGCAAGCTGGGGCGCGGCGGGGAAGTGAATTTGGAAAACGATCACGACCATTTAGAAAAAAAAACGAAGGAGAAGGAAAATGATACAAGTTCGACCTAGTGAAGAACGAGGACGCAACAAGCTCTCCTGGCTGGATACGCGATTCACGTTTTCGTTCGACCAGTATTACGATCCGGAGCATATCCAATTCCGATCCTTGCGCGTGCTGAATGAAGATATTGTGGCGCCGGGAAAAGGATTTGGAATGCATCCGCACCGGGACATGGAAATCTTGACCTGGATACTCGATGGATCGCTGGAGCACCGCGACAGCATGGGCACCGGCGCAGTGATACGTCCCGGAGAGTTGCAACATATGACAGCGGGATCCGGGATCATGCACAGCGAATTTAATCCGTCGCCGAAGGATCCGACGCACTTGTTGCAAATTTGGATCGTGCCGGACCGCAAGAATCTGAAACCGGAATACGAGCAGCTCACGTTTCCGGATAAAGACTTGCGAGGACAGTTCCATTTAGTGGCTGGCCCGCAGGCGCCCGTAAATATTCACCAGGACGCAAATCTTTACATTACGCGGCTGAACGAAGGCGAGCAGGCCAAGCATCCGTTGAAAAAAGGGCGGCATGCCTGGTTGCAAGTTTCACGCGGAAACGTGGATGTGAATGGAGTGGAATTAAGGGCGGGAGACGGCGCGGCTATTTCCGAAGAAGCTGAAGTACAGGTGAATGCGACGAAACCCTCGGAAGTTTTGCTTTTTGATCTGGCGTAAATCAATCTGAAAAGGAGAGATAGCATGAGCGATTCCTCGAGCAGTTTTACACCGTTGGCGGGCCGAATCCTGATGAGCGTGGTGTTTTTGGTCAGCGGGTTTTTCAAGATAGGCGGCTACTCGCAGTTGGTGGGTTACGCGGCGTCCAAAGGCTTGCCAATGGCGGGTGTGGCGGTAGCCTGTGCGGCGGCGTTGGAGCTGGCCGGAGGGCTCGCGATTCTTGTCGGCTTCCAAACAAAAATCGCCGCGTGGCTTCTGTTTCTTTACCTGATACCCACAACATTCGTTTTTCACAACTTCTGGGCCTTGCAGGGCGCGGAGCAGCAGAACAACATGATCCATTTTTTGAAGAATGTTGCGATCATGGGCGGTCTGGTGATTCTTGCGGCAAACGGTCCGGGGCCCTACTCGGTTGATCATTCACGCGCGAAAGCTTGAAGCAAAAAACGTAACCAAATATAAGCGGAGGGCGAACAGCACGTACATTTCTAAAAGCATCGGAGGGATTATGAGCACTGCAAAAAGGCCGGCAGAGACCGCTACGCCCATACATGATTTGATTTCGCACCGCTGGAGTCCCCGAGCGTTCGACCGAAGACCCGTGGAACCGGAAAAACTTCGTAGTTTGTTTGAAGCGGCGCGATGGGCGGCTTCTTCTTACAACGCACAGCCTTGGTACTTTATAGTGGGGACAAAAGACGACCCTGAGAATTATAAGCGCGTGCTGGAGTCGCTTGTGGAATTCAATCAAGGGTGGGCCAAGCAGGCGCCGGTGCTGGCGCTGAGCGTAGCAAAACTGAAATTTGACGATGGCCGGCCGAATCGACACGCATTCCACGACGTGGGACAAGCAGCCGCGAATTTGGCCTTACAAGCAGAAGCGCTGGGACTTTCCGTGCACCAAATGGCGGGAATCGATGCGGAAAAAGCGCGGAAGCTTTTCAATATTCCCGCGGACTATGAAGCCGTGGCAGGATTTGCGATCGGCTATCCCGGAGATCCGCAGTCGCTGCCGGAGGAACTGCGCCAGCGCGAAATAGCTCCGCGCCAGCGCAAGCCGCTCGATTCGTTCGTGTTCACAGGACAATGGGGCAAAAGCTCCCCGCTTCTAAAGTCCTAGAATTGCCTGGCAATCGTTCCCACCAGCACGTGACTTGTATCTGAGTCGAACAGCAACGCTGTATTGGCGTCGATCAGGTAGTAGGCCAGGCTGTAACTGGCGTTCGGATTGGTAACCACAATTGTTGCCGTGCCACGTCCGTTCGAGTCTGGCGCCAGAATCGAGCTATCTGTACTACTGATCGGATCGCTCTGGAAAACGGAGTTGAAGTTGTTGATGTCCAGATTGCCGTTGGAGACAGACGGCGCACCGAGCGTGACTTGGCCTGACACATCCTCTTGAATGGCAGCAGAGTTGTCGTGGAACACTCCCTGGCCGCCGAGGAGCAGGGCAAAGCTGCCAGCAGCGAACTGCGTGACAGTTTTCTGCGTATACGCTGAGCCAATGGATATCGCGGTGGGATCCAGCTCAAGCATTACAAGAGCGGGTTCTACCGCTGTGGAGCTTGCCTGCGCCGTTTGATACGCGGCGAATTGTAAGGGGTTTGATCCGGTCGGACATAGGCCCAACAAAATGCGGCCGCTGGACGGATCGATGGTATAGGCGCAAGTAGCCAGCGCGGTGTCCGATGTGACGGTGCCCGCGCTGTTGTTGTCGAAGACTCCTCCGGTAATGTTGCCATTCCCTCCCGAAGCAAAGACTCCGCCCAGAGCAAAGGCTCCTGCGGGTGAGTTCCCACCAGACGTGAAAGCATAGTTGCCGGCAGTAAGGCTTGCTGCGGAGAACGAAGTTCCTGTGGCGCCGCTGTACATATTCCCTTGCAGATAGCCGGCGTGGTCGATTTCCACGAAATAGAGACGCGTGGCATCCACAATGTAAAACGCGAATTGGCGCTGGCCAGTTGCGGCGCTGTTGATGGTCATTTTACCGCGGCCGGTGTCAGGCGCAGTGCTGTCCAAAGAGTATGAAACATTGAGCGAGGCGGCCTGCGTGGTAGCGCCATTGTCGTTGAGATCCACAACGCCAGTGCCAGTCTGATTAGTGCTATTTCCGCTAGCCGTAAATTTACCGGCGATTCCCAACGGGGTGAACACAGTATCAGCACCCAAGCCGGAAAACACATAGGCACCGGTGATGGCGGAAAGGTCCGAAGTGTCGTTCAAATTTTGCTGGTCGATTGTGCCGCTGCCGGTAAAAGTGCGGTCGAAGCGGATGACCCCGGCGTGCTGGTTGGAAGTAAGTGCGAACTGCAACGTTGTGGCGCCGGGAACGCCAGGATTCAGTAGAATCGTCCCGCGGCCGTCCGGGCCTACCTTGTAAGTGCTGGTGTTGGGTTGAATCTGATACTGGACCCATCCATTCGTGGTAAAGCTATCGACGTCTTCGATTCCGCTCGTAATCTTTCCGCTGCCATCGGTCGCGAAGCTGCCTGCCACTGCAAGAAAACCATTCTGATCGTTCCCGGAGTAAGAGAAGGCGAACTGGCCGCTTAAAGACAGGTCTGAGTAAACGATTGTCGCCGTTGCAGTGGCGGTGACGGCGGGAGTTAGGGTGGAATCCGTGGCGGTGACCGTAATTGTGCCGCCGGGCGGCGGCGAGGGCGGGGCCATATATTGGCCGGTGGTTGGATTAATGGCGCCTACGTCGCCACCGCTCGTGGAGCTTACGGCCCAAGTGGCATTGGAATCGACGACGTTGTTTAGAAGCGCGGAAAACTGGACGGAACCACCGGCCGGAACGGTGGAAGTGGAAGGCGTTACGGCCAGACCTTGTCCTACGCCGACCGTGAGAATTGCAGTATTTGAAGTGACGATATTGGTGTTGCTGGTGCTGGATGGAACTTGCGGCGCGGTCGCCGTGATCATTACTTGGCCGTTGTTGGTGCTGGGAGCGACACTGGGAGCCGTGTAAATGCCCTCCTGAACGTCGTCGGGGGAATTTGCGATCGTGCCGACTTGGGAGTTGCCGCCTCCGATGCCATTCACTTGCCAGGTGACCGCTGTCGTCGTGGTGACTGTGGTGTTTGAGAGATTGACTACGGCGGTGAGGGTGATCGAGGTGTTGAGGTCAGCGGTGGCTGCTGTGGGTGAGATCATTACCGAAGTTACGGTGGCGTTGCCGCTGTTACCGCCACCGCAGGCGGACAGAGTTAAAACGATTGCCAGAGCTAATGAACAGGTACACAGAGCGGACATCTTTCTTTTGCAGGTTTCCCGGAACATGCTCACCTTTTGTAATCTTATTTTAAGCGCGCTTTGAGCATACCGTTATTCCTGCCCGAAGCAAAAAAGTTCCTGTTTATTTTTGCACTATGATGCAAAGCCCGACTGGACGGTTGCGCGGCTCATAGCTCGCGGAGAGCCAAGGCTACGGGACGGCGCGCAGCGCGGATGGCAGGCGGTACCCCGCCGATTAAGCCCATGAAGAGGGCGAAGACAATTCCCACTGCGAGAAGAATCGGCGTGATGCGGAAAGCGAAGGCGACCGACGAAAAGGTTTGCATGTTTAACGTGCTGGTGGTGAGGCCGTTTAGCGGAAGCACGGCGGCCGAGCCGATCAATCCCCCTACGAACGCTATGAGCAAGGCTTCAAACAGAAAGGACATAACGATGCTGAAAGCGCCGAAGCCGATCGCACGCATGGTGGCGATTTCGCGCGAGCGCTCGGAAACAGCGGAATACATAGTGTTGAGCGCGCCGAATACTGCGCCGACGCCCATGATCGCAGCCACCAAACTACCCAGGACCGTTATCAAGGTTGTGAGGCCGCGCGACTGTTTTTCGTAATATTCGAGTTCGCGCGTTACTTCCACGGTCAAGCGCGGGTCGGCGGTGAGCGAATCTTTAAAGGAATCGAACGCAGCGGGGGAAGTCAAATGCACGGTGACCGATTGAAAAATGTTCTCGGGGCGCTTGTACACCTGAGCGAGAACACGGGCGTCGCACCAGATTTCGGAATCGAAGGCGCTGCCTCCGGCGTCGAAGATTCCGACCACCTTCCAGGTACCGCTGCCAAAGCTCACCGTGTCGCCAAGGTTTAATCCGGAGTAGGTGCCTGCAACGTTCCTGCCGACGATCAACTCTGAAAGGCCCGGCTGAAAAAACCGGCCTTGCGAGATGTGCACGTTCTTGCGGACCTTCAGCGCGTCGGCGGAAACGCCGCGTACTTGGACGTTAGCGTCCGTACCGGTAGCCTTCAGCGGGAAATTCGCAATGACCACTACCTCGGGACTAACCAACGGCACGCCGTTATCGCGGGCAATACCGGGGGCGTCCTGAATCACTTTCACCTGATCCAGCCCCACGGCGCCATTTAATTCGGCGGTTGAGCCGGCGCGCATGATGAGCGCGTTGTCGGCGGATCCGGAAGAAACCAAGGTGGCATGAAAGCCGCGCGCGAGGGAGAGCATGGCGATGAATACGCCGACGGTGCCCGCAATTCCGAGAACGGCCACGATGGCGGAAACCCAACGGGCGCGAACGCTGCGTAGATTATAAACGATGGGGATGGCCATGCCTCAAACCCTCCTGAGTGCGTCAACTACGCGCAAGCGCATCGCCGTTGTGGCGGGAAGTATCCCGGCGAGAATCCCGACAGCCAATGAAATGGCGATTCCCATAATTATCGCGGGACCAGGCAGTCTGAAGTAAGGCAGGAAACCGTGGGTTGGATCTCCGCCCATGGTGAAGAGTTTTGACAGGCCGATCCCGATGCCTCCGCCGACCGCAGCGATCAGAAGCGATTCGCCTAGCACGAAGAACAGTACGAAGCGGTCGGTGTATCCCACCGCTTTAAGAACTGCTAGCTCTCCGATACGTTCGCGCACGGCGATAGCCATGGTATTACCAGTGACAAGCAGCAAAGTGAAGAACACGACTCCGCCAATGCTGAGGATTAGAAACGAAATGTTGCCGAATTGTTTGGCGAATCCGGTAGCGAGAGCTTTTTCTGTTTCGGTCTTGGTTTCATAAGGAGAGTTGGCGAAAGTATCGTCGATTGCCTTTACTACGGCGGCCGCGTGATCAGGGTCATCGAGTTTGACGATGTACCAGCCGATTAAACCTTTTTCGACCTGGCGACGCTCGTCGAAATAATCGTAGTGAAACCAGAATTGGGTGAGGTCGTCCTGGTCGCGCGAACCGGTGTAGATACCTCGAATGTTGAATTCCCATGTGCCGGTGAAAATTGTGCCCTTGATGGGAACGCGATCACCGACTTTCCAGCCGAAGCGTTTGGCGGTGGTGGCGCCAACGATGGCGCCTTCGCGATCGGCTACGAAATCCTTCCACTGATCGTCGGGAATCACGAATTCAGGAAAAACCTGTCTCTGGTTTGGAACATCAATCGCGAATTGGGGAAAAAAGTTTTTTTCATCCTGGTAGATGCCGCCGAACCAATTGTCGAAGGTGACCGCTTTCACGCCGGGAATGCGAAGGATTTGATCGCGATAAGACATGGGAAGCGGCTGGATGATGGCGACTTTGTTGATGACGTCGAGGCGGTCAACGCCGGCCAAGTCCACGCCTTGGTTAAATGCCCCATGGACGACTACCAGAAGGCCGAAGAGAAAGAGCGCGACGGCGAAAGAGCCGATGGTTAGCAGGGTGCGCAACGGTTTGCGAAGTAAATTTGCGATGATGAGCGGCATGAATTTCATCGCGAGCTCCCTGCTGCGGCGAGAACGCCTTCAACCAGGACGCCTTTATTCAGGTGCAGGGTGGCTTGCGCGCGCTCGGCGGCGGCGGGGTCATGCGTAACCATCAGGATGGTTTTGCTGTATTCCTTGGAGAGGCGGGTTAGGAGGTCAAGAATCTCGTCCGCGCTCTTGCGGTCGAGGTCGCCGGTGGGCTCGTCGCAGAGCAGGAACGTGGGATCGGCGATGATGGCGCGGGCGATGGCGACACGCTGTTCTTGTCCGCCGGAGAGCTGGCGAGGGTAGTGATTCAGTCTGTCACCGAGACTTACGATTCCAAGAGCTGCTTGCACGTGTTGACGCCGCTCGGATTTTGAAAGCTTAGTGAGCAGCAGGGGCAATTCCACGTTTTGAAACGCGGTGAGCACGGGGATCAAGTTGTACATCTGGAAAATAAATCCTACGTGGCGCGCGCGCCATTCAGTGAGTTTGCTGCCGGACATGTGCGTGATTTCGTCGCCGGCCACGGTGATGCTGCCGCGGGAAGGCACGTCCAAGCCGCCCAGAAGATTCAGCAGCGTGGTTTTGCCGGAGCCGCTGGGGCCCATGAAGGCGACGAACTCGCCTTTGTCCACGTCCAGATTCAGACCTTGCAAGACGTGGATCACTTCGCCGCCTCGACTGTAGGTCTTGTCGAGACCGCGGATTTGAATCAGGCTGCCTGCGCTTCCTCTGCCATCCACTCGAACCATTTCGGAGTCTCCTATTTCTTATTTCTTGATCTCGACAGCTTGACCATCGCGAAGAGTTGCCGGGCCTTTCACCACGACTGTGTCACCTGCATCAATACCTGCTAAAACTTCTGCGTCGGATCCGCGAGTTCCGCCCAAGGTAACTGCGCGGCGCTCGAGACGATTATCTTTCACCAGAAAAACAATTTTCTTGCCTTGGTCTTCGCGAACTGCGTCTTGCGGAATGAGAGCTGCGGGCTCGGCGGCGCCGTTTTTCTGTTCAGGCGCTGCGCCAAAAAAAGTTACTTTGATGCCCATGTCGGGGAGAATGCGCGGGTCCAATTTTAGAAAGGAGATGCGCACTTTCACCGTGGCCTTCTGACGGTCGGCGGTGGGTATTACAGTGCGAACGCGCGACGGAATCTGCCACTCGGGATATGCGTCTAGGACGGCTGTGACGTTTTGTCCGGGCACCACGCGGGCGATGTAGGCTTCGTTCACATCCACTTCGATTTCGTTGGAGTTCATGTCCACGATGGTGGCGATGCCGGTTCGCGTGAAACCACCACCAGCGGAGATAGGCGATACCATTTCACCGACTTGCGCATCTTTGGAAACTACGATGCCGTCAAACGGCGCGCGGATTACGGTGTTGTCCACATTCTGTTGCGCTTCGCCAACACGCGCTTGCGACGCAGCGACCTGTTCTTTGGCTAGCGCGATCTTCGCGCGCAGACTGTCCGCGGCCATGGTGGTGTTGTCCAAAGTTTCCTGGCTTTGCACGCCGGCGGCTAGAAGTTGCTTGGCTCGACGTAATTCAATTTCCGCGTTCTTTAGCTGCACTTCAAAATCGGCAATGGCGGCTTGGGCCGAATCACGGTCGGCTTGGGCCGAATCGAGGGCCCGACGGGCATCGGAATCGTCGAGAGTTGCGAGGACGAATCCTTCCTGTACATGCATGCCTTCATCGAAATTGACTTTGGTGACGCGCCCAGTGATCTTCGCCGCAATCGTGGCGCGACGCCGAGGCGTAACATAACCGCTGGCATTCAAGAGCGCGGGGCGCCCGGCAGCGGCTTTTTGCGCAACGGCCACTTCGACCACCGGTTTCTGGCTATGAAAAGCAAATACAGCGCCGGTGACAATAACCACCACGCCCAGGAGCGCGCCGATAATGCCGAAGACTTTTCCGGCCTGGCCACCTTTGCGCTGGCCTTCGTGGATGCGCAAGGAGCCCAGATCGTGTTTTGGCGGACTTACCGACGATGCCATCAGGACAAATCTCCTTAGGTTCGAGCGCCCTATGCATGTACTACGCCTCTGCGGCAGAAATATTACCGAGGCTCGGGGCCTAAAAAACACAGGGAGCGCGGTAAATATATTGTAACTTGCCAGAGAGGTTTCGGTTACCCAAACAAAAGCGGAAAAGCCCGGTTCCCCGGTCGCTCAGATATAAGCGAAGGACCGGGAAGTCACGCCGAGGCTAGATTTTTGGAAGCACAATTCCCTGCTGCGCCTGATACTTCCCTTTTTTGTCTTTGTACGAGACTTCGCATTGCTCGTCGGATTCGAAGAAAATGACCTGGCAGAGCCCTTCGTTGCCATAAATGCGCGCGGGAAGCGGAGTCGTATTGCTGATTTCCAGCGTTACAAAACCTTCCCATTCCGGCTCGAACGGCGTGACGTTCACGATAATTCCGCAGCGAGCATACGTCGACTTGCCGACGCACAGAGTGAGCACGTTGCGCGGAATGCGGAAATATTCCACCGAGCGTCCGAGGGCGAAAGAATTCGGCGGCACGATGCAGACATCACCCTTGAATTCGACGAACGACTTCGAATCGAAATGTTTTGGATCGACGATGGAGGAATTTACGTTAGTGAAAATGCGGAATTCGTCCGCGACCCGCATGTCGTAACCATAAGAGGAAACGCCATAGCTGATGACTCCGTCGCGCACTTGGCGATCTTCGTAAGGCTCGATCATTTTGTGCTCGCGAGCCATCTTGCGTATCCATTTGTCAGACTTCACCGACATCGAATCCTCCCGGAATCAACAGAAATAACGCAGATAGGCCTTAGCAGCTATGCCGCAATACCTCGGCTGAATTTTCGCACTGCTCAGTTTAAAAGCGAGTTGCGCATATTATTACACACCACGGCGCTTGACAACCCGCAAACCCCTGTCTAGCATAGGTTTCCGGTGGATGCTGTAGGATCGTGTGATCCAGCCCCGGGGGATCGCGCGATCAAGCTGGAGGATTGCGTGATCAAGCTTGATATCGTTAACGCCATAGTTTCGAAAACCAACGTGACCCGCACCAAGGCCGAGCAAGCGGTGGAAACTGTGTTCGAGGCCATGAAGAACGCGTTGGGCCGAGGGGAACGCATTGAGCTTCGGCGCTTCGGCGTGTTCAACGTAAAGCCGCGGAAGACCGGGATTGGCCGCAACCCGCGCACCGGGCAACAGGTTAGCATTCCTCCGGGCAAGGCGGTGCGTTTCAAGCCGGGCAAAGAACTCCAGACATTGCCAGCTCCCTCTTCGACCCCCGCACCCAAGTCCTGAATTAGCGCAGGCTGTTGTTGGGTTGATTCCCGCGAAAGGCGGCTGACCGCTTTTCGGTGCTAAACTTGTAGTCTTCATGGATCACATTCCCGGCAACGGACACGCGCGTATTCCTGTCGAAGTTCTCGATCTTGGATACCCGCAAATCATTGAACTGCCCCCGCCGCGTATCGTGCAACCCCGAAAACCCTGGTGGCCGGCACTGGTTCTTTTTCTACTTACGCTGGTTACTACCCTGGCGGTTGGATCGGAATTCGCGCTGTCGTATGCGCACAATGTTGCGCCATTCTCCGGCGACGACAATCCATTTGCGGCGATTGTAGCGCCGCTGGCGCATCCTCATCTACTTGTACTGGGCATTCCGTTTTCGTTTGCGCTGCTGGGATTTTTGATGGCGCATGAGATGGGCCACTACATTGCGTGCCAGATTTACGGCATCGATGTGAGCTATCCCTACTTTATTCCGTCACCATTTCTGTTTGGGACATTTGGCGCGTTTCTGCGGATACGCTCGCCGATTGCAACGCGGCGCGCGCTGTTTGATGTTGGAATCGCCGGGCCGATTGCAGGATTTGTGGTCGCTGCGCCGTTGATGGGGTACGCGATATCGATTTCGAAAATCATTCCCGGTGTGCAGCAGAATGCCGATATTGTCTTTGGCCAGCCGACGCTGATGAAAATTTCTATGGGGATGTTTCATCCTGGCGCGGACCCGACGTCACTATTGCTACATCCGATTGGGCAGGCGGCTTGGGTGGGATTGTTTGCCACTGCGCTGAATCTGTTGCCTTGTTGGCAGCTTGATGGCGGACACATTCTGTACACGCTGGCGAGCAAAAAGCACAAAGAAATTTCACTGATCGTCGCCTTAGGTCTAATCGCGATGGGAATCCGTTGGTGGCACGGATGGGGAGTGTGGGGAATCGTTTTGCTGGTGCTATCGCTGAGATTTCGGCATCCGCCGGTTTATGACCGTTGGGAGCCGCTCGATGCAGGGCGAAAATTATTGGCGATTCTGGCGCTGGCGATATTTGTTTTGTGCTTCACGCAGTGGCCTACGAACAATCCTTGAAGCATCCCTCCTAAGAAAATCTCTGCAAGTTGACGATTCGCGTGAGAAGTATATGATGCCCGCATCGTAATGGATTATCCTCCGACTCCTTCGCAGAATTCTCCAACACTCGTACGTACGCTTGGCTTGCGCGATCTAACCATGCTGGTTATTGGAGGCGTGATCGGGTCGGGTATATTTTTGGTGCCTGGCGCGATTCAACGCCGCGTCGGAAATTCAGTGGGGTTAGCGATTCTGGTCTGGGTGGCGGGCGGATTCTTGTCGCTCGTGGGCGCGCTCAC
>Ga0209009_1000550_pt1 | contig 12617 bp, 9 predicted proteins | sample BlaSpr_A8_OM3_M2_FD_187979 | JGI IMG/M metagenome (GOLD analysis project Ga0209009, IMG submission 187979) | Forest soil microbial communities from Thunder Bay, Ontario, Canada - Black Spruce, Ontario site 2_A8_OM3_M2 (SPAdes) (version 2) | ecosystem: Environmental > Terrestrial > Soil > Boreal... | reverse complement strand
TCGCTCAGGATGACAGAGTAAGGATTGCCCTGGGCCCATCCTCAGTCGCACATCGATCACCGGTACGCAGGCGCAGATCCCGAGCAAGCGGAAGCGACGCGCCGCAGGCGCAGGTCCCGAGCAAGCGGAAGCGACGGCTAGTTCAGCGGGAACGTCAGCGTGTACTCCCAGGAGCCGCGGCCGACGACCATCACGAGGGTTGTGCGGCTCTGGTCGCGAGAGAGGACCTTGTTGACGTCTTCCGCGTCGGCGACCGCTGTGCCGTTCAGTCCCAGGAGAGTGTCGCCCGTCTCGAGGCCCGCCTGCGCGGCGGCCCCGCGCGCGTCCACGATCGAGACGCGCAGGCCCCGGCTCGCCGGGCGCACGGACATGCCGAGCTCCCGCAGGATCCGCATGCCGTAGTCGGCCGGGGGGTCCTGGCCAGCGACCGTGACGGTCCGTTCGGCCGGGCCGTTCTTGAGCACGAGTTTCATGGGCCGGCCCGGGCCGCGCGTCGAGAGCGCCGTCTCGAAGGACTCCTGCGAATCGATGAGCGTCGCGTCCACGGAGAGGACCTGGTCGCCGGGCTTGATGCCGGCCTTCTCCGCGGGCGAGCCGGGGTCCACGCTGCGGATCCGGAATCCTTTCGGGCGGCCCTCCTCTTCGCGCGAGGCGACGGTGCGCCCGTGCAGGCCGACCCAGACGGGCTTGACGTGCCCGAACTTGACGAGGTCCGACACGATGCGTTTGGCGCGGTCCACGGGGATCGCGAAACCGATCCCCTGCGCGCCTCCGATGATCGCGGTCGCGACCCCGATCAGGTCCCCCTGGATGTTGACGACGGGCCCGCCGGAGTTGCCGGGGTTGATCGGCGCGTCGATCTGGATGAAGTCGTTGTAGACCCTCTGGTTGTCGCCGGGGACGCTCCGCCCGAGCGCTGAGAGGACGCCCGCGGTGACCGTGTTGGAAAGGCCGAAGGGATTTCCGATCGCGACGACCGTCTCGCCGATCATCAGGTCCGCGGACGTGCCGAGCTTGATCGTCGGGAGCGCGGCTCCCGGTTTCCTGACGCGCAGCACGGCCAGGTCGTTGTCGGCGTCGGATCCGATCACCTCGCAAGCCAGCTCCTGCCCGCTCCTGGTCGTCGCGATGATTTTCGAGGCGCCGGAGATGACGTGGTCGTTGGTCAGGATGATCCCCTTCGGGTCGATGATGACCCCCGAGCCGAGAGACTTCGCGGGCCGCGGATCGAGGCCCAGGAAGAACTGGTCGAAGACGCCCCGGGCGCGCCGGACGGTCTGCTCCGCGGCGATGTTGACGACGGCGGGGGAGACCTTGTCCACCACCTCGACGACTTCGTTGCGGCGGGAAGGGAGAGGAGCGGCGAAGGCGGCCGCGGTAACGAACAGGAGCAGGACCGTGGGAACCCTGTGCCGTTGCTTTTTCACGGACAGAAGAACGGCGCGGGGCGGCGAGCCATTCCTCGGCCTGTACCCGGCCGCGATTTACCGGGCCTTGACGTCGATGGTTTCTTTCTTGCCGCCGTCGCCGTTGGCCCTGTTCTCTGACGACCCTTTTCGGATCTCGACGGGCCCGCCGCCCGGTGACGCCGTCACCGCGGCCGTGTCTCCCGTCGCGATCTCGTTCTTCAGAATTCTCTGCGCGAGGCCGTCCGTCACTTCCTTCTGGATGAGCCGCTTCAGGGGGCGCGCGCCGTAGGTCGGGTCGTAACCCCGGGCCGCGAGCGCCTGCTTCGCCTCCGCCGTCCAGGTCAGGGTGATGCCGCGGTCGGCGACCGTGCGGGCGAGGTTCTCGAGCTGGATCTCGACGATCTGGCCGATCTCTTCCCGCGACAGGCGATGGAAGACGATCACGTCGTCGATGCGGTTGAAGAATTCCGGCCGGAAATGGCGCTGCAGCTCCGCTTCGATCCTGGCCTTGACTTCGGCCTCGTCCATCCGGCTCGACTCGGCGATCCACTCGGAGCCGAGATTGGAAGTCATGATGATGACGGTGTTCTTGAAAGACACCACGCGCCCCTTACCGTCCGTCAGGCGGCCGTCGTCCAGCACCTGGAGCAGCACGTTGAAGACGTCTGGATGCGCCTTCTCGATCTCGTCGAGCAGGAGGACCGAGTAAGGGCGCCGCCGCACGGCTTCGGTCAGAAGGCCCCCTTCCTCGTATCCGACGTAGCCCGGCGGCGCGCCGATCATGCGCGCGACCGAGTGCTTCTCCATGTACTCGGACATGTCGAGCCGCACCATGGCGTGCTCGTCGTCGAAAAGGAACTCGGCGAGGGCCCGCGCGAGCTCCGTCTTACCGACCCCCGTCGGCCCGACGAAGAGGAACGATCCGATCGGGCGCCGCGGATCGGACAATCCCGCCCGGGACCGCCGGACGGCGTCGGACACGGCGCGGACCGCCTCGTCCTGGCCGACGACGCGCGCGGCGAGGCGCTCCTCCATCTTCAGGAGCTTCTGCGTCTCGGCCTCGAGCATCCGGGAGACCGGGACGCCTGTCCAGCGGGAGACGACCCTCGCGATGTCTTCCTCGGTCACCTCTTCCTGGAGCATCGGCTGTCCCTTCTGGAGGTCGGCGAGGCGCGCGTTCTGAGCGGCGAGCTCCTTTTCCAGCTCCGGCAACCGCCCGTAGCGCAGCTCCGCCGCCCGCTGGAGGTCCCCGGACCGCTCGGCCTCGACGGCCGCGTTGCGAGCCTCCTCGATCGCCTTCTTGGTCTGCCCGATCTTCTGGATCGCTTCTTTCTCTGCGGACCACTTGGCGCGCAGGCGGCTCGAATTCTCCCGCTCCTCGGCCAGGAGCTTCTCGATCTCCTTCAACCGTTCTGTCGCTTCCTTCGTCTTCTCCTTCGAGAGAGCGCGCTTCTCGATTTCCAGAGAAACGATCCGGCGCTCGATCTCGTCGATGGCTTGCGGTATCGAGTCGAGCTCGGTTCGCAGCCGGGCCGCCGCCTCATCCACGAGGTCGATGGCCTTGTCCGGCAGGAATCGTCCGGAGATGTAGCGGTGCGAGAGCTTCGCGGCGGCGACCAGAGCGGCGTCGGTGATGCGAACGCCGTGATGGACCTCGTAGCGCTCCTGGAGGCCGCGGAGAATCGCGATCGTGTCCTCGACCGACGGCTCATCCACGAAAACGGGCTGGAAGCGCCTCTCCAGCGCCGCGTCCTTCTCGATGTACTTCTGGTACTCGGACAGTGTCGTCGCGCCGATCGCGCGCAACTCTCCCCGCGCGAGAGCCGGCTTCAACATGTTCGAGGCATCCATGGACCCTTCGGAGGCTCCCGCTCCGACGAGCGTGTGGAGCTCGTCGATGAAGAGGATGATTGTGCCCTGCGCCTCTTCGATCTCCTTGAGCACCGCTTTCAACCGGTCCTCGAACTCGCCGCGATACTTCGCTCCGGCGATCATGGCGCCGAGGTCGAGCGACACCACGCGCTTGTTCTTCAATCCCTCCGGGACGTCTCCCATGTGGATGCGCCGCGCGAGGCCTTCGACGATGGCGGTCTTGCCGACGCCCGGATCGCCGATCAGGACGGGGTTGTTCTTCGTGCGTCGCGAGAGGACCTCGATGACGCGCCGGATCTCCTGGTCGCGGCCGATGACCGGATCGATCTTGCCGCGGCGGGCGAGCTCGGTTAAGTCGCGCGTGTACCGCTTCAGGGCCTGGTACTTGTCCTCGGGGTTCGGGTCGGTGATGCGGGTCGAGCCACGGACCTCCTTCAGGGCCTTCAAGAGCGCATCCTTCTTCACGCCCGCTTTGGAGAGCCGCCGTGCCGGCTCGCCCGCGTCCGGTTCCGCGAGCGCGAGCAGGAGGTGCTCCGCTGAGACGTATTCGTCTCCGAAGTCGCGCGCGATCTCGAAGGCGCGATCGAGCAACCGGGTGAATTCTCGCGAAGGCGCCGCGTCGGCGGAGGCCCCGGAGACTTTGGGCTGCCGGTCGAGGTCCGCCTGCACATCCGCGGCGAGCGCCTCGGGGTCGATGCCGATCTTCTGGAGGATCGGGATGGCCACGCCGTCGCTCTGGCGCAGCAGCGCGAGAAGGAGATGGTCCGGGGTCAGCTCAGCGTTCCCGCGTGCGCGAGCGTCCCGCTGGGCCTCCTGGATTGCCTCCTGCGACTTGATCGTGAGTTGATCGAATCTCATGTTGCCTTTCCGGGCTTTCCAACAGTCGTGAGTGTACTAAGTTGAGTTACATCATGTCAAGTATATATTTTCTTAAATCTTAGTCATATGCACTCATGGTACGCGTAACAAGCAAACATTTAAGCCCCTCCCCTACGGCGCGAGGGGCACGAACGGGGGATCGAGATAGGCGACGACTTAGCGAATTGGATCAGAGATTCCGGCTTCCTGGAACCCTTTTTCTCGCAGGAGGCAGGCGTCGCAAGCACCGCAGGGTCGCCCCTCGAGGGAAGGGTCATAGCAGGAGGAGGTCAGGGCGAAGTCCAGGCCGAGCTCTTGCGCGCGCGTCACGATCGCGCTCTTGGTCATCCGGAGGAGCGGAGCGTGGATCCGGAAACTGAGTTTTCCCTGGACGCCGGCCTTCGTTCCGAGGTTGGCCGTCTTCTCGAAGGCATCGAGGAACTCCGGCCGGCAGTCGGGATAGCCGGAGTAATCGAGGGCATTGGCCCCGATGAAAATGTCTCCCGCGCCGAGAGCTTCTCCCAGCGCCACGGCGTGAGCGAGAAAAAGAGTGTTGCGCGCCGGCACGTAGGTCACGGGAATGGCCTCCTTGCCGAGGCTCCGCTTCGGCACGGCGAGCGAGGGGTCCGTCAACGCGGAAGTCTCCCGAGCGGGGAAGTCCAGGCGGACGACGCGATGATCCCGCGCGCCATAGCGGCCCGCGAGTTGCCGGGCCCGATCGAGTTCGACCCGGTGCCGCTGTCCGTAATCAAACGAGAGCGCGAAGACCTCGAAGCCCTGTTCGCGTGCGATCAGAAGGGTCGTCGCGGAATCCAGTCCTCCTGAAAGAAGCACGATCGCTTTAGGGTTGTCAGTCATCAGTTATCAGTTATCGGTTTTTGGCTCAGCAGTCACCCACCTGAACTGAGAACTGAGAACTGAGAACTCGTCTTCATCTTCCCGGCACGTCCCCCCACAGAAGCTTGTGGAGCTGAAGACCCAATCGCACGTTGCGGCCGCTGTCCCGGATCCATGCGGCGAGATCGGAGGCGGAGAGCCCTTCCCATACCGGCGAGAACGTCACGACATTGCCGCCGTCGAGGTCCCGCGCGCGAACCAGGTCCATGGCCCAGTCGAAGTCGCGCCGGTCTGCCAGGACGAACTTCAGCTCGTCGTGGGGAGCGAGCTTCTCGAGGTTCCCGGGAAGGTTCGCGGCCTGCATGCCGCTTCCGGGCGCCTTCACGTCCACGACCTTGACGACTCGCGGGTCCACGCGGTCGAGCGGAACATGCCCTCCCGTCTCCAGGAGCACCGCCTTCCCCGCTTCGAGCAGCCGATCCATCAGGGGATAGACGCCTTCCTGCTCGAGCGGCTCGCCTCCCGTGACTTCGACCAGTTCCGTGCCGAGCGCCAGCACGCTCTCCACCGCCTCGGACACGCTCATCTCGTGCCCGCCGTGAAACGCATACGCGGAGTCGCACCACACGCACCGCAGCGAGCACCCCGTCAGCCGAATGAACGCGCACGGAAATCCGGCGCGCATCCCTTCGCCCTGGATGGAGCGAAAGATCTCGGTCACGCGAAGAGTGGCTTCCACGGTCGGATTGTAGTGTTCGCCCTACCCCCGCTGTCATCCTGAGCGCAGCGAAGGATCTGCTTCCTGGGACGGAGAGAGCAGATTCTTCGTCGCTTTGCTCCTCAGAATGACGGGCGGCGTGATTGCGCCCCTGGGCTCTACGGGACAACCTTGATCTTCCCGTGCAGCATGTTCATTCCGCAGGAGAACGGGAACTCTCCCTCGCGCTCGGGGGTCACGGCGATGACGGTCTTCTGGTTTGCGGGGAGGGGCTGGCGGATTCCGAATTCCGGGAGGACGACCTCGTCGCTGCACGGGTTGGACTCGCGGCGGTCGAAGACGAGCTTCAGGAGCATGCCTTTCTTCGCGACGACGGTGTCCGGCCTGTATCCTCCGAGGACGATGATCGTCACCTCCTGCGGGCCGATGGGGGGAGGCTGCGCCACGACGCGGCGCTTGCCGAAGAAGAAAACGTAGAGGAAGACGAGGAACGCAAGCCCGGCGCCGATGGCGGCGACGCGGTCGGCGGTCCAGGCGAAGGCCGGAGACATCAGCTGCCTGCCAGCCTGCGGCGCGCGAGTCGCAGGCTGTTGGTGACCACGGAAACCGAGGACGCCGCCATCGCGGCGGAGGCGATCATGGGCGAGAGGAGCCAGCCGGTGAAAGGGTAGAGGACGCCCGCGGCGACCGGGATGCCGATGATGTTGTAGACGAAGGCGAAGAAGAGGTTCTGACGGATTGTCGCGAGCGTGGCGCGGGAGAGCGCGATCGCGTGCGCGACCGAAGCGAGGTCTCCTCCGAGGAGCGTGATGTCCGCCGCCTCGATCGCCACGTCGGCCCCCGCTCCGATCGCGACGCCGACGTCCGCCTGCGCGAGGGCCGGCGCGTCGTTGACGCCGTCGCCGACCATGGCCACGACCTCGCCGCGGCTCTGGAGCTCCCGGACTTTTGCCGCCTTGTCCGCCGGGAGCACTTCCGCGAAGACCTCTTCGATTCCGACGCGCTTCGCGATCGCGCGGGCGGTCTTCGCGCGGTCCCCGGTCACCATCGCCACCTTGAGCCCCAGGGCCCTGAACTTCCGCACGGCCTCCCGGGAGGTCGGCTTTTCCCTGTCGGCCACGGCCAGCAGGCCGATCGTGCCGCCTTCCACGGCGACGAGAAGCGGCGTTTTTCCTTCCGCGGCGAAGCGCTCGTACTCCTCGCGCACCGAGGAGAAGTCGACCCCTTCCTCCTCGAAGAGGCGGGCCCCGCCGATGGCAACACGCCGGCCGCCCACGGTCCCGACGACCCCGCGGCCGGTCTTCGACTCGAAGCGCTCGACGGAGGGGAGCGGGATTCCCTTCTCCCGCGCGGCCGCCACGAGAGCTTGCGCCAGCGGATGCGCCGACCCCTGCTCGATCGAGGCGGCGACACCGAGCAACTCCTCATCCGTGCCCGCGACCACGACCCGGTCGGTCAGCCGTGGCTTGCCTTCCGTCACGGTGCCCGTCTTGTCCAGCAGGAGGATCGTCAGGGCGCGGGCTCGCTCGAGGGCATCGGCGTTACGGAAGAGGATGCCGGAGCCGGCGCCGCGGCCGGTCCCGACGAGGATCGCCGTCGGGGTCGCGAGCCCGAGCGCACAGGGGCAAGCGATGAGCAGCACAGAGGCGAGCACGACGGTCGCGAAGAGGCCGCGCGGCTCGGGACCGGCGACATACCACGCGACCCACGACACGACGCCGATCGCGAGGACTGCGGGCACGAACACGCCGGCGATCCGGTCGGCGAGCTTCTGGATCGGCGGCTTCGAGGCCTGGGCCTGCTCGACGAGGCGGACGATCTGCGCGAGCGCCGTGTCGCTCCCGACGGCCGTCGCTTCGATGTCGATCGCGCCCTGCTGATTGATCGTGCCGCCAATGACGCGGTCTCCCGGCTTCTTCTCGACGGGGACCGACTCTCCCGTCACGAGGGACTCGTCCACGGAAGAAGCGCCCGACCGCACCCGGCCGTCCACCGGCACGGCGTCTCCGGGCTTCACTCGCAGGACGTCTCCGACGGAGACTTCGGATAGCTCGACTTCCTCATCCACTCCGTTGCGCACGAGGCGCGCCTTGCGGGGCGTCAGGTCGAGGAGCTTGCGGATGGCGGCCGACGTGCGTCCCCGCGCCCGCGTCTCGAGGTAGCGGCCGAGGAGGACGAGAGTCATGATGACCCCGACCGCCTCGTAATAGACGTGGGCCGCGCCTGTTGCGGCGAAGGCCCGCGGGAAAAACGTCGAGCCCGCCGAAAGGAGCAGGGCCGCGGTCGTCCCGAGCCCGACGAGCGTGTCCATGTTGGCGGTGCGGTGCTGGAGCGTGCGGACCATTCCGGAGAGGAAGGGCCAGCCGGCGTAGAGGTAGACAGGCAGCGTGAGCAGGAGAAGCGCGATGTCCCGGTTGGGAAAGCGGATGTGGGCCATCGAGACGACGAGCACGGGGAGCGTCAACGCGGCGGCGATGACTGTTCGCCGGAGGATGAGGCGCAACTCCCGCGCCGCGCGGTCGTCCGCCTGCCCGCGCTCCTCCTCGCCGGCGGGCTTCGCGTCGTAGCCGCTCGTGCGCACGGCGTCGATCAGCCGGCGCGGGTTCAAGCCCCGTCCGACGACCTGTGCGCGCGCCGTCGCCAGGTTGACCGAGGCGGCGGTGACTCCCGTCACACCCGACAAAGCCCCTTCGATCGTCGCGACGCAGGAGGCGCAGTGCATCCCCTCGATCGCGAGTGTGACGCGCGAAGTCGCGGGCGGCGGAGGCATCACGGGGGAGTCCGGAGCCGGCTTGACGGGTGGCTTTCGCAGAAACGCCGATTTCGCCCCCTTGATCTCGAAGAGCGGCGCCTGGTCTCCCCCTCTCTCCCGCGGGGGAGCGCGAGAGGTCTTCCCTCGCTTCACTTCAGCCTCGGCCGCGACCGAGGGTCGCGTCTCGCGAAGCGAGCGGCCGTCAGGAAGGGGTGAGGGCGAAGCCGGCGCCCCGGGAGGGCGCTTCGATCTCCGCTGGCCCAGGTATTTCTCCGGGTCCTTCTCGAAGGCCTCGGCGCAGCCCTTCGCGCAGAAATAAATCGTCCTGCCGTCGTGGACGCGCTTCGCCGCCGCCGACGAGGGCTCGACGGTCATGCCGCAGACCGGATCTTTAGCCACGAGTTCCGTTGCCAATCTTAGATCTAACCCGGCGAGGGCGCGCGCTGGAGCTCCGGCCGGCGCGGAGCGCGGGTGAATCGGGAGGCCAGAGACAGGGAGGCGGTGTAGGTGAATCCGTTGAAGAAGATGAAGAGGAACGGCACGCCGACCCAGTAGTTTTCCCTGACGGCGAAAACGATCGCGCCCAGGAAATAGACGGACAGGAGGATCTCCGCGGTGAGCGAGAAATTGCCCGGCGCCCTGTATTTCTTGCTTCTCCATTCGCCTTCGCCGCCCTCGATGCCGAACTTGGGCGTGCGCGCGAAGCCCGTCCTGCGGTTCGCGAGCGCCTCGAGGACCGCGTGGACGTTGTTGAGCGACAGCCCGATCCCGAGCGAGAGGAGGAGGGGCATCGACCTCAGGGTCGTCTTCCAGTCCCGGCCGATCTCTCTCTGCGACGAGATGTAGAACGCGATGAAGGAAAACGTCGCTCCGAAAAAGAGAGGGAAGTCGAGGATGGCGACGCGCCTCCAGCCGATCCGTTCGCGGATGATGATCGCCGGAACGATCAGGAGCGCGAGCAGCACGACGAGCAGATGGGAGAAGTTGTTGGTGAGGTGGAAGAAGGCCTCGGCCTTGACCTTCCACGGGTAGGCGCTCCGGAAGATCGCCGGCAGAAGTTTGCGCGCCGTCTGGATGGACCCCTTCGTCCAGCGGTGCTGCTGAGACTTGAAGGCGTTCATGTCCACCGGCAATTCGCCCGGGGCCGCGAGGTCCTTGAGATACACGAACTTCCATCCCGCGAGCTGCGCCCGGTAGGAGACGTCCAGGTCTTCGGTCAGCGTGTCCGACTGCCAGCCCCCGACTTCCTGGAGGCAGCGGCGCCGCCAGGTCCCGGCCGTGCCGTTGAAGTTGAAAAAGCGGCCCGAGCGGTGCCGCGCGGTGTGCTCGATGACGAAATGCCCGTCGAGGAAGATCGACTGCATCCGGGTCAGGAGCGAGTACTCGCGGTTCAAGTGTTCCCACCGCGCCTGGACCATGCCGACGCGTGGGTCCGAGAAGAACGGTAGGCTCTCGCGCAAGAACTCGGGGCGCGGCACGAAGTCCGCGTCGAAGATCATCAGGAACTCGCCGCTCGCGGCCTCGAGCCCCTCCTGCAGCGCTCCCGCCTTGAAGCCCGTGCGGTCCTCGCGCGTCCGGTGGACAATGTCGTAACCGCGCTCCCGGTAACGCGCGACGACCCTGCGGGCGACGTCGGCCGTCTCGTCGCACGAGTCATCGAGGACCTGGATCTCGAGCAACTCGCGTGGGTAGTCGAGGGCCGCGACCGCCCCGATGAGCCGCTCGACGACATACACTTCGTTGTAGATCGGAAGCTGGACTGTGACGCGCGGCAGAACGGGCAGCTCGCCCGCCGGACGAGGGACGTCGCGCCGATGCCGGTAGTAGAGCCGGACCATCAGGGCGCGGTGGGTCCCGTACATCGCCAGCAGCGCCAGGACGATGTAGTAGAGGACGAGCGTCGCGATCTGCGCGGTGCTACTCGCCATGGGGCCGGAACTCTCTTTTCAAACCGGTGGTTCCTCCTCGCCGCGGCCGAGGCCGTTGCCCTGGGGTTCCTCGCCATCCCCGATGCCAGAATCCAACTCGCGCCGTACCTGCTCCTCTTCCTGGCCGGCGCCGCAATCTCGCTTCTGGCCGCGCGAATCTTATCCGCATCCGGCCCGGGTTTTCTGCTGCTCGCGGGGGCTCTGCTCCGGGCGACGCTCCTCGCGCGCGCGCCCGATCTCTCCGACGACATGTACCGCTACCTCTGGGATGGCCATGTTTCCGCCGCGGGGATTTCTCCCTATGCCTGGGCGCCGCGGGATCCGGCCGTCTCGGGTCTCGCGCCTGAGCTCGCTCCGAGGGTCGCGCACCGCGACATCGTGACCGTCTATCCTCCGGCGGCCCAGGCGGCTTTCCGCGTCTTCGGCGGCGGCCACACGGTCGCCTGGAAGGCGTTTTCCGCCGCGGCGGACCTGTCGGTGGTGGCTCTTCTCGCGAGCGCCGGCGGGCCGGCGGCGGGTTTCGCGGCGGCCCTCTATGCCTTTCATCCCCTGCCGGTCACCGAGGCGGCGGGAGAGGGGCATCTCGACTCTCTCGGGGTCGCGCTGCTGCTTGCCTCCCTGGCGCACCTGGCCCGGAATCGGCGCGCGCTCGCGGGAATCGCTTTCACGATGTCGGTGCTGACGAAATACGTCTCGCTCGCGGCGGCAATTCCTCTGCTCAGCCGGGGACGCTGGAAGTTTGTCGTCGCGGGCGCGTTTTCCACCGCGGCCCTGTGGATCGCCGCGTCGCGGGGAGGCGCGTCCCCCGCGGGCGGGATGGGGGAGTACGCCGAGCGGTGGGAGTTCAATTCGCCGGTGTACGCGGGGGCGTTCGGGCTCATGGAAAGCTCCGAGCTGCCCCGGAAGGCGAAGGACGCGTTCATTGCATTGAAAGAAGAGTGGGGCCATCCGGAGTGGACGCAAGAGGTCTTTCCCTACTTCTACTCGGCCTTCTTCGCGCGGGCAATCCTCGGTTTGCTCCTCGCGGCGGCGCTGCTGGTGATCGGACGGCGCGTCCGCGACCCGGAGGCGGCCGTCTTCGCGAGCCTCGCGGCGCTTCTCCTCCTCTCCCCGACGCTTCATCCCTGGTACCTGCTCTGGGCCCTGCCGTTCGCGGCGAGGCAGCGCGAGCCCGCGTTCCTCTTTCTCTCCTTCGCCGTGCCCGTCTCCTACGCGCTCCTTTACCCGCTGCCGGGAGTCTCGCCGGGATTGGTGTATGCCCTCGAGTTCCTGCCTTTCGCGGCGCTGCTGGCGTGGACGGTCCTCGGCCGAAGAGGGAAGCTCCCGGGGTGACAACAATCGCTCCGACGCGCTACCGCGCCGTGCTCTCCTACGTGGGGACGCATTTCCATGGCTGGCAGTTTCAGAGGAACGCCCCGAGGACGGTGCAGGCGGTGCTGGAGGAGGCGCTCGCGCGCTTCGCGGGCGAGGCCACGCGCGTCGTCGCCGCCGGCCGCACCGACTCCGGCGTTCACGCCGAGGGTCAGGTCGTACATTTCGACCTGATGCGGGAGCGGAAGGCGGAGAGGGTCCGCGACGGAGTCAACGCGCTGCTCCCGTGGGACGCCCGTCTCCTCGAGGTCGCGCCGGCCCATCCGGAGTTTCATGCCCGCCGCGATGCAGCGTGGAAGGAGTACCTGTACCGGTGGAGCCGCGCCGCCGCGATCCCCCCGCGCGACGCGCCGTTCGTGGCGCCAATCTCCCGGCGGGCGGATCCGGAGAGGATGCGGGCGGCGGCAAGGACGCTCCCGGGCGAGCGGAATTTCGGCGTCTTCGGGGTGCAGCTGCCGGCGGGAGAGTCCTCCTCGCGGAGGCTGCATTTCGCGCGGATCGAGGAATCGGGCGACGAGATCCGGGCCCTTTTCCGGGGCGACGCCTTCCTGCGGGGCATGATCCGCTCGATCTGCGGCGTGCTCGGGGACATCGCCCGGGGGAAGGCGCCACCGGAGCGGATCGGGGAGTTGCTGGAAACCGGGGACAGGGGGCTCCTTTCGCCGAAGGCGCCGGCTCTGGGACTGACGCTCGTCCGCGTCCACTACAACCCGTAAGGGACAAAACCCGCGGTCATGCGGGGGGCACGGACCGGGGGCCCACGGTCGCCTTTGGTTTCGTAGATTCTCTGTTGGGGATGCAAGGGGTAATTGCTGGTTAGGGGAGAGCGAAGAGTTTGTTGCCGTCGTAGGGTTGGTGGTTTTTGAGCATGG
>Ga0209009_1000549_pt1 | contig 12624 bp, 16 predicted proteins | sample BlaSpr_A8_OM3_M2_FD_187979 | JGI IMG/M metagenome (GOLD analysis project Ga0209009, IMG submission 187979) | Forest soil microbial communities from Thunder Bay, Ontario, Canada - Black Spruce, Ontario site 2_A8_OM3_M2 (SPAdes) (version 2) | ecosystem: Environmental > Terrestrial > Soil > Boreal... | reverse complement strand
TCGTCGTAAGCCTTCGGACGAGGCAGGACTGTCGTGGCTGCCATCTGATTCGTATCCTAACTCGGGCTCGGAGATTGGCCTGGCGAGGGTGCTGCGAGCTTCTTGGCCAGCTGGGTCTGAACCCATTGGTCGTAGTCGGTCCGGTCCATCGCCTGGACGATGATCTGCATCGTGCTGTGGCCTGCGCCGCACAGCTCCGCGCACTCGCCGCGCCACGTGCCGACCTGGTCGATCTTCAACCAGGAGAAGTTGTCGTAACCAGGTACGGCATCGGTCTTGCCCGAGATTGCGGGCACCCACCAGGAGTGGATTACGTCGGTGCCCTGGAACTGGAGCTTGACCAGTGTGTTCACCGGCACGACGAAAGGTGTCACGTCGCCGGCCAGCGTGCCCTCCTGGTCCACCACGACCCCGTTGTCATAGGTGTAGATCCACCCGAACTGGTGGCCGCTCACGATGACCTTCATCTGCTGGTTGTTGATCGGCGGGAAGTCCTTCTGCAGCGTGATGAAGCTGCCGATCGCGATCGCGAGGACGATCGCCAGCGGTGCGACCGTCCAGGCGATCTCGAGACCGTTGTGGCCGTGGATCTGCGGTGGGACATAGCCCGCCGGCTGCCGCGAGCGGCGGTAGCGGAGGACGACCCAGAGCAGAGCGGCCTCGACGCCGACGAAAACGATGATCGCCGGGATCGAGATCAGCTCATAGAGGCTGTAGATGTCCTGCCCGTTCGGCGAGACCGGCGTCGGGAAGATGGGGGAGATGCCGCCAAGCCCGCCGCAGGAGCTGAGTGCGAGCGTGGCCGCCCCAAGGCCGAGCGTGGTGAAAGTCGCGCGGGCGCGTGCTGCCACGGCGGTCAGTATATCGGCGGCAGGACGTTTGACCGGCGACGCGCCCCGGTGACCGGATAGAATCCGAAATCGACTGTGGCGGCATCGAAGAAGACTCGATACGTTGACGTGTCGAACCCCAGCCTGGTGGTCGAGTGCCCCCGGTGCGGGCTGATGACCGCCCGCTTCGTCGACCACTGCCGGAACTGCGGCTACAAGCTCTGGCCGTCGAGCGTGATGGCCTCGGCTGCGTTCCAGGCGTGGCGGGCGGTTGACCCCGAGCACCGTTCGGAAGTGTCCCGCTTCGACCTGGACTACCCGGTCCACATCGACGACGTCGTCGATTACGAGGCGCGCGCGCACCAGCTCGGCATCCATATCTCTCCGCCCAGCAACTGGCCCTTCGTCATCTGTTTTGGCGCGCTGTTCCTGTCGCTGGCCGCGATCCCGTTTTCGGCCACGACTCGCATCGTGCTGGCGGTGATCGGAGGGCTGATCTTCCTGTGGGGAATCGTTGGTTGGGTCGTGATCGAGGACACCCGCATGTTCCCGACCGACAGCGCAGATTCAGAGGTGCACCACTAGTGGCCGTCGCGACAATGCGGCCAGAGGCCCAACCCCAATACCCGGCGATCAAGCCCGGCATGATGGGCATGTACATCTTCCTGGCCTCCGAGGTGATGTTCTTCGGAAGCCTCTTCGCGGTCTACTTCTACCTCTACGGATCGCACCTCGTGTGGCCCCCGCCGCCGCCCACCACGACCAACGAGTTTTACGTCAACTGGTGGCCCATCCCCTTCGTCAACACGATCATCCTGCTGTCGAGCGGTGTGACGTGCCACTACGCGGCCGAGGCAATCGCGCGCGACAACCGCCAGCGGTTCTTCATGCTTCAGATCGTGACCATCATCCTGGGGTTCGCCTTCGAAGGCCTCCAGCTGTACGAGTTCATCACCGCGTTTGGTCGCGGGTTGAGCCTCACCGCCAACACCTTCGCCAGCGCGTTCTTCACTCTGACCGGATTCCACGGCGCCCACGTGCTGGGCGGCCTTGTTCTGCTGACGCTGATCCTGTATCGGGCTTCAAAGGGCCAGTTCTCGTCGCAACACCACGTGGCCGTCAACGCGGTCACGCTGTATTGGCACTTCGTGGACGTCGTGTGGCTCTTCCTGTTCGGGATCCTTTATCTCGGGATCACAGCCTTCCGGTGAAAGCCCTGGCGGCGGCACTGGCGGCGGTGGCCCTGCTCTCTGGATGCGGCGGGGGTGGTTCATCCCAACCGGCCGGCTCGATCAAGGTGACGCTGACGGAGTTCAAGTTCGACCCTTCGACGATCAGCGCCCCAAGCGGCAAGGTGGTGTTCTACCTGGTCAACGCCGGCACCACCTCGCATGACCTGATCATTCGCGACAGCTCCAACAACCGCATCGACGGAAGCGAGCTGATCTCTGCCGGCGACACGTTCGTCTTTACGGTCAACAGCATCTCGGCCGGGACGTACACCTATTTCTGCGACCAGTCCGGCCATGAAGCGGCGGGGATGAAAGGGACTCTGACGATTACCTAGGTCGGCGTCGGGCTCGCCGATGGCGACGGGCTAGGCTCTGGCGACGGACTTGGTGACGGGCTCGGTCCCGGCGCCAGACTCAGCAGCTCGACGTCGAAGATGAGCGTGGCGTCGGGCGGGATGATCACCGCGCCGGTGTTCGGATCGGTCTGGCCCGCGGTCCCGTAGCCGAGCGCTCCTGGGATGATGAGCTTGCGTTTGCCGCCGACCTTCATGCCGGGAATTCCCTGGTCCCAGCCCGGAATGACCTGCCCCTGCCCGATCTGCACGGTGAAGGGATCGCGACCGGCCTGGCGGCTGGAGTCGAAGATCGTCCCTGTGGACAACCACCCGGTGTACTGAACGGTGACGTTCATGCCGCTCTGCGCGACATCACCGGTCCCGACCGTGAGGTCGATGTACTGGAGACCGTTCGGGTATGTGACGACCCGCAGCCCCGCGCCGTCGTTGAAGTTGTCCGTCCCGGGCGACGGGCTGACCAGAGATGCGGGGCCCGGGCTCTCGTTGGCGACTGGTCCGGAGCTCGCGTAGGGGTCCGGATAACCGCACGCCGTCAGCGCCAAGGCGGCGAGAGGTATGAGGGCGAAACGCAGGCACCTCACGAGGCTGTGATGTCGATCGAGCTCATCGTGTCTCCGACCTGGATCTTGTCGAGGACGTCCAGCCCAGAGCTGACCTGGCCAAAGTGGTTGTAAACGCCGCTGGTTTCGAGAAACGGGGCGGCGCCGATAGTGATGAAGAACTGCGATCCGCTCACGCCAGCCGCGCTCGACGCCATGCCCGCCGTGCCCCGCGGCCATTTCGAGGGATTGCTCTCGTCGGGCAGCTTGTAGGCCGGGCCGCCGGTTCCGTTGCCAAGCGGGTCGCCGCCCTGGACGACGAATCCGGCCACGACTCGGTGGAACGTGAGGCCGTCATAGAAATGGTTCTGCGACAGGTAAACGAAGTTGTTGACCGTCTGAGGCGCGATCTTGGGGTCGACGAACGAGATCACGAAGTCGCCGCGGTTGGTGTGGACTGTGGCCGAGTACTTCTTGGTCGGGTCGATCACGGTGGGCGGGGGCGTGGTTCGTTGCTCCATGCAGGTAACGATCTCATTGTCGCAGCCCGGGGCGAACGAGGTCGCGGCGGTCGAGCCTCCTCCCGCATCGCACGCGGAGACCGCGAGCAGCACAAGCGCCGTACCGAGAATCCGCTTCACCCGCGAGACTCTACGAGATCACCTGGTGGGTTCGCGAGCCCCGGCCGCGAGCAGGGCCGCCAACGCGAGGGCCAGCACGGCGGTGACGATCAACGCGGCGGGCACCCCCGCGGTCGCGGCCACGCTGCCTCCGACCGCCGGGCCGATGCTGAACCCGAGCGCCACGGAGCTCGCGTTGGCCCCGAAGACAGTACTCTGCGCCTCAGGAGGGGTTTCCAGCCCGATCATGCTGGCGGTGGCGGGTATGACCACTCCGCTGAAGAGGCCGTTCAGCGCCACGCCAGCCACGACCACAGCCACCCACGGCGAGACCGCAATCAGCGAAACGGCCACTGCGACCATCACCGCGGCAAGGGCAGTGGTCCGCACGTAGCCGATACGCTGCGTGACCTGGGTGTAGAAAATCGCGGCACCGCTGCTCGCGATGCCGGCGAGCCCGAACGCGACACCGGTCACGGCCGCGACGCCGCTCGTCACCATGTCCAGCAAGCGCAGCACCACCAGCTGCTGGGTCGCGGAGCTGCAGACGTTCATGAGGCCCTGCGCTCCGATGAGCACGCTCAAGGCACGGACCGCCCCCGGGCGCTGCCTGATGAGGTCCATCGTCCTCGGCCGCTGGCCCTCGACCCTGCGGCGGGGGCTCTCGCGCACGATCAATAGCACTGGGAGCGTCGACAGGAGCAGGAGGATGCCGCCTCCCAGAAACACCAGCCGCAAGCCAAAAGCCGCTCCGGCCAGTCCGCCGACGACCGGGCCGATCGCGCCGCCCAACGCGACCGCGGAGGTCACGACCCCGAGGGCCCAGCCCACGCGGTTGCGTGGCGTCTCGGCGGCCACCAAAGCCGTGGCCGCAGCCACAGTGCCGCTGGTCGCGCCCTGCAGCAAGCGCAGGATCAGCAGCTCGGTCGGCGACCGTGCGAAAAAGATCAGGCCGACGGTGATGGCGCCGCCGATCATCGAGCGCAGCAGCATCGGCTTGCGCCCGAACCGGTCTCCCAGCACGCCCCAGATCGGGCTCGCGATCGCCATCGACAGGCCGGAAACGCTCGCGACCGCAGCAGTCCACAGGTCCAGTTCACGGCCCTGGGGAACCCCCAGGTCTTTGGAGATGAAGATCGACAGGAACGGAAAAGCGAAGCTGAACCCGAACATCGCCATGAACTCGGCGAACCACAGCGCGGCCAGGTTGCGCCGCCAGTCGATTCCCCCAGGGCCCAGTGGAGGATTGGTCGCGCGCGGATCGGTGCTCAGCGGGCGGCGCCCAGCAGCTCGACGATCCGGTCGGACGTGATCGGCAGCCGATCGATGACCGCATCCGGGTTGCGCTTTCTCAGCGCATCTTCGACGGCGTTGGAGATGGCGGCGGGGACGGGGATCGTCCCGCTCTCGCCGGCGCCCTTGAAACCTTCGGGGTTCGCGTCTGTGGCCGTATCGAAGCTCACGAGCAGTGGCGTCACGGCCACTTCGCCGGTGCTGACGATGGTGTAGTCGAGAAAGCTCGCGGTGCGGTACGAGCCATCGGTGTCGTAGATCGCCGCCTCGTAGAGCGCGTAGCCGAGGCCGTGGGCGAAGCCGCCGTGGAGCTGTCCTTCGAGAGTCACGGGATTGATCGCCTTGCCGGTGTCATGGACGATCACATACTTCAGCACCTCGACCTGCCCGGTTTCCGGATCGACCGCGACGACGGCCGCATGGCATCCACTCGAGAAGGTCAGGGGGCGCTTTGGATCGAAGCTCTCGAACACCTCGAGACCCTCGTCGGGCAGCACGTCGGTCGCCGGCACGCGCCGCGCCGGGGTGCCGCGAACCCCGATCACGCCCTCCTCGAGGAGGAGGTCGGCTACGTCCGCTTCGAGCACGTCTCCAGCCCGTTCGAGCACGCGCTTTCGCATCGCCGTCGCGGCTTGCGCCGCCGCGTTGCCGACCTGCACCGCGCTCCTGCTGCCGGCGGTCAGGAGCGCGAACGGCACGTGCTGCGTGTCGCCCGCCGTGACATGAATCTTGTCGAAGGGCCAGCCCAATCTTTCGGCTGTGACCAGCGCGACCATCGTCTCGTGGCCCTGTCCCTGCGGAGTCGAGCCGACGTAAACATGGGCTACGCCGTCCTTGGAGATATGGATCTTCGCCGGCTCGCCGCGTCCGAAGCCGGTGGACTCGACGCAGCATGCCACTCCAAATCCGACCAGCCGGCCGGCCGCCTGACCATCGCGCGCGGGGTCGGGACCAAGCTTCTCGAGAGCCAGGTCGAGGAGGCGAGGGTAGTCGCCGCTGTCGTAGACGTAGCCGCTCCGGCCGGCTGGGAACCCGGTGGTGTACGGGATCTGCTCCGGCTGGATCATGTTGCGCCGCCGCAGCTCGGCCGGCTCGATCTCGAGGACACGCGCCAACCGGTCCATGATCCGCTCCATCGCGTAGTTGCCGAGGGGTCTGCCGCCCCCGCGGACGAACCCGCTGGGCACGGTATTCGTGTACACGAGCTGGTGCTCCACGTCCATCGCCGGCAGGACGTACGCCGAGATCATGTGGCCGATGATGATGCCCGGCTGGCCGGTGCCCGAGCCGGCATACGCGCCGACGTCGTGGATCAGCCGCCCCCGCAAGCCGCACAGCTTGCCGTCTTTATCCGACGCCAGCTCGACTTCGATCACGGAACCATGTCCCTGGGCGGTGGTCGCGCCGTCCTCGCTCCGCGAGGCAACCCAGCGCACGGGCTTTTTGAGGCGCCACGCCGCCAGCGCCGTGAGCACCTCCTCCGGGAAAACACTTCCTTTCGCGCCGAAACCGCCGCCGACGTCTTCGGCAAGCACGCGAACCTTCGCCTCGTCGATCCCAAGCGTCGAAGCCACCGCGCGCTTGACCCCGAACACGTTTTGCGTTGAGGTCCAGATCTTGATCCCGCCGGTCTCCGTGTCTGGCGTTGCCGTCACCGAGCGCGGTTCCATCGCGGCTCCGGCAATGCGTGCCGTGGTGAGGCGGATCTTTGCAGTTACGCTGTCGGGCGCGAATGCCGATTTGATATCGCCATAAGTGGTCGAAGCCGACTGCGCGACGTTCGATTTCATGTCGGCATGGACGGTCGGCGCGGCAGCTGCGATGGCCGTCATGACGTCGCCAACTCCTGGCAGAGGATCGAGCTCCGGTGAGACTTGCTCGGCTGCGTCCTGCGCCTGATATGAGGTCTCGGCTACGACCATCGCGTACGCCTCGCCGATGTAGTTGACCTCCTCGCGGTTGAGGATCGGCCGCCCTCGGTGTTCGACGCCGACCGGGCTGGACTCACCGAGGCCCGCTACGACCTCGGGCAGGTCGTCCGCCGTCCACACCGCGATCACTCCCGGCATCGCGACCGCCGCCGACCGGTCGATGGCCCTGATGCGGGCGTGGGGAAGGGTCGACCGGCAGAAGGCGGCGTGAAGCAGGCCGTCGAGCATGATGTCCCCTGCGAAGCGGCCGGCTCCTGTGATGAGTCGCTCATCTTCGATGCGGCGCGTGCGCCGGCCGATGTAGGGAGGCACGGCAACTACAATAGGTCGTCACTCCGCGAGCTCGCGGAGGCCCCGAGTCTGATGCGGGCGGCTAGCTCAGTTGGGAGAGCGCCAGCTTGACATGCTGGAGGTCGGGGGTTCGAAACCCTCGCCGCCCACCATGGCCGGGCGCCCGCCGGTAGGCTGGGTTGCGTTTCGGGCACAATCCTTGAGCCTTGGCCCGGTCGTCTAGTGGACTAGGACGCCACCCTTTCAAGGTGGATATCAGGAGTTCGAATCTCCTCCGGGCTACCAGGCCAAAGGTCACAAAGCGGGCGTAGCACAATGGTAGTGCGGCAGCCTTCCAAGCTGTTTACGTGGGTTCGATTCCCATCGCCCGCTCCAACTTCCGCCGGCGACGGCTGATTGCGAACGGCAGGTCCAGGATCGCGAACAGCACGAGCGCGAGGCCTGCTGCGCCCGCGATGTACCAGGGCCACCGTCCGAGCACATCGAGCAGGCTGTGAGCACCCGGAGTGTGACGCAAGTACAGATAGTTGCCGCCGGTCACAAGGTTGATCCCCGCATCCAGCACGAGCAATCCGAAGGTCAGGCCGAACACCCGCATTACGGCTCCGCGACGCGGAGCCAACCTGAGCCCGATGACCAGCAGCAGCGCCGCGGCAACGATCGCTCCGTGGGCGATGAAGTACTGCATGAAGACAAAGCTCGGGAAGTGGTCGGTGATATCAGGCGTGATGAGGCCATTCGCCGTGCCCGCGATGCCCCAGAAGTAAGTGAGCTCGACCAGCAGCTGTTGCCGCCACCAGAGCGCCGCCGCCGACACGACCGCGGCCACGTCACAGAGCTGAAGCGGCAGCGCGTAGCTCGCAGACCAGGTGCCATGGGCGCCCAGCCATACCCACCATGCGGCTTCGTTGGCGAGGATGATCACCGCGAGAATCCGGCAGGCGACCACCATCCACGGCCCGGGGCGAAGTCTGGCGCCGGCAACGAGCGTCGCGATTACTGCAGCGATGACGGCCACCGCAAGGAGGTGTTCGACTGTAAGCAATTTCGCCACCGCCGCCAGTTTCCGCCCGAGCAGGGGTCTAGGTCAGTCCCAATCGCGTCTCAAAAACGGTGTCAGCTGGTCGACAGGCCGGCTTCGGGAATCTCAGCCAGAACTTGCTCGGTCGCCGGCTCGATCACCTTCAACGTGCCTAAACAATAGCGGCCCAAAACTCACACCTGATTCCAAGGCCGTTGTGAGCTTGCGACCAGAGGATGGGGGTGTGAGCAAGACCCGCAGCCTGATATTCGGATCCGTGGTGGTCGCATCGATGATCTTCGGCGGGATCATCAGCGCGACCGTCTTCGCCAAAACGTCACTGCCGTTCAACGTCAACGCCGCCGCAACCGCCGCATCGCCGTCGCCGACTCCCTTCAAGTCGAACGAAGCTACGGCGCACGAAGCCGGCGAGAGCGCGGCGCAGGAGGCCGCCGAGAACAATGGAACGTTCCACCCGGGTGGCCCCGGGGGACCCGGCGGCGGTCCGTCCAACGAGACGGCGGCCCACGAAGCCACTGAGTCGGCTGCCCGCGAGGCCGCTGAGAAGACCTAAGCAACGAAAATAGGCCTCGTGCCGACCGAGGCAGAGTTCTCCGTCTACCTGGAGGTCGGCGGTAAGCGCAGCTTTGCGAGTGCCGCCGGCTGGCCAGGCTGGTGCCGTTCCGGGAAAGATGAGCACGCGGCGCTCGAAGCGCTGGCGGCATACGCGCCTCGCTACGCGCCCGTGGCAAAGCTCGCCAGGGTTGCGTTCCCGGGCGGAAAGCCCACGTTCAAGGTCGTCGAGCGGCTGGAGGGCAACGCCACCACCGATTTCGGCGCACCCGGCATCCCTGCCGAGGACGAATTGAAAGCGATCACTCCCCAGCAGGGCGAGAGGATGCGCGATCTGGTCGAAGCCTGCTGGACGTACCTGGACCAGGTCGTCGCGAAGGCTCCGGCGACGCTGCGCAAGGGGCCGCGCGGCGGCGGACGGGATCGCGACGCGATGTTCGACCACGTCCTCGGAGCCGAGATCGAGTACGCGAAGCGGATCGGGGTCCGCCTGAAGCAACCCGACGGAAGGGACAAGCCGGCGGTCCGCGCTTTCCGCGGAGCCATCCTCGAGGGCTTGCACAATCCCAATCGAGGCGAGAAATGGCCGGTCCCCTTCGCGGCTCGGCGGACCGCTTGGCACGCGCTCGACCACGCGTGGGAGATCGAGGACAGAAGCAGCCAGTAGCGTCCGCGGACTATCTTGGCGAACATGCAGAACACTCCGGGCGTGCTCGTCGTGATGGCCCATCCCGACGATGAATCGATGGGCTGCGGCGGCCTGATCTTGCGGCACACGCGCGCCGGGATCCCGGTCCACCTCATCTGCGCCACCCGGGGCGAGACGGGCTGGAGTGGCAAGCCGCTCGGTGCCAGGAAGGAGGATCTCGCGCAGATCCGCACCGGGGAGCTCGAGGCGGCAGCTGCGGCGCTGGCCATCAGCGGCGTCGAGCTGTGGGATTATCCGGACGGCGGCGTGAACAAATGCGACCCCCAGGAGATCACGCAGCGGATCTGGGAGCAGATCACCAGGCTGCGCCCGAAGGCCGTCGTGGGATGGGGACCGGACGGCGCGTACGGGCATCCGGATCACATCGCGGTCGGCGCCGCCACCGATATCGCGGTGACGTCCATGGCGGAAGGGGATCGCCCGGCGCTCTACCACCTTGCGGTGGACCAGCAGGCCGCCGACTTCTATAAGGAAGCCGCGCGGCTCGCCGGCGACGGCCAGCCGCTCCCTCTTGTCGTGAAGGACCATGTCGACGTCACGTTCGACCTCGACACGGACGAGGTGATGATGAAGCTGCGCGCGATCGACTGTCATCGAAGCCAGCTGGAGGAGTGGCGCATTGCCATTCGCGACCATCCCCGGCTCATGCAGCAGGGCTACGGCCACGAGCCGTACCTCGTCATCGCATCACGCGCGAGTGGCCTGGCGGCCAACGGCCTGCTGGGCGAGTTCGCGTGAGGTCTACTTCCATTTAGTAGCCTGGCAAGGCTCAACATCACGTCGGCGAATTGCAGCCGCGGTGGTCTAACCTTTAGCGCCTGACTGCGGCCTAACGATTGGCCTATTCAAGTCGGGGGTGATTAGATCTGATGGACGTTCAAGAGGCAGTGGCAGAAAGCGCGCCAATGGCTTCTGCCGAGGACAACGGCGACGCCAGGCGCGACGGGCAGCGCAAGTTCACGATGGGGCCGAATGACAGCCTCGAAGGCAAGCTCGTCTATGAAGGACACGTGCACATCGACGGCCGTGCCGAAGGCGAGTTCAAGGTCACGGGAAATCTCGACGTGGCGCAGGGCGCGACGGCCCGCATCTCGATCGAGGCGGCGAACGTGACCGTGAAAGGCCAGGTCGAGGGCTCGGTCAACGCACACGACAAGCTCATGCTGGGCAAGAACGCAAGGCTCAGTGGGGACATCGTGGTCCGGAGGCTGCAGATCGAGGACGGCGCGAGCCTCAATGGCCATGTTCGAATGGGAGACGTTGAGCAGCACGGCTCCGGCGGCTAAGAACCGCACCCCCGCACCGGCGGGAAACGGGTCCGACGGCGCCCAGAGCTCGATCGTCCTTGGTCCGCGTGACCGGTTGGTGGGCCAGCTCTACGTCGAAGGCGACGTTCGTGTGGCCGGCACGGTGGAGGGCGGGCTCGAGGTCACCGGCAGCGTCGAGATCGACGACGGCGGCCGCGTCACGGGGCCGGTGACGGCGCACGACCGGCTGGTGGTCGGTCGGGCTGGCTCCTTGGTGGGCGACGTGCGCGTTGCGCGCCTGGTCGTCCAGGACGGGGCTACCTTCAGCGGCAAGGTCTCGATGGGAAAGCACGTGGACGCGCCGCAGAAACCCGTCGAGCTAACCGCACCTGTCGCCGAGCCTGTCAAAGCCAAGGCACCCGTCAAGGCGGATGCGCCGGTCGCAGTGGCCGAGCTTGTCAAAGCGCCACAACCTGTGAAAGGGCAGCCGGCCAAACCGCAGCAGTTCCACGCGCCAAAGCCTCCCGACCGAAAGGGCAAGCGCCGCTAGCGCTTTTTCGTCGCCGCCTTTGTCCTGCTCTTGGCTGATTTGGCCGGCATAGCGCGTGCGTGGGCCAGGGCCTTTTTGATGAGCGCGACCGCGGGCGCCGGCCTCGCGCGCCAGTCTCCCGGCACGATGACGTAGCCGCCCATCTTGTGTCCTGCCATCGGCTCGAAGTCACGCCCACCCTGCTTCTTTACCGCCGCGATCTCGTTCTCCGGGAGCCGCACCATCAACTCCTCGCCGTAGATCCCGCAAAACATGTTGCCGTTCACGAAGGCTGAAAGCTGGCCGAACATCGGCTTCAGCGTCACCGCCGGCTCGTCGGAGACCAGCTTGCTGAACGCCGCCTTGGCCTCCTCTGTCGGCCTGGGCATCTTCATCGATCCGCGCTCCATCGGGCTCATCGTTGCACCTCCTCCCGGTCCTGATGGTGATCTTTGGGGATTGACGCCCGAACCGGTACCTTCTACTGTCGGCGGGTGTGGCGGGTGGCGGGGACCTACTTTGAGTCCTGCAACTGCGACGCGATCTGCCCCTGCAGGCGAACTGGCGGTGCGGAAGGCGGCAGGTCAACGCATGGTGTATGCGATTTCGCGCTGTCGTGGTGGGTTCAGCAAGGTCACCACGGCGACGAGAAGCTTGACGGCATGGCGGTGGTGATGGCCGGTACGTACCAGGATCGAGTGAGCTGGACGCCATGGGAGGTGGCCCTGCTCGTCGACGAACGAGCGCCCATGCGAGCCCAGTCGGCGCTGGCCGAGATCTTCAGCGGCAAAGCCGGTGGCACGCCTATGGCCAACTACACGATGGCGATCGGCGAGATCCGCTCGATTCGGCCCGCGAAGATCCGGCTCGACCATCGCCGCGGCCATGAGCGCATCGACGTCGAGACTGCGATCGAGGTCCTCGGCGGCGATGCGGCAGCGCCCGACGGCTCGGTCTCTTGTGGGATCCCCGGCCACGACCATCCCGGCACCGAGCTGCATGCCAGGTTGCTCTCGGTCGACGAATCAGGTTTGAAGTTCCGCTACTCAGGGGTCTGCGGCTTCACCACGAGCTTCGACTACAGCTCCGATTCCTGAGCTCGTGATCCTGGCGGTTATCGTCGCGTACGAGGTGGGACTGGTCGGCTCTGTAACCTAGCGGCGGGAATGTCGATCTCGACCGAGGAGAGGCGAGGAGCTCGACCCTGAGGTGATGCGCCGGCTGCTGTCGCGCTACTACACGGTCGCGCGCGAGACCGTGACTCAGCACAGCGCCACGGTCGAGAAGTTCATCGGCGACGCGGTGATGGCGGTCTTCGGCCTGCCGACCGCGCATCTAGACGATCCTGACCGCGCCTTGGCTGCGGCCCTTGCCATGCGCGACCGGATTCGCGCCGACGAGCGGCTGAGCGGGCGTCTTGCCATCCGTTTCGGCGTCAGCACAGGCGAGGTGG
>Ga0209009_1000548_pt1 | contig 12641 bp, 5 predicted proteins | sample BlaSpr_A8_OM3_M2_FD_187979 | JGI IMG/M metagenome (GOLD analysis project Ga0209009, IMG submission 187979) | Forest soil microbial communities from Thunder Bay, Ontario, Canada - Black Spruce, Ontario site 2_A8_OM3_M2 (SPAdes) (version 2) | ecosystem: Environmental > Terrestrial > Soil > Boreal... | reverse complement strand
ACTACAATTTCTCGCCGGGGAGTGTCACCAATGCCACGCATAGAAGAGACTCTCAATCGCCTCGCAGTAGCGTTCACGGTGAAAGACATAATGACTTCAAGCGCAGGATTGGTCTGTGGGGTGAATGCCATGCAGGCATGCAGCGTTTCAGATAAGAATTGTGGAGTCGAGGTGTGACGCGGTGGTTTAGGTGCAGCCTATCCGTTGCCGACCCCTTTGTCAGTTTCACTAAAGTTGGCGCTCGCGGCGATGCTGGTGATGCTGAGAGTCGCCGTGCCGGAGTACCTACATCCGCATGCAGCCTACTGGTACAGCTCCGCGGTCGCGAGATATGTCAGCTGTTCCAAGTTGTAGCCCCCGGTCACGAGCACTCTTCCGTCATTCAGCAACGTAGCTTCGTGAAATGTGCGCGCAATTCCCATGCTGCCGGTGGCGGCAAAACTTCCACTGTTCGGATCGAAAAGTTCTGCGGCGGAGAGATCGGTCAGGTAGTTCCCAGTGAGGCTTTCTCCCCCGGTCACAAGCACCGTTCCGTCTTTGAGCAATGTAGCCGTGTGTTGAGTTCGCGCGGTTACCATGGTGCCGGTAGCAGCAAAAGCTTCGGCGACCGGATCGAAGAGTTCCGCAATCGCAACGGGCTTTCCGCTGTCGTCCGTTCCTCCGGTCATCAGCACTTTGCTGGTGTTGAGCAGAGTCGCCGTGTGTTGAGTTCGCGCGGTTGCCATGCTGCCGGTGGCTGCAAACGTCCCAGCGGCCGGGTCGTAAAGTTCCGCAGTAGCTAGAGGGCTGGCATTGATGTCAAACCCACCGGCCACGAGAACTTTTCCGTTACCTAGCAAGGTAACCGTGTAGGCGACACGCGCCGTTAACATGCTGCCCGTCGGAGTAAAGCTGCCAGTGCCGGGATCGTAGAGTTCTGCACTCGTCAGGTAATTCCCGTTGGCATCCACTCCTCCCAGCACAAGGACCTTGTTGTCATTGAGCAAAGTAGCCGTCTGCCCAGCCCGCGCTGTTCCCATGCTTCCCGCCGTAGGAGTGAACTTTCCGGTGGTTGGATCGAACAGTTCCGCTGTCGCGAATTCCACGTTGCTATCGGTTCCACCCGCCACGAGAACGGTTCCGTCTTTCAGTAAGGTCGCCGTGTGACCTGAACGCGCAGTTTCCATGCTGCCGGTGGCTGCAAAGGTTCCGGTGGCGGGATCGTAAAGTTCCGCAGTTGCGACAGCCCCAGTACCCTGGATAAATCCACCGGCTACGAGAACTTTTCCGTTGCCTAGCAAGGTCGCTGTGTAACCCGAAAGCGCAGTGGGCATACTGCCGGTGGCTATGAAACCATGCAAGTAAACGGATACATTGAAGTTTTGCGGAGCAGAGTTTTGGCCGAGTGAGTCTTGCACCGTGACGGTGATTGGGAACGATCCAGTCGTTGTCGGTGTGCCGGAAAGCACGCCGCCACTGGTGAGCGGCGACAGACCGGGAGGTAACGGGCCGGTTTCGTTCCAGTTCTGATATGGCAGAAGTCCGCCGCTTGCTGCGAAAGTGAAGCTATAGGGCAGGCTCACCGCGCCGGCGGGAGGCGCAGGAACAGCGGTGATGACTGGGATCGGCGGATTGCTGATGACGATGGTGTAGGTAGCGGCCATCTGTGCTGGCGGAGTCCCTGAGTCGTTCACGGTGATGAGGACGTTCTTGTAGGTTGCGGTCGACCCTGGTGCCGGTGTGCCGCTGATATCAAACTCCCCGTTCCCTGCCTTCACACCAAGGCCTGGCGGCAGTGAGGAAGCGTTCCATCCATAGGGCGGCACGCCTCCTGTGGCTTTTAACGTGAAACCGGAGAAGACTAATCTCAAAATGCATGGTCTTGTATGAGGGCACGCCGGCCATGACCCACATGTCCCTGGAAATGGGGTGGGGCTACATGGATAACAGCCTCCTGGTCCACACAACTCATATGTTACGCGTGTTCCGCCATAGGTCGTGTCGACGGTCCCGTTCGGTGGGGCGCCCGAAGTGATCGTGAGGGTGGCAGGGGCGGTGGTAGCGATCGAAGCGGATTTCCCGGTAAGGGAACCCAAAACGGTGTCTGTTGCGGTGATGGTTTGGCTACCGGTATTCTCCACTGTTGCGGAAAAGTTTCCTGCCCCGTTTTGTAGTGGCGACTTGGCCGGCAGAACGGCTTTGGCATCGCTGCTCGTAAATTGAACGGTCCCGGAGTAGCTGGTAGCCGGGTTGTTGTAGGCGTCTAGCGCATTGACAGTGAAAGAGAATGCCACCCTGACCGTGGCAGTAGCCGGGGCGGAGACGGTAAGTTGAGAAGCCGGGGCGGCACTGACGGTAATCGGGTTCGAAGTGCCGGCGATAGTAGATGTAGCCGTGATCTTTTGACTGCCGGAAGTCTTCAGCGTAGCGGAAAAGTTTCCCATCCCATTTGTTAGTGCAGTGTCAGCCGGTAACGCGGCCTGGCCATCTGAACTTGTGAAGTGAACTGTTCCGGCGTAACTGGAGACCACGGCGTTCGACGAATCAAGCGCGGTGACTGTGAGGTTGAAAGCGATCCCGGCCGTGGCCGTCGCGCTAGTCGGCGTAACCGAAAAGTGCGTGGCTATGTCATGCGTCGTGCCTGAGCCGCTACCGCATCCATTGAGGAGCCTCAAGCTGCAGATTGCGATGAAGACCAACAGTGATTTTTTCATAACGCCTCCTCAAGATTGCATTTGCTCTGTACCGACCCGGACTCTTTCGGCCACCCTACTGCGGCGAAGTTTGCCGCATTCCTCGTATAGCCGATCTCTTTGCCGTTACAAGCGGATGGTTAAGATCCCCGTGCATCCACTCAGTCGCAGGCGCCCTGCGAGGTCGGGGTGCTTCCTGCTGTCTCCTACTTACACATGCGCAATTCCGACCAAAAATCGATCATGGTCAACAACTTTCTCTTGCGAACGGCTGCCAAGCAAATTGAGGCAAAGAGAAGCAATGGCGGAGGGTTGCCCCGCCTCTGCCGGAGCACTTCTTTCGGTCACCCTATTTCGGTAATGTTTAAGGCTTTCCGAAGCGGTGGTAGCGACGCCTCATCATTTCGGTCGGGGACAACTTGGTTGCACTCGCTGCTGCTGGTGCAGTAGTGATTTGCGCCGAGCGAACTGGAGCCTCGGTCACCGCTTCGACGGTGTCGTAGTCGCAACCCTCGATGTCTGGATGATCCTGATCGCAGGGAATCAGCAGGACGGCACGTGCGTCCCCATTGGTAAGCATTCCAAAGCCCGCAATCTCCCCGCGATCATTAATATTGAAAGGGTTTAAAAAGGTCACACCGGAGCCTGGAGAAACCAGCGTGTTCAAGTCTATTGGAGCGCCGCCGTTCTCGAACAAGAGCGCATGGGCCTCGTTATTGCAATCTAGCGTACCGTTGCCTACGATTTGACCTTGCGAATTAATCGAGGTCGCGAAGCTGCTGCAATCACCGGCCAGATACCCGAGATCGATGATGACTCCGTTTTTCCAGAGAACCGCGTGGAATCCGTTTGAAGAATCGGACCCGCCGACGATTTCGCCGGCATCGTTAATCCACGATGCGGTACCATAAGTCCCCCCCGGCAAGAAACCGAGGTCCTTCAGCCCTTCTTCTTTGTCCCAAAGGAACGCATGGGAATTTTGATCTGTAACCTCGGTCGAATAGCCAACGACCTGGCCTCGATTGTTCATCCAGTTTGGTGAACCTTGGGTGCCCCCGAGGGTGCCAATGTCCACCATTTTTCCTTTCTCCCAAAAGAACGGGTCCTGAGTCGGAACGCCAAAAGCCTGACTTGGCGTCGAATTCGTATAAGACTGCCCAGCGACCTGGCCCCGCTCGTTCACATAGAACGCAATGGCGTCGGGACCACCCAGCGTTCCCAAGTCTCTTATCTCCCCGTTCTTCCACAGGAATGCCCTTGTTTGGTTTGCCACGCCAGCCATGGAGAAGGCGTCCGGTATGTCGTTATCGGAAAAACCGACTACTTCGCCACGGTCATTGACTGCGGTGGCAAGGCTCTCCGTTCCTCCCGGCACGGCTCCAAGATCGGTGATCTTTCCGTCCTTCATCCAGAGGACAGCGCGGCCCACCGGCAGGCTCGTTGCGTCGAGGAGACCATTCTCTGACCATCCGGCGACGAGTCCACTCCCAGCGAGCCAATCTGTCTGGCCATTCTTGCCACTGGGAAGCAGTTCCAGATCAGTGAGCCTGCCGTTGTGCCATAGAACAGGGTGCTCGACAAAGCAGTCGCCCCCATTAGCATTGGCATTGAAAGGGATGGCGCAGTTCGTATTGGGATTGGGCGTCGCCGTATTCGCATACGCCGCGAACGTTCCCCCGTTGTTCAGGGTTTGGGCGGACGGGCCTGAAAGGCTGCTGTTGGGCCCTCCAAGTGGCTCCACAACAATCAACTTGTAATGATGATGCTTTACCTTTTGATTCTGCGCGCCGCTGTTTTGCGCTACTACGCAGACCGGCAGCGCCAGCGCAGCGCACAAACCCACCGCGGTGATAAGCGAACTCAGATTCTTCTTCACAACTTCCTCCTTCGATCGATTGCGGTAGCAAGCGGCTGGTTTCGCTCGCCGCATGCACCATTGCTGAGGGTCGGAGGCGCCCCGCGAGGTCAGGGTGCTCTCGTTTATCTCTCTACTTACACATGCGTGAATCGGAGCGGAAATCGATCATGGCCGACAAATTTTTTGGGGTAACTGCAAAGCTAGGCCGTGGTGTGGAGGGGCGGGCGGTGTATAATCCGCCCACGACGAGAGGGCAGCAGTATCAACGCGGCAGCTATGCCGGATACCCACCAAGTAACACTCTTGCTAGCCGAATGGGCAAAGGGTAACCAGCAAGCCCTCGATGACCTCACACCCCTCGTTTACCGCGAACTTCGTCAACTTGCCGCCAGCTACCTGCGCAAAGAACGCCAAAGTCACACTCTGCAACCGACCGCGCTTGTCCATGAAGCCTATGTGCGGCTCGTCGATCAATCCAATCCCACCTGGCAGAGCCGCTCGCATTTCTTTGGTGTGGCTGCGCGCTTGATGCGCCAGATCCTGGTGGACCACGCCCGCCGCAAGCAAGCCGGCAAGCGCGACGGAATCAAAGTGCCACTGGACGAGGCCGTTGGTTTTCAGCCCCAGCGCAGTCGAGAACTCATTGCCCTCGACACTGGCCTCAGCGCCCTTGAGAAGATCGACCCGCGAAAATGCAAAGCCATCGAACTCCGCTATTTCGGCGGACTCTCCATGGATGAAATAGCCCAGGCGTTGGGCGTTTCGACGATTACCGTCCGGCGCGACTTGCGCATGGCGGAAGCCTGGCTTCACCAGGAAATGCAAAACACGTAGGTGCCACTTGACTCCGGAACGCTGGGCGCAAATCGAGGAGCTGTTCCATCGCGCGGCAGAGTGCGCCCTGGAACACCGCGCCGCAGTGCTGAACGAAGCTTGCGGCGACGATGCGGAGCTGCGGAGAGAAGTAGAAGCGCTGCTTTCCTGCGATGGGGGCGCCGGCGGTTCCGTGCAGGCCGCCGTACGAGGTGGGCTGGAGGACGCCGGGTTCCCAATGACGGGCGAAACCATTTCTCATTACCACATCCTCGACGGGCTCGGCGGCGGCGGCATGGGCTTGGTCTATCGGGCGGAGGACATCAAGCTGGGTCGCCGCGTGGCACTCAAGTTCCTGCCCGAAGACTCTGCCAAGGATCCGGCTGCGCTGGGGCGCTTCGAACGGGAAGCGCGCTCGGCTTCAGCGCTCGAGCATCCCAACATCTGCCCCATCTACGAATTTGGAGAGCACGAGGGACAACCATTCCTCGTGATGCAGTTGCTCGAAGGGCATACACTGCGGGAATTGATCTCTACAGCAGGTCCGGGGAGATCGCCGCTGGAACTTGGCAAGCTGCTCGATCTCTCCATTCAGATTGTGGATGGGTTGGATGCAGCGCATCAGAAAGGCATCATTCATCGCGACATCAAGCCGGCAAATATTTTCGTGACCCGCGAGGGCCGAGCCAAGATTTTGGATTTCGGCTTGGCGAAACTTGCGAGCATTTTATCGGCCGAGGGAGATGACTCGGAACGCTGCTCTCCCGAAGTCGGCGCTGCACAAAAGAGACCCCGCGACTCTGTGCCGCTGTCAACTCCCGATTTGTTCCTCAGCCGCACCGGCGTGGCCATGGGGACGGCAGGTTATATGTCTCCTGAACAAGTGCGCCGGGAGAAGTTGGATGCGCGGACGGATTTATTTTCCTTTGGCTTGGTGCTTTATGAAATGGCCACGGGGAAACGCGCTTTCACCGGTGACACCGGGCCTGAGCTTCAGAAAGCCATCCTTAAGCAGTTGCCTATCCCAGTGCGGGAAGTGAATCCCGAGCTTCCCGTGCAGCTCGAAAAAATCATTGCCAGAGCACTCGAAAAAGACCGCGAAGCAAGATACCAGTCCGCTTCGGAGATGCGCACTGATTTGGAGAATTTGAAACGTGAGATCGAGCCGAGGCCTCGCACGCGGTGGCGGGCAATGGCGGCAACAGGCGTCATCGCAATATTCATCGCAATTTCAGCATTTTGGTTCGCACGACGCCAGTTGCGCGCTTCTGGCGATCTGCCGGAGCTCAAGTGGCGGCAGCTCACCAGCAATTCCAGCGAAAATGACGTGGGCTCCGGTGCCATCTCGCCCGACGGGAAATACCTGGCCTATCCAGATACACTGGGTATTCACGTCAAGCAACTCGAAACCGGCGAGACGCAGACCATCCCGCAAATAAATGAGGTCAAGAACAATACACTCGATTGGATCGCTGGTCCCTGGTTTCCGGATGGTAAGCGTTTCCTCGTGAATTCCTTCCCGCTGGGGGGTGACACCACCTATCGGAGTTCGCAGGGCAACAGCATCTGGATCGTCTCTGTGTTGGGAGGGCCTCCACATAAGCTTCGCGACGAGGCCTACCTGGACTCCATCTCTCCGGACGGTTCTCTTATTTCTTTTGAGACAAACAAGGGCAAGGTTGGCGATCGCGAAATCTGGGTGATGCGGCCTGATGGGGCACAGGCAAGGAAGGTTTTTGACGTCGATGAGAACAGTATGGTCTATGGGCTCGGATGGTCGCAGGATGGACAGCGGGTTGTTTTCGAGAGGCAGGATGGGCCTGCGACTGCTAACACGTACTTTGTAAGCGGCGACCTGACAGGTGGGCCACTCACCAAGATCTTTCCACCGTTTGACCCGGCAAGAATGGGCGGTGGTATTTGGTTGCCAGATGGTCGGTTGATTCTCAGACTCGATGAACCGGACTCCAAATCGCTGACCTGTAACGTCTGGCAGATACGCATGAACCCACGACTTACCGAATTCATCGGGAATGCTCGGCGCCTCACCAACTTCGCAGAACTATGCGTTAATCCCATGAACGCGACGGCGGACAGCAAACGTGTGGTAGCCACTCAATGGAGACCCCATAGCAGCGTGTTTGTAGGTGACCTTCAAGCCGGGGGCACGCGCATCACGACTCCGACACGTCTTACGCTTGATGAAAGTTGGAATAATCCCTCTGCATGGACCGCCGATAGCACGGCAGTTTTATTTTTATCCAACCGTACTGGTGATGTGGTGCTATTTAAGCAGTCTCTTGGCCAGGGCATAGCGGAACCGCTCTTCACCTTGAGAAAGCACGATGGCTTGGGCAGTGTCTGCCTAAGCCCTGATGGCTCCTGGATTCTCTACATGATTACTTCAGAAGATGGGAACCCCTCAGTGCCATACAAACTCATGCGGGTCCCGGCATCGGGAGGATCTCCAGAGCTGGTCTTAACGGCTGACTTCGAAGAGCGGCCACGATGCGCCCGGTCTCCGGCGACTTTGTGTGCCATCGCGGAACGAAGTGCGGACCGCAAACAACTCGTCTTCACAGCCTTTGACCCGGTGAACGGCCGCGGCCGCGAACTAGCCAAATCGAATACGGACGCAACGATAGACTATCACTGGGATCTTTCTCCCGATGGCACCCGCATCGCTCTCCTCAAGCACCGGGAAGGACGGGTCCAAATTCTTTCGCTGAACGGCAGGGCGCCGCAGAATATCACCGCAAAGGGATGGAATACTTTGTCAAGTGTAGTTTGGACGGCGGATGGGAAGGGTTTCTTTGTCTCCAGCTATTCGCAGCGAGGGGCGGACATGCTTCACATGGATCTGAAAGGCAACGTTCGATTCCTATGGGAACACCCGGGCGGCATCGAGATCTATGGCGTGCCTTCTCCCGATGGCCGCCATTTAGCGATGCGCGGATGGAACGTGGAAAGCAACGTGTGGCTGATGGAAAACTTCTGAGCCCAACACTCCAGTGGGCAATCGGCCCATTTCAGAAGCAGAACCTGCACTCTGACAATTAGAACTTTAGCTGCGCCCTAAGCTGAATCATTCTTTGCGAAACATTTGCATTGAGTCCTGAGCCGAGAATACTCGTTGGGGGCTGCTCCAGATAGAAATTCTGACCAAATCCCGCGTCGGTGATCTGTGGGTCAGGGAGTCCAAAATTGGCATGATTAAATAGATTGAAAACTTGCACACCGATCGTCAGCACACCGCCTTCCCACCGAGGAATCTTGGTGTTTTTCATCAGTGCGAAGTCCGTGTCCACATAGCTTGCCGAACGAAAACGATTGCGGCCTTGCGCAAAAGTCACACTCGGGCCGCTGCAGGGACCGAGTGGGCCCGGCAAGTTTCCAGTGTTGAATCCCGTTTCGCAACCTGCTTGCACAAATAATGCGCCCGGGCTGGGTGAACCACTGCCGTCAAATTGTGGAGGCAGGCACGGAAGAGTCGGCGAAGTGTAGGCAGCTTGCGCAGCGCAGGGTCCGGACGGAGGGAGCGGCCCCACGGGAACGGCATAAATCGGTCCTCCGAAATTCTGACCATTGAGTTTGGTCTGCTCCAAGGGATCAAACACGGTGTACGGAAAACCGGTGCGGGCGAAAATCGTCCCTGATACCTGCCAGCCCTTTACGATGAATTCGCGCCCGCGGCCACGGAATAGTTGCTTGAGTGGCAGCTCCCAAACGTAGTTCGCATTCAGCGAGTGCCGCACGTCGTACTGCGCCGGTCCGTAGCTTGCGCGAAGATTTCTGGCATCCAGGGGGCTCGAGAAACCGTTATCGCCATATGTAAAATTGCCAAGACCTCCGTTTGAGACTTCGTCCAAGGCGTGGCTGTAGGTGTAGTTCGACTGAAAAAGCCCGTTCCCCCATCCGCTAAACCGGTGTTCGAAGGACACCACCATCCCGTGGTAATTGGAAATGGCGGAAGTTCTTAGCTCCGTCACGATGCCAAATCGCGGGTCGGCACACGGTGGAACCGCCGGAGTGGAACACAACCCGGCAGGGTATGAACCAAAGCCCCAGGCGTTGGCGTTCGAATCGGCAAAATATCCATGAATTCCGTGATATCCGATATAGCCGACGGTCAACGAAGTGGAAGAGCCAAAACTCCGCTGCGCCTGTAAACTCCATTTCTGATACTGCGGTGAATGCAGGATCTTAGGATCACTCGTGAAGCCTGGAGGAGCGAAAAATGGATCCACGGCTTGAATCTGAGCAAGCGTGCCGCCACTGGCATATACCTTCAAGAAGGCCGCATTGAACGCAGCAGCATTCTGAGCCAGGCTATTGTTTTCGCCCGGTGCCAGGTTGTAACCCTTCCTGGAGTCTATAGCGTAAAAACTTTCTAGCGGCGGGTTGAAAATAAAATTGCCCGCGGTGGGACCGGCGATCGGGTCGTAAAAAAATCCGATGCCCCCACGAATGACTGTATTGTGTGACACCCCAAGCGGCTGCCACGCAAAGCCGAACCGCGGCGACCAGTTGATATTATCCGTGTTCACGAAAGCCTGCTCCTGATTCAGCAGAATCGCTTGCTTGTAAGGTTGCGCGGGGTCGTGGCTGATCGATTCAAATGGACCAGTCAAACGCGCGAAGCAACGAGCGGCACATACCGGATTGGACTGGTGATCGGCGCGCAGCGCCACCGTCAGCATTAGATTGGAGCGGGCGTGCCACTCTTCCTGAGCGTACAGTCCAAGACTGTAGTAAGCAATCCGGCTCTGAGTCACAGCAGGAAACGATTGCCCATATTCCGTGTAATTGGTTTTCCCTTTCAAAGGGTCCGGGTCCACGCCTCCCCAGTAAAACGCGTCAATCGTCAACGGAAGGATTTGTCCGTAGCCATCATAATTAAAACCATCGCCAGTCGAATAGGTTCGCAGAAAACTCACTCCGAACCCCAGTTTGTGTTTGCCTCGCGTCTTCACCAGATCGTCAGAAATCTGAAACGTGGTTGTTCCATTTCGACTTGGATACCCATACGCCCAGTCCGACCCTCCGACGTCGACAAGGGGGATGCCCCCGTTGAACCAGTTCAAAACCGTTGGGAAAACGGCCTGGGCCTTTGCAGCGTCGGCAACGCCGGTCACACCGTAGATATAAGTTCCCGCAAGCAGAAACTGGTTCGCGGCGGTTGGGCCAAAGGTATGCGTCTCGCTCAGTTGCCCCTGCCAGGCCGACTGTGTGGCAAATGAATCGAACACCGGGTTGACCGCATCCACATAGTTTGCGCGATTCCCAAAGTTATACTGCACCAGCAGGAATATCCGGTCACTGGCTGCAACATTCCAATCCGCGCGCCCCGAGACCAGAGAATCGTTGGACGGCGCAGTTATGTTTTCCAGAAAATGGACCGTGCAAAAATCCGTTGTGCCCAGGCCCTGCGGTCCCTGCCAGCCGTTGCATCCCAGATCGCCAATCGTAAAGGTGCCAGGAGTTGCCGCACTCGCCCCGGGCGTCTTGTTGTACAAATCAAAAACCTGCTGGTAAAAATTGTGCGACGCCGACCCCGCTCCAAAGATCGAGTCAATATTGGTCATGGTGGCAGCTTCAAATTTTGCACTGGGCAATACAACCAGTTGCTGTTCCGGGAGTAGCACTCGTATCCCCTCGGCGTTGAAAAAGAAGAACAACTTATCTTTTTTGATAGGCCCACCGAGTGAGCCCGCCCACTGATGCGCGTTATCAAAGGGCTTCGGATTTCCTTGCGCATTGTCGAACCAGTCGTTGGCGTTCAACACGCTGCCGTTCCAGTAGTACAACAAATTCCCGTGAAACGTATTGCTGCCGGACTTGGTCAGATAGTTGATGCTCGATCCCGCCGCTCCGCCGAATTGGCCGGAATAGCTATCGCTCACAATCGTTGCTTCTTGCACTTCGTTCACGCCCAACATCATCCCGGTCACACCGCTGTTGTTTACATTTGATCCAGCATTGTTATTGTTTATTCCGTTGATGGTAAACAGATTCGAAGTGCCCGGCATTCCTAAAATCGAAAGATTGCCTGCGTATCCGACGCCGATGGTGTCCGTATTCATGATCGCGCCGGGCGCAGTCTGCGCAATGTACGTCAAATCGTTTCCCGGATTGGGCACTTCCGCAATCTGCTGACGGCTCATCGTCGTCGAGACGTCTCCGTTCTCCGCCTGGAGCAACGGAACGTCATCCGTAACCTTTACTGTCGCACTGCTTCCCTCAAGTTTGAGCAAGATGTTTCGCGTGCCCGCTGGCCCTAGTAACACGTTGATTTTCTGACTCTCGTCGCGGAAGCCCAAATGCGATACGGTCAGTGTGTAAGTTCCCGGCGCCACAAAGAAGAATCGGTACACACCATCACCGTCAGTTTTTGCAGATTGGATTGTTCCTTTGGCTCTGTCCCTAAGCTCGACAACTGCTTCGGGTACGAGCGCATTGCTCGGATCGGTTACCACACCCGTTAATCCCCCCGAAGTCGTTGTTTGGGCGCGTGAATCGCGGATTGAATAGAGGGAAAAGAAAAGAGTTACCGCGAGCTGGATCAGGGGCTTCCATCTCGTCGAAGGGCACCGGCGATTCCAAGTAAATCTTCCCACGGCCACCACGACTGCGAACGTAGCTGCAATACTACCCCATTCTCGCCCATATGGGGCCCTCGCAACCCCGTGCATCGAGTGGGATTCGCGCGCACAGAACATCACGGAAAGGAGCAGACTCCATGTGGGTCTTCTCCTCGCCGTTCGAAGAAGGAGAGATCTGCAACGGATGCTACGCCTGTCCCTACCAAAAACTATGCAGCACGCACTTATGTTGACATCGAGATGGAAGCCATGCAGTCCCATTTCGGGCAGCTGCGAAATATACCGCCGATTCCTGTCGGTATGGGTAGAAGTATTCAGAGGGGGAAATTCGCATTCACATCCGAGGAGTGGCCACGGCTCTACCCGATCTACGCCCATTGGTTGTCTTTACACGCTTATTATTCAGGCTGGTCGTGGACAACAACACTGAGAAGTGAACTGTGGACCGTCAACTCACCGTTGTAACGAATCAAACCCAACTTCCTGAATTTGTTCATGAAAAAGTTCACCCGTGACCGGGTCAGTGAAGACGAACTGCTCGACGTTTTCGAAGTCGCTCGACGCTGCAGCGCTCGAGACCATGCTTTGTTGATCGTCTGCTTTCAGCACGCCCTCAGGGCCAGCGAATTGATTTCTCTCCGGCTGGCCGACATCGATTGGCGCAACATGGAAATCACAATTCGGCGACTCAAGGGA
>Ga0209009_1000547_pt1 | contig 12649 bp, 13 predicted proteins | sample BlaSpr_A8_OM3_M2_FD_187979 | JGI IMG/M metagenome (GOLD analysis project Ga0209009, IMG submission 187979) | Forest soil microbial communities from Thunder Bay, Ontario, Canada - Black Spruce, Ontario site 2_A8_OM3_M2 (SPAdes) (version 2) | ecosystem: Environmental > Terrestrial > Soil > Boreal... | reverse complement strand
CGCCTTCTTCAGGTGCTCCAGCGCCGTGCCGGGGTCGCCGCTCTGGGCGTAGCAGCAGGCGAGGAGAAAATCCACGCGTCCGCCGCCGTTCTTCTTCACGGCGTGCTTCAGATGCTCGATGGCCTCCGGAACGTTGCCCCGGTTCTTCTCCAGGACGGCCGCATAGTAGAAGTCCTCCGCCTCGGTCAGCGCCGGACGGGCCTTCTTCTGCCGCTCGCAGACCGCCAGATAGACCCGGGCCCTGTCCACGAGCTCCTTCTCGTCGGCGTATTTCTCGATCAGGCCCTGGAAATTCCGCTCGGCCTCTTCGAATTTCTTTTTCTGGAGAGCCCCGACCCCGCGGTCAAAGTCCTTGCGCGCGTTCTCCGTGTGACGGGAAAGCTCCTTCATCGTCAACGCTTTCCGGGCGGTGGGCGTCTCCGTCGAGCCGGTCAGCCCGAGCTTCTCCATTTTCTTCTCGAGCTCGTCGATCCGCGCGGAGAGAGCGTCTGCGAGCCCCTGAACACTCATCTTCCCGGCATTGTCTCTGATGAACCGAAGATCCGAATCTGTCCAGCGTTTTGTCATGTCGGAGCCTCCGGAGGCTACATTGAAAAACGGCGTATTCTAGGGATGCCCGCCCCCCAAGTCAAATCGGAACCGGACTCCTCCGCGGGAAATGCGGGCGGCAGGCTCCGTGTTCCGGAAGGGGGAGGACCCCATGCGAAACACGATCCGAGCTTCGGCCATGCTTTTGACCCTCGCACTCACGCTCGCCCCGCTCTCGGGCGCGGGCTCCGACAAGACGTCCACGGCCACCGGCAACGTGACGAAGGTGAGCGCCGCGGAACGGATGGTGACGGTCGCTCTCACCGACGGACCCGAGACCCGATTCGTCTGGACCTCGGAGACCAAGATCAACGGCACTCTGGCCCCGGGAGCGAAGGTGACGGTCCGCTATACGAGCCTGCCCGACGGCCAGAATCTGGCCCACCAGATCAGCGTTTCCCGCTAGCCCGTCGCTTCCGCTCGGTCGGGACCTGCGCCTGGCGGCGCACCGGCGATCGGCTCAGCCGGTCGCGGCCTCGACCGCTCGCCTGGTCCCTCTCTCGCTCTCGCTCCCGCAGCGCGAGGCTCCTCCCCTCTGGGAGACTCCTCGCGCTGCGACCGGGGCAGGCACGAGGCACGTCGTCCCCGGGGCTCGGTATTGTTGCGGCGCCCTGCTAGAATCCGGTGCTCCTGAGGAGGGAGTGAACCCATGGGGATGTACATCATCGCTGAGCCATGCATCGGCACGAAGGACACCGCCTGCGTCGATGTGTGCCCGGTCGACTGCATTCACCCGCGCAAGGACGAAGCGGATTTCGCGGCCGCGGAGATGCTCTACATCGATCCCGATGTGTGCATCCAGTGCGGCAACTGCGAGCCGGCCTGCCCGGTGACCGCGATCTTCACGGAAGAGACGATCCCCGACAAGTGGAAGCACTACCTCCAGGTCAACGCCGACTGGTACAAGAACCGCCAGACCTAGGACGTAAAGCGTTAAACGTTAAACGTGGCCCGTTAAATCAGGCCCCGAGATCCGTGTTTCCTTTTACCTTTTACGTTTTACGTTTTACGGCTTTCCTCTGAGCACACGCGCCAGGAAGGCGTCTGCGCGCGCGTCGGCGTCTTTCGCGTCCTCGGCCCGGAAGACCTTCGGATCCTTCGAGGAGGCAAACCCGTGCCCCGCATCGGGGTAGATCTTGAAGTCCACCGACTTTGAGAGTGTCTTCGCCTTGCGTTCGAACTCCCGCACGCTCTCCGGCGATATCCCCTGGTCCTTGCCGCCGAAGTTGCCGAGAAGAGGCATTTTCAGGCCGGCGATCTTCGCGTCGTCGGTGACGAGGCTCCCGTAATTGAGGACCGCGCCCGCGAGGTCCGGCTCGGCCAGGCCGAGTTTCAGCGAGTACCCGCCTCCCATGCACCAGCCGATCGCCGCGATCCGCTTTCCGTCCACGTCCGGGCGCGAGCGCAGGTACGCGACCGCCGCCTGGAGGTCGCGCATCGCGCGGTCTTCCGGCAAGCCGCGCATGAGCTGGTGCGCGGTATCCGGGTCTTCGGTTACCTTGCCGCGGTACAGGTCCGGGGCCAGCGCGACATAGCCTTTGCCGGCGAAGCCTTCGGCCTTCCGCTTGATGAAGTCGTTCAAGCCCCACCACTCCTGGATCACGACGATCGCCGGCTTCTTCCCGGTTCCCGCCGGTGCCGCGAGGTAGCCCGAGACCGTCTCGGAACCGCTAGCGTAGGAGACCATCCCGGCCTTCTCCTCGGCTGCCGCCGTTGCGCCGATGACGAGACAGGCGATCGTTAGCCCTGCGAGTTTGCGGATCATCTTTCCTCCTTTTATCCGCTAATCTTAGACCGTGGACGCTCTTTTCCCGCTCGAGGAACCGGACGACGAGGAGCGCCTGCAGCGGTTCTACGACCGGCTGGCCGCGCGGTTCGGGCTCGACCCGGCACGCGTGCGCCTTTCGCGGCGAAAGCTGACAGGGGGCGAGATCGTTTACGGGCCTCCGCACCGAATCACCATTTCGGCGCACCTCCCGCACGGCGAGCGGGAGGAGACTCTCCGCCACGAGGCCGCACACGCCTGGGCGTTCCGCGCGAGAGGAGCGCGCGTCGGGCACGGACTTCTCTTCCAGAGGCTCGCGCGCCGAATCGGCGTCCGCAAGGGCCCCGCGCCGATGACTCCCGCGCTCGAGGAATTCCGGAAGCGGCGCGCGATCGAGTACCGCTGCGAAGGATGCAGCGGGATCTTCCGGCGCGTCCGTCCCTTCCGCGGCCCGCGCGACTGTCTGGCCTGCCATCGCGCGGGGCGCCCTTCGCGGCTCAAGAGAGTTCCGCGTCCGTGACCTCCTTCCCCGCCGGCTATCGCGTCGGCCACTGGACGGACGCGCCGCGCCGCACCGGATGCACCGTCATACTTGCGCCCGGCGGAACTACGGCGGCCGTGGATGTCCGCGGAGGCGCGCCCGGGACTCGCGAAACGGGGGTCTTCACGCCCGGAAATCTGGTTTCCGAGATTCATGCGCTGGTGTTCGCCGGCGGGAGCGCCTTCGGACTGGCCGCCGCGAGCGGAGTCGCGTCCTGGCTCCGGCGCCGGAGCGTCGGGTTCGCGATCGGCCCGTCCCGCGTTCCAATCGTGCCGGCGGCGATCCTCTTCGACCTCTCCGTCGGCGACTCCGACGCCTACCCGGACGAAGCCGCCGGGCAGGCGGCTTGCGAGGCCGCTCGGGAAGGCGAGATCGCGACGGGCGGCGTCGGGGCGGGAAGCGGCGCCACCGTCGGGAAGCTCCTCGGCGCCGGCCGGGCCTCGCGCGGAGGGCTCGGCGCGGCGTCCGTCACTCTTCCCGGGGGCGCCAGGGTCGCAGCGCTCGCGGCGGTCAACGCCTTCGGCGACGTCGTGGACCCGGAGACCGGCCGGCCGCTCGCGGGTGCGCGCGGCGAGAAGGACTTTCTCCTCTCCGCCCGCGCGCTCCGTCAGGACGACCTCCGGGACAGCCCGCTCGCCGGAGCCAACACCACGCTCGTCTGCGTCGTGACGGACATCGCCTTCGAGCAGGGGGCCCTGAAGCGTGTCGCGATCGAGGCGCACGACGGCATCGCGAGAGCGGTCCGGCCGGCGCACACGGTCGTGGACGGGGACGTGGTTTTCGCGCTGGCTCCCGCGGGCCGCGCGCCTTCTCTCCTGACGCGCCTGCGCGTGGGGGCCGCGGCGGCGGAGGCGGTGGCGCGGGCGATCGTCGATGCCGTTGAGAGTTGAGGGTCGAAGGGTGCTCGAACGCGGGCTGAGAGCTGACAGCTGAAAGCTGAGAGCTTCTCGTCGGAGACTCGGGGGGCGGTTCTCGTTCTGGGGGCGGCGCTGCTCTGGTCCACGGGCGGGGTCGGGATCAAGACGCTGCCCGAGGGTCCACTGAAGGTCGCTTTCTACCGGTCGGCCTTCGCAGCGGTGACGATGCTCCTGGTCTTCCGGCCCAGAATCCCGCGCCTGACGCCGGCCTTTCTCGTCGCGCTCGTGAGCTATGCGGCGTGCCTGACAACCTTCGTCGTCGCGACGAAATGGACGACCGCCGCGAACGCGATCTTTCTTCAATACAGCGGTGTGGTCTGGGTCCTGCTCCTTTCGCCGGTTGTCCTCGCAGAGCCCTTCCGCGCGCGCGACGCCGCGGCCGTCGCCGTGGCGCTCGGAGGAATGACCCTGTTCTTCACGAAACAATTCAGTCACGGCGGCCGGGGCGATATCGTGGCGCTCCTCTCGGGAGTCTTCTTCGCCGGTCTCGTGCTCTTCCTGCGAAAAGAGCGGGACGCGGGAGCCGTCGCCGCCGTCACCTACGGCAACGTCTTGACGGCCGCCATGCTCCTTCCCTTCGTCCGCGACGACCTGGCGCTCTCCGGCCGGTCCGCCGTCCTTCTTATCTTCCTCGGCGTCTTCCAGCTCGCCGGCGCCTACGCCCTCTTTCTCCGCGGCCTGAAGCACGTCACCGCGACGAAGGCCGCCATCATCGGAATGGCCGAGCCCGTCGCCAATCCGCTCTGGGTCTTCCTCCTCGTGGGCGAGCGCCCCGCGCTGTTGTCTCTTCTCGGAGGCGCGATCGTGTTGGGCGCGATCGCCTGGCGAACGCTTTCAACGCCTACGAGGCTTGCCGTCGCTCCCCCAGACTGAGGAGGTCTCAAGTCTCAAGTCTCAAGTCTCAAGTCTCAAGTCTCAAGTCTCAAAATCAATGAGCCCTCGATCCTGAAACCTGGGACCTGAGACTTGAGACCCTTTCGACCTGGGAGTTCCCTACGACTCTCCTTCAAAGAGCGGCTGCTGCACCGGCCCCAGCATCGGCAGGATCGCATCGAGGGAGTCGTTGGCCCAGAAGGCGCGGCGCTCACAGTCGAGCCGCATCGTCGGAAACTGCCACTCCGAGAGCACGCGGTCGATCGTCTCGTCCACCGTGCTCTGGAATGCCGCATCCACATCCCGCAGTCCGTCGAACTGGAGCGATCCCACGATCGGGACCTTGATCAGAAGCTGATATGTCGTCGTCCACCACCGGACGAGCGGCTCGAGCATGGGGTGCTTTCCGCTCTGGAGCAGGTAACAGTAGTTGTCGAGCACGCTCCTGTCGCAGATGACGATCTCGGCCTTGTTCTCGGCCACGAGCTCCTCGGCGATCTCCGTGTGGAGGATCCAGGATTGCGCGGCGACCGTCGTGTCCCGGTTGATCGGCAGCGGGCAGAACCGGGCGACCTCGCGCACCATCTCGACGACCTTGTCCCTTTTCTTCAGGAGCGCCGCGAGCTCGAAACAGAGCGTGGTCTTCCCGACGCCGTGCGTCCCGATGAAGGCGATCTTCATAAGTCGTAAAAGGTTAAACGTAAAACGTAAAACGAAGCACGAGAGTATCTCCGATCAGCCCGCCTTACGTTTCACGTCTTACGTTTTACGTTTTACGTCCGCCGGCCGTGGGGAGCCCAAACTCGCGGCGCAGCTTCTCCCCGTCCGCGTCGAGCGCGGGCGGAAAAGAGACCGGCGCGGCGCATCCGTCCACGCGGATCGGGGAAGCCACGAAGGACACACCCCCGGACGTCACGACGGCCTCGAGGGCTCGCGCGGTTTCCGACCGCAGTGCTTCGAGGGGGCCGCGGACGGGGCCCGCCGGGACCTCCGCGTCCCGCAGGCGCGCCAGCCAGACGTCGCGCGGCTCGCGCCTGAGGATCTCCCCGATCGCGGCCTCGAGCGTCGCGCGGTGGTGGAGGCGCGCCGGGTTGGTCCGATAGCGGGAGTCTTCCGCCCACTCCGGATGCCCGAGCATCCCGGCCAGCCGCGCGAACTGCCGGTCCGTGCCGGCGGCGATGACGAAATCGCCGTCCGAGGCGGCGAAGGTCCGATAGGGCACGATCTGCGCATGGGCGTTCCCGTGGCGCGCGGCCTCCCGGCCGGTGACGAGCGACGCCTGCGCCACGTTGATGAGAGTCGCGAGCGTGGACGTGAACAGATCCGTCTCGATGTGCGTCCCCAGGCCCGTTCGCTCTCGCCCGCACAACGCCGCCGCGATGCCGACCGCCGTGAAGCAGCCCGCGAACAGATCCGAGACGGCCACGCCGACCTTCACCGGAGCGCCATCGGGATCGCCGGTGATCGCCATGATCCCCGCGCCCGCCTGGGCGAGCAGGTCGAAGCCCGGCGCCCCGGCATCGGGCCCTGTTCGACCGAACCCGGTGATGGAGGCGGTGATGAGGCGCGGATTCTCCCGCCGCAGCCGGGCCAGAGAGAGTCCGAACTTCTCGATCCCGCCCGGCGGGAAGTTCTCGAGGAGGACGTCCGCTCGCCCGGCGAGGATGCGCACCGATTCCGCGCCCTCTCGCGTCGAAAGATCGAGCGCGAGCGACTCCTTGTTCCGGTTGATGGAGAGGTAGTACGCGGAGAGCCCGCTCCCGGGCTCGTGGGGCGGCGCCCAGCCACGCGTGACATCCCCTCCCCCGGGATGCTCGACCTTGATGACGCGCGCCCCGAGATCCCCGAGGAGCATCGTGCAGAAGGGCCCCGCGAGCACGCGGGACAGGTCGAGGACGAGGATGCCTTCGAGGGGAGCCGTCATGGCCGTGAGGCCTATTTCGAAGGGGGCGCCGGCCGCCAGCCGAGCGGACCCGGCAGGAAGTGGAAGAGGCCGCTCGGCGACGTCTCGACTCCTTCAAGCCGTCTGGAGATCCCAAAGTACTGGTCCGCGCCCCACAGGAAATCCGCCGGCGGGTCCGCAGCCATCAGCCGGTGAAGCTGGTGATAGAGCTCGAGCCTCCTGCCCTCGTCCATCTCCCGCGCTCCCGCGTCCATGAGGCGGTCCGCCTCGGGGTTCCTGTAGAAACCGGTGTTCGAGCCGGCGGGAGGAATCCGACTCGAATGGTAGGACCCGCGAGGATCGACCTTCGGCGGCTGGTGCGTGTCGGCCCATGGCGCGAGGTCGTATCCTCCCTCGTCGAATCGCTGCGTGAAGGCCGCCCAGTCGAGCGGACGCAGGACGACTTCGACGCCGACCTTCGCGTAGGCGTCACGCAAAATCTCGGCGAGGTTGCGGTAGATCGGGAACGCCGTCGTGTACAGCATCTCGAAAGAGGCGCGCCGCCCGCCGCGCCGCCGGACACCGTCCGGACCCATCTTGACTCCCGCCTCGTCGAACAGGCGCGCGCTCGCCTGCGGGTCGTAGGCCGGCGGCCGGACGTCGCTCGCGTTCTCGGCCGCGCCGGGAGGATACGGCCCCGACGCGAGCGTCGCTCCGTCGGGCGGGTAGAGCCGCCGGGCGGTGTCCTCCCGCGGCCAGGCCATCGTCAGGCCGCGCCGCATGCGCGGGTCGGCCAGGATCGGGTTGCGGCAGTTGAAGACGATCGTCACTACGAGAAACTGCGGCGCCTTGACCAGCCGGTTCTTCGCCAGGAACTCCGGCGACTTCCGGGCCGCCAGGACCTGGTCGCGGGTAACGACGAACTCGTCCAGGTCGCCGCGCTTGCCGGCCTGGAAGCGCACGGCATTGTCGGGAATCACCCGGAAGACGATCTTCGTGAACGGATAGGCGGAAGCGGGGACGTCTTCTCGACGGCGAAGAGTGATCGCCTGGTTCGTCGTCCAGCTCTCCAGGCGGTACGGCCCCGTCCCGACGGGCTTGCGGTCCATCTCGGCAGCGCGCGCGAACGCCGACGCCGAAACGATCGGGATGTTGAAATCAAAAAGCCGCTCGGAATTCGGGCGCTTGAACCGCACGATCACGGTCGCCGCGTCCGGCGTCTCGACCGCGACGGCGTCCTCGAACCCCGCGCGCCAGTTTCCGGCCGGGACCTTCGGGTCCCTCATGCGCTCGATCGTGTAGGAGACGTCGTTGGACGTCACCGGGGAGCCGTCCTCCCACTTCGCCTTCGGATCCAGCCGGAAGTCGTAGACGAGGCCGTCGGAAGAGACAGCCCACGACACCGCGAGCGCCGGCACGAATCGCCGCTCCCTGTCGAGCCCGATGAGCGGCCGGAAGATCAGGTCCTCGACCCGCAGGCCGAGCTCCTCGTTCGTCGTCGTGGGGTCGAGCGTTGGCGGGTCGCCCGCGAGGTGCCGGTAGAGCGTGTCCCCGACGGGCGCCGCCTTCGGTCCTGGCCGCGCGCAGGACAACGCGGAGCAGACCGTGAGCGCGGTCAGGGCCAGCCAGAAACGCTTCATGGCGCGATCGGCAGAGGATAGCATCGTCTTTCGCATGGCGAGCGTCGTCTTCGACATCGAGACGGTGGGCGTCGAATGGGAATCGCTCGACGACGCCCAGCGGACCTACCTGCAGAAAAACACGCGCACGGAGGAGGAAAGACAGAGGCTCCCCGAGCTCCTTTCGCTCTGGCCGCTGACCGGACGCATCGTCGTGCTCGCCATGGTCAACCCGCAGACGCGACGCGGCCGGGTCTGGTACGAAAAGACCGACGGCCGCTTCGAGGAAACCTCGTCGGACGGGTTGTTCCGGTTCATCGGAGACACCGAGCCCGTCTTCCTCGCGGAGTTCTGGAAGGCTATCGCGCGATTCCATCGCTTCGTCACGTTCAACGGGAGGTGCTTCGACGGGCCTTTCGTCATGCTGCGCAGCGCCGCGCTCGGGATCCCGGCGACCAAGAACCTCGTCGGTTACCGCTACGCCTTGAAGCCTCACACGGACCTGCTCGACGTGATCAGCTTCTTCGGGGCCTCGCGAAAATGGAATCTCGACTTCGCTTGCAAGGCCTTCGGGGTCGAGAGCCCGAAGGAGCACGGCATGGACGGCTTCTCCGTGGGGCCGTACTACAAGGCCGGACGCCTGCGCGAGATCGCGCTCTACTGCCGGCGAGACGTCGAAGCGACGGCGGGGCTCTTCCGGAAGCTCGAAAAAACCCTCCTGCCCGCTTTCAAAGACGCCCGGCTCTGATTCGCGGCCGGTGCCGCGAAGACGCGAAAATCTGGTAGGATAAACGTCATATCTTGACTCGAGAGAGAATGGCCCGACAGTCGGCGGAACAGCGGGTTTCGCCTCGCGTCCTCGTGGGGGCGCCGGCCTCGGTCAAATGGGGCGAGCAGCGGCTCTCCGGATTCATCGAGTCCATCAACCTGGCCGGCATGTACGTCACGACGCCCCGGATCCCCGAGCTCGGTGAATACGTGGACCTGGTCTTCGCCCTGCCGCGCGATGGCCGAAACTTCCGCGTGCGGGCGAGCGTGGTCCACACCCAGCCCCTGAAGAACCGCGGGGGCTTCGGCGCGCGTTTCGAGCGTCCGCCTCTGGGGTTTCTCGAAGCGATCCGCGGCCTCACGGGGCACTAGCACGTCGGCTTCGCTCCGCGAAGCCTCCCGCGGCGCGAGCCTCCTCCCTCGGTTACTTCGGGAGACTACTCGCGCCGCGACCGGGGCAGGGATTACCTGGACACACTCTTAGGAGTCTATGGTCTAAGGTCGGGCGATCACTCCCCTGCCCTGGGCTTGGAACCCGTTTCGGCTATTTCCCGTTCGCCTGGACGAGACGCAGCCGGTCGAAGACGAACTCGACGGTCGAGTCGATCTCGTTGATGTTGCCCGCGGCGGCCGAGGAAAACGTGCTCGGCGTGACGCCGGAGAGCTCCCAGCGCGCCAGAAGGGTGTCCTGGTTGTCGCGGGCCTCGATTGCGACGGTCTTGGACAGCGGGCTGCCGGTGTCGGTCGCGCCGTTCAACCAGTCCTGGAGCCGGTTCAGGCCTTTCTGCGTCACGGTGATGATGAGCTGGCGCTGGTCCGGCGAATAGGAGAGATCGAGGCGGCGGGAGTCGGTACGGCTGACCGGCAGCCGCGCGAAAGCGATGCGGTAGCCGACGATGCCTTCGGTCTCGACGCCGTCCACGAAGAACTTGAAGTTGCGTTCCCGGGGGTCCGGACCGGCGGCGCGGGTGGCGGCGGTGGTCAAACATCCAAGGAGAACCGCGAAAACGATCCATTTCTTCATGGTTTTCTCCTCCGAACCCCTTGCCACTAAAAGCGTAGCACTTCCGGGCCGCGGGCGGTCTTGATTTCGCTGGAGGCCGGGAGTAGAAGGGGAGCCGTAAGGCGACAAAACCTGAAGGAGGAAGCATGGTGAAAAAAGGAATCCCGTTTCTCGCTCTGGCCGCGGTCGGCATCCTTTTGCTCGCGGCGGCGCCCGCAGACAGCGCAAAGTCCTACAACGTCACCGCCGACACGATCGAGGGGTGCTCCTGTCCGCTCTTCTGCACCTGCTACTTCGGCGCCTCCGCCGACGAACACATGTGCGAAGCGAACAATGTCTACAAGTTCCGCAAGGGAAGCCACTACGGGAGCGTGGACCTTTCGGACCAGATCGTCTGGGTCTCGCTCGACCTCGGCGGGGAGTGGCACAAGAATCCCGGCCCCGGCATGCCGACGAAGTGGGCCGTCGTAACCTTCGACAAGAAGTCCTCCGAGCCTCAGCGCAAGGCGATCGGCGAAGTGCTCAACGTCGTCTTCCCCGTCAAGTGGGGCAAGTTCAGCACCCGGGAAGACTCGATCGAATGGCACGAAGACGCGAAGACCGCGCACGCGAAGATGGCGAGCGGTCTCGCGGAGATCACGCTCGACAAGACCACCGGTCCCGACAAGGCGGCCCCGACGGTCGTCAAGAACCTGCAGTACTGGTTCTCCAACTCCAACGACGGCTTCGCGCTGGCCTACTCGACCCACCACTTCGATGGAGAGAACAAGTTCTCCCACACGAAGCGCAACGGTTTCACGATCGCCTGGACCGCCAAAGGAGAGATCAAGCCCGCCACCAAGATGGCCATGAAGTAGCTCATCCCCCTCTCCTCCCGCGGAGCGGGCGGCCGGCAGGATGGCGTCAGAGCGTGGGTAGCGTCGCAGTTCCGACGGGCGGGCAACCGCCCGTCTTTCTTTCCTCTCGACTCTCAACTCTCAACTCTCAACCACCAACTCTCAACTAGAATCCCTCCCGTGACCCCCGAAGACATCGCCGACGAGTTTCGCGCGCCGGCCAAGAGCTACGAGCGCAAGGCCTCGATCCAGGGCGTCCGCACACTCCCTCTTTCCCGTTTCACCGACGACCGCGGCTTCTTCCTCGAGATCTTCCGGGCCGGCGCGAACCACCCCGGCGGCCGCGCCCTCGCGGAGTTCTTCTCGGGCGCCCCCGTGGCGCAGCTCAACTACTCGATCGTAGACGCCGTCGGGCACATCAAGGGTCTCCACTATCACCTGAGGCAGGACGACATCTGGTTCTTCCCTCCCCCGTCGAAGGCGAAGGTCGTCCTCTACGACATCCGCAAGGACTCGCCGACGCGCGGACAGACGCAGGTCGTCGTCGCGGGAGGCGGCCAGGACCTCCTCGTCCGCATCCCCCCCGGCGTGGCCCATGGCTATCTCCCTCTGACCAACCCGTGCGCCCTGCTCTATGTCGTCACCGAAGCCTTCGACCCGGCGAACCCGGACGAATACCGTATCGCCTGGGACCATCCCGCCGTCAAGGACCTCTGGGACATTCCGAACGGTTGAGGCCCAGATCCTAAGAGTCTTCCCGCGCGCGTCTGATCGTGGCGTGGCTTGGGCGGGCGGTCCCCAAGATCCCGATGGCCCGGCCGGCCGTCGGTGCGGTGAGGCGGCCGTTCCTCTCTCCCAGGTCGCGACGCGGCCGAAACGGAACGGGGTCTTCCAGGCTTCTTTCCGGACGCCGGGAGGTCGTGGAGATCGCGCTCGGTGCGGGGCGGGTCCACGTCCTCGGACCCGGAGCGACTCGCCAGAATGAGGGCGGCCGCGAGAGCCGCGGTCGACCCCGCGCCGCGCCGCGGAGGAGATCCTCTCCCGGGTTCTTCGCGGCTGAAGTTCTGGACTTCCTTTCGGCGGGCGTAGACTTCGCGTCGATGATCGCCATCGTCGCGCGGCTGCTGTCCCGGGCCGGCCTCGGCACGGGGCCGGAGTAGGGATGGCGGCAGCCGGACGCGTGGTCCTGGCCGCCGACCACGGCGGCTTCGCTCTCAAGGAGGCGATCAAACGGCACCTGGCGTCGAAAGGGACGGACGTCCTCGATGTCGGGACGACGTCGGCCGACCCGTGCGACTATCCCGTTTTCGCGCGCGCCGCCGCCGAGGCCGTCGCCTCGGGACGGGCCTGGCGCGGCATCGTGATCGACGGCGCCGGCATCGGCTCCTCCATGGTCGCCAACAAGGTTCCCGGGGTCCGCGCCGGTATGGCCTTCGACGTGGCCACCGCGAAGAACGCCCGGGAGCACAACGACGCCAATGTGCTGACACTGGGCGCCGGCTACCTGGCCGAGGACCTCGCGCTCCAGATCGTGGACGTCTTCCTGTCCACCGACTGCAGCGTGGAGCGGCACCGGCGCCGAGTCGCTATGATTGACGCACTGGATACGAAACGAAACGCATCGGAGAGCACGAGGAGCTCGCCACCCATGACCTCACCCGACTTCGACTCGCTGGTCGACCGGATCACGCGGATCCTGGCCGCGAACCCTTCGCTGCTGGTCCCGCCGACGTGCGCGGGATGCGCGGCCGCGGGGGCCTCCGACTGCCCCGCGGGAGGGCACTGCGTGACCCGCTGTCCGGAGACGGTCCGCTCGATGATCGCGTGCGTCGGGCCGGGCTGCCGCGTGTCGGCCGC
>Ga0209009_1000546_pt1 | contig 12650 bp, 11 predicted proteins | sample BlaSpr_A8_OM3_M2_FD_187979 | JGI IMG/M metagenome (GOLD analysis project Ga0209009, IMG submission 187979) | Forest soil microbial communities from Thunder Bay, Ontario, Canada - Black Spruce, Ontario site 2_A8_OM3_M2 (SPAdes) (version 2) | ecosystem: Environmental > Terrestrial > Soil > Boreal... | reverse complement strand
GAGTCCCTCGACAAGCTCGGGATAAACTCCGCGAGCGAAGTCGAAGCGCCGCCGGGACTTGCATTGTCAGGCTGAGCGAAGCGAGCGCAGCGATTGTCACGCTGAGCGAAGCGAGCGGAGCGAGCGAAGTCGAAGCGCCGCCGGGACTTGCATTGTCAGGCTGAGCGAAGCGAGGGCAGCGATTGTCACGCTGAGCGAAGTCGAAGCGCCGCCGGGACCTTTACATTGGCCTCACTTGAAGCAGATTACCAACGTGAAAATGTATTACGTCTATATCGTATTCTGTCGTGACGGCACCTACTACGTTGGGATGACGAATGACTTAGAGAAGCGCGTGGCCGAGCACAATGTTGGCGTCGATCCTTCGTGTTATACGTTTCGCCGGCGTCCGGTGATCCTGGCTTACTCAGAGGCCTTTGCGGACGTCTGGGACGCGATCAGGAACGAGAAGAAACTTAAAGGCTGGAGTCATCGAAAGAAGAGCGCCTTGGTGCGCGGTCACTGGGGCGCGGCGAACCGATTCACGCGTTCGAAAAACCACTAAGAGCTCCGTCGCTTTTTCGAAGCGCCGTCGGCACTTCGACTCCGGCGCGGAGTTTATCCCGAGCTTGTCGAGGGGCGCCTCCGCTCAGTGTGGCAAGAGGAGGCTAATCTTCTTTCGAGGCTTCGTCTTTGGCGCGTTCTTGGAGTTCGTGCACGACCGGTGAATCCGCGAGGGGAGTAGTTAGCAAGGGCTAATCCTCATTCGGCCTTGCCGCGTCAGCTGAGCCAAGGCGCGTAGCGATGAGTCCACCGGTCTCACTTACGGGCCAATCTTCCGGCTGATCGATCCACTTGCCCGTAGTTACGTCCACGCGTTTTAACGTGAGGCCGGCATCAACTCCGTGCTTTTCTGCGGTGATCCAGACCTCGTCGCCTTGAAATTCGATTTTCGGGTCGTTGCAGCAAAACAAATCCTCACGCCGCCAGGCAAAACCATTCGGTCCGTAACACGCGATTCCGCAACAGTGCCCGAGCAGCATCAGCCCCCGATCCGGTACGCCGATCACGTAGTGAACGGAATGGCCATCAAAGATAGAATCTTCGAAAGCGCTCAAGAAGGCGACGGACTTTCTGGGATTGTCGGCATTTATGAGCCAAGCGGCGGGGAGCGCAAGAAAAACATCTGGATCGGTCCACGTCACAAGGCGGAGCGACGTCTCGTCCCCTTGTACGGAGGCGACGAAGTCTTCACCGGAGTGAGATATCACGCGGAGAATCTCGCCGCCATAGCCGCTATCCGGTGGAAAATCAAAACGACGGCTCAGATATTCTTTGGGAATCGCACTCAGCCACTCGATCTCATAATGGCGTTCGAAGAGTTCGGTGAGCGGAGGCTGCCGGCGTGTGATATTGATGTCTGACTTGTCCACAGAGAACCTTTCCACCAATAACCTCGGAGCGCCGTCGGCACTTCGACTCCGGCGCTTCGCGCCTTCGCTCAGTGTGACAACCGAGGGCGCGCCTTCGCGCGCGCTCGAGCAGCTCGACTTGAATATCGGGACACAATTCGACAAAGACATCGTCGCCGCAATGCACGAGGTCGTCAGTAAGGGCTGACCCTAGTCTTCCTTAGTGGCTTCCTCTTTGGCGCGTTCTTGGAGTTCGTGAACGACGGCTGAGTCCGCTAACGTCGTGGTGTCGCCCAGCATGCGGCCTTCGGCGATGTCGCGCAGAAGGCGGCGCATGATTTTGCCGCTGCGCGTCTTGGGCAACTCTTGCGTGAACGTCAGGTATTTCGGCATCGTGAAGCGGCCCAGCTTTTCGCCGACGTGTTCGCGTAGCTCATCGGCGAGGGCTTTGGTTCCTTCGACGCCGCTCTTGACGGTGACGAAGGCGCAGATCGCTTGGCCGGTGATCTCGTCGAGTCTCCCGACGACGGCCGCTTCGGCGACCTTGGGATGGTCGACCAGCGCGCTTTCGACCTCGGTGGTTGAGATGCGGTGGCCGCTGACGTTCATCACGTCGTCGATGCGGCCCATGAACCAGTAGTCGCCGTCTTCGTCGCGCTTGCAGCCGTCGCCGGCGAGATACATGTGCTCGAAACGCGACCAATACGTCTGTTTGTAGCGGTCATCGTCCCCCCAAATACCGCGCAGCATCGAGGGCCAAGGACGCTTGATCACGCAATATCCGCCGCCCCCCATTGGAACGCTCTCGCCTTTTTCGTTGACGACGTCGGCCAAAATCCCCGGAAATGGTTTGCTTGCGCTGCCCGGCTTGAGCGTTGAGATTCCGGGAAGCGGGGTGATCATGATCGCGCCGGTTTCGGTCTGCCACCAAGTGTCGACGACCGGGCAACGATCGCCGCCGATGTACTTGCGATACCATATCCAGGCCTCGGGATTGATCGGTTCGCCCACGCTTCCCAAGAGACGCAGCGACGAGAGGTCGTGACGCTCGGGATACTCGGTGCCCCACTTCATAAAGGTCCGGATCGCCGTCGGCGCGGTGTAGAGGATCGAGACCTTGTAGCGCTCGACGATCTCCCAGAGCCGGTCCTTGTCGGGGAAGTCGGGCGTGCCTTCGTAGATGACGCCGGTTGCGCCGTTGCAGAGCGGCCCGTATACGATGTACGAATGGCCCGTCACCCAGCCGATGTCCGCGGCGCACCAGAACACGTCGTCGTCTTTGAGATCGAAGATGAGCTTATGGGTCGCCGTCACGCCCGTCAGATAACCTGCGGTCGTGTGCTTGATGCCTTTGGGCTTCGCCGTCGTCCCGCTCGTATATAAGAGGTAGAGCACGTCTTCGGCATCCATCTGCTCGGGCTCGCATGTGTCCGCTTGTCCGGCAACGACGTCGTCCCACCACAGGTCGCGGCCGGCTTGCATGTTCACGGCGTCGCCGACGCGCTTGGCGACGATGCAGTGCTTCACCGATGGCGTGTGCGCCATGGCGCCGTCGCAGTTCTCCTTGAGCGCGACCTTCTTGCCGCGGCGCCAGCCCTGATCGGCCGTGATGATTGCGACGCACTCGGCGTCGTTGACGCGATCGACGATCGAATCCGGCGAAAACCCGCCGAAGATGACCGAATGCGCTGCGCCGATCCGCGCGCACGCCAGCATCGCAACGGGAAGCTGCGGGATCATCGGCATGTAGACCGCGACCCGGTCGCCCTTCTTGACGCCGAGCTTGCGCAAGCCATTGGCAAAACGGCAGACGTCGGCCAGAAGTTGGCCATAGGTGATCGTCCAGCGATCGCCGGGCTCGCCTTCATAATGATAGGCGATCCGATCGGCTTTTCCGGCGCGGACGTGCCGGTCGAGCGCGTTGACCGACGCGTTGAGTTTCCCGCCGACGAACCATTTCGCGAACGGCTCGTTCCATTCGAGGATGGTCTCGTAGGGCGCCATCCACTCGAGCTTGTCCGCCCAGGCCGCCCAGAACGCTCGGTAGTCGCGCTCGGCTTCCTCGTAGATGCCGGGCTTGGCGTTGGCCTGCGCGGCGAACTCGGGCGGCGGCGGAAATCTACGCGCTTCCTTGAAAAGTGCTTCGATGGCTTCGGTAGGTTGTTGCGTCGGCGTCGTCATGCGTGCGCCTTGGCCGCGGGCCCTCGGCTTCCTCGTCTGCGCCGGCGCTCTGGCCGCGACGCTAAGCGGCACCTCGGACGCGCGACGCCACGACGCTCAGCCCTCGACCGGCCTGAAGAATGTCGCCTTCGCGAAGCCCCCGCCGGATTTTACCTTCGATCTCGGCACGGGCCCGACGCGCCTTCGCCTGCTGGTCGGGAAACCGGTCGTCCTCAATTTTTGGGCGACTTGGTGTAGACCGTGTCGTGACGAACTGGACGCGTTCGCGAAGCTACGCGAAACGTATGGCGCGAGCGTCACGCTCATTACGATCGCGGCTCAACCGCGCGGCGTTGCGAGCAGTTTCTTGCAACAGCACGAACTCGATGCCGTCCTGCCGCTTTTCGAGGACGATCAGCGAACGGTGAGCGACGCGTATTCGGTTTCAGATCTGCCGGCAACGATCGTCCTCAAACGCGACGGGACGGTCGCGAGCGTGATGATCGGAGAGGTCCGCTGGGCTGACCTCAAGCAAGCAATCGATTCGGTGGTTGCGCCTTAGGTCACACCGTCGCGCTGGAGGGATTAGCCCCCTCGCGCTTGACCCTTGGGGGCCGCCTTGCTATGGTAGGGCTGGCACTCGCCGATTATGACTGCTAAAGACAAGCCCTCGAAAGCCCGCCCCCTGACGCCGCCGCTCGACCAGCGTAAAGCGTTCATCCTGGCGACCGTCGTCTACGAGTATGTCGCGACGGCCGAACCCGTCGGGTCGCAGACGCTCACCCAAAAGTACAATCTCGGGGTCTCGTCGGCGACGATTCGTAACGAGATGGCGGAGCTCGAAGCCGCCGGCTACCTGGTCCAGCCGCATACCTCGGCCGGACGCATTCCCTCGGATGCCGGCTATCGCACCTACGTCGATCAATTGATGCAGCCGGAGCCGCTGACGAGCGAAGAAGCGAAACGCATCCGCGACGAGTACCGTGCCGCGAGCCGCGAATTGGACGGCGTGATCGAACAGACGACGCGCTTGGTCGGCGAGCTTGCACACAACGTCGCGTTCATGATCGCGCCCTCGCGCGAGACGCAGACCTTCCGGCACATTCAACTCATCTGGCTGTCCGAGCGCGCCGGGCTCGCGGTCATCGTGACCTCGGTCGGCGTCGCCGTTCAAACGCACTTCGAACACGGCGAGCACGTCGCCGCCGACGATTTGACGCGTCTTTCGAATCGTTTGAATGCGACCTTCGGTGGACGGACGATGCGCGAACTCGGCGACGTCGAGGTCACGAGCGTCGTGCGCGCCGCCGGATTCGGCGAAGACCTCGCGCGTGCCGTCGAAACGGCGTTTCGGGCTGCGGCGCGCTCGCCGGAACCCCTCGTCGCATCGAGTGGGACGCAGCATCTGCTCGATCAACCCGAGTTTCAAGACCTTCGTAAGTTGCGCTCGATCCTGCGAATCATCGAAGAGCAGAAGACGCTTTACGACCTCGTCGCCGATTCGATCAACGAGGAGGGTCCGACCGTCAAAATCGGCCGCGAACTCGGTTCCGACGAGATCACCGAGTGCAGCGTCGTCACCGTGCCGTATCGCTTCGGCGACCAGACCGTCGGGGTGCTCGCGATCATGGGGCCGCGTCGCATGCCGTACGCCCGTTTGATTGCGCTGGCGAGCGGAACCGCCCAATCGCTCAACCGGCACTTCGCCGACGCCGAACCAAGGTAGCATGCCGGCCGACTATTATTCGGTCCTCGGCGTCGAGCGCGGCGCAAGTGGGGCGGAAATCAAGCGCGCGTATCGCGGGCTGGCTCGCAAATTCCATCCCGACGTCGCCTCCGACAAAGACGCCGCCGAGCGGCATTTCAAGGAAATCAACGAGGCGTACGAGGTTCTTTCCGATCCACAGAAGCGTCATCATTACGATCGCTTCGGGTCGGCCTCGAGCCCGAGCGGGACCGGCGGTTTCGGACCGTTTGCTTCGGGTGGCGACGGCTTCGGCGACATTTTCGACATGTTTTTCGGCGCGCGCTCCGGACCGGCGCGCGCGAGCGGACCGCTGCGCGGCGCCGATTTACGTTACGATCTCGAGATCACGCTCGAAGAGGCGTATCGCGGCGCGGAGCGCGAGATCGCGTTTCATCATCTCGCGACGTGCGAGAACTGTCACGGCACCGGGGCGCGCGCCGGAACGAGTCCGACGCGCTGCGATCGTTGCGGCGGCACCGGCGTGGCGCGCACCGCGCGTCAGACGCCACTTGGCTCGTTCGTCACGCAAAGCGCCTGCCCCAAATGCGGCGGCAACGGTGAATTCATCGCCACACCCTGCGAGACGTGTCACGGGCACGGCCGTATCGAACGCGCTCGTACGTTGACGGTCAAGATTCCCGCGGGAGTCGACGATGGCAGCCGCATTCGCATCGCGGGGAGCGGCGAGGCGGGCTCTCACGCGGGTCCTCCCGGCGACCTCTACGTCTACCTCAGCGTCGCGCAGCACGCCCGTTTCCGGCGCGACGGGGCCGAACTCTACGTCGACCTTCCGATCTCGTTCACGCAAGCGGCACTCGGCGGCACGGTGGAGGTGGAATCGCTCGACGGACCGCTCGACGTCGCCATCGTCGCTGGGACGCAAACCGGCTCCCCCTACCGCTTGCGGGGCCGTGGAATGCCGCAGGTTCGGGGCGGTGCGCGCGGCGACTTGCTCGTAACCGTTCACGTCGCAGTGCCGACGAAGCTGGCGCGGCGGGAACGCGAGTTGCTCGAAGAGTACGCCGAGCTCCGCGGAGACAAGATCGAAGATCGTTCGTTCTTCGAGCGCGTCAAGGACGCGTTCAAGGCCGATTAGCCTTTCGCGGTTTTTCGTCGAGGGCGTCCACGAGGTCGGCGACGAGGTCGCGCTGCGCGGCGACGACGCCCACAAACTGATCGCCGTCTTACGGAAAGTTGAGGGCGATGAAATCGAAATCGTCGACTCGAGCGGGCGGGCCTTCGTCGCTGCGTTCCTAGTTCGCAACGACGGCGCCGCTGCGAATTTGCGGCGCCGCTTGGCCGAAGCACCTCAGGAGCATCTCGAGATCACGCTCGTGCAGGCGATTCCGAAGTCTTCGAAGATGGATTACGTCGTCGAGAAGGCAACCGAACTCGGCGTCACGCGCATCGTACCGCTGCTCACCGAGCGTTCGATCGCAGCCTTCAGGCGTACGGGAAAGATCGAACGCTGGCGGAGATTGGCGCGCAGCGCATCGCAGCAATCCGGCCGCCGCGACGTTCCCGAAGTGACCGAGCCGTCGACTTGGGACGAGTTCTGCGCGCGGGCTCCCTCTTTCGATCGAGCGCTCGTTCCATGGGAACTCGCCGATCCGGTTCCGCTCCGCGACCACTTGCCGCAGCTGCTCGCCGGGGTTCGAACCGTCGCCATCGCAATTGGACCCGAAGGGGGGCTCAGCCACGATGAGATTGAGCGTGCCGCGACCGCGGGAGCGGTAACGATCTCGCTCGGTCGGCGAATTCTGCGGACCGAAACGGCCGGGCTTGTCGTTTGCAGCGCACTGCGCTATGCGGCGGGTGACCTGTGAGCGTATCGAATGCTGCACGCGGCGCGCGCGACCGCATCGGCGTGTGGCTCGGGGGACTGCATCTTGCCGGAACCGAAAGCCGATGGCGTTGGAACGATGCAGCCGCTAGCGATTGGATGAGCTCGTGAAGTTTAGTATCGTCGTTCCGACGTACAACGAGGCGGGTGGGATCGAGAGACTGATCGCGACGCTCGATGGAGTCTTTCGCAAGAGCGGACTCGACGGCGAAATCATCGTCGTCGACGATAACTCGCCCGACGGCACCGGAGCGATCGTCGATTCGCTTGCGGATCGCTATCCCGTCCGCTGCCTGCATCGCCCGGGGAAGATGGGACTCTCGAGCGGCGTCATCGACGGCTGGAAGTTCGCGCGGCCCGATTCCGAGGCGCTCGGCGCGATGGACGGCGATTTCAGTCACGATCCCGAAATCATCCCGGCGATGGTGCGCGCGCTCGAGAGCGGGAAGTACGGGCTCGCGATCGGCAGTCGCTACGTTGCCGGGGGCGGGATTCGGAATTGGCCGCTGCGCCGGAGGATCACGTCGCTCGTCGCGATCGCGCTTGCCAAACCGCTGACCCGCGTCAACGATATCACCAGCGGCTACTTTATCATCAAGCGCGAGGCGCTAACGGGCGTCGAACTCGACCCAATCGGATTCAAGATCGGCCTCGAGGTGATCGCGAAAGCACGCTATGGGAAGGCGACTGAGGTCCCCTACGTCTTCCAAGACCGGACGTCCGGAGAGTCGAAGCTCAACACCGGCGAGATTGCCAACTACCTCCGCCAACTGCGGCGCATCTACGCGATGAAGCTAAGGGGGAAGCGCTCGGACGGTTCTTCGGCGCGGGTGGAGAAGATATGAAGGTGCCTCTGATGGACCCATGTGCCGATCGTTTGGAGCGCCGCCTGCGCCGCCCAAACCCCAAGGGCAACGGCGTTTTTGCCGCATCTCATCGTCGCTCGATCGGTCACAATGCACTCAGACATTGCTCCCTCCTCGCTCCTCGATCTGCGGCAAAACCGCTCGTTGCGATCGGCGCAGCGGGTCCATCAGAGGCACCTTAAAGTGCCGGTTCCTGAATGGCTCCGCAAGCGCCGCGAACCACAAACGTCCGCCGAGGACTCTTCCCTCTGGCAAAAATGCCCGAAATGCAGCGAGATGGTCTATCGGAAAGATCTCGTCGCGAATCTATGGGTATGCCCGCGCTGCGGTCATCACTTTCGGATGCATGCGTACGATCGCATCAATACTTTGGTCGACGGCGACTTCGTCGAGATCGGCACCGACATACTCCCCGGCGATCCCCTGAGTTGGGTCGACAAGCGCGCGTATACGCAGAAGCTCGATCGCGACCGTGAAAAGTCAAAACTGTCGGAGGCCGTCGTGACCGGCTTTGCGACGCTCGACGGTTTTCCGGTCGCGCTCGGCGTCATGGACTTCAATTTTCGCGGTGGGACGATGGGGACGGTCGTCGGCGAGCGCATCACCAATTTATTCGAAGAGGCGCAGCGTAGGCGCTTGCCATGCATCATCTTCACGGCCAGCGGCGGCGCCCGGATGGAAGAGGGGATGCTTGCACTGATGCAGATGGCGAAGACGTCGCTTGCCGTCCAGCGCTTCAAGGACGCAGGCAATCTCTATATCGCCGTCTTGACCGATCCGACGACCGGCGGGGTTTCGGCATCTTTTGGATTCGCAGCCGACATTATCGTCGCCGAAGCGCGGGCCGCGATCGGTTTTGCCGGACGTCGTGTGATCGAACAAACGATTCGTCAAAAACTGCCGGAGAATTTTCAAACCGCCGAGTTTCTACTCGAAAAGGGTCACGTCGACATGGTCGTCGATAGGCGTGCGTTGCTTCCGGCGCTCGTCCGGATGCTCGACTACGCCGTCGATCGCAAACGCATGGCGCCGCCCCTCAAAGCCGTCCCGGAGTTCGCAATCAAGTGAACCTGATCGTGGAACGCGAGAAGGGTCTGGAGCAGCTCGAGGCGCGGGTCGGCGAGCTGCGCGGTCGCGGTACGACCGGCGATGAAATGCTCGCGCTCGAGCTCAAGGTCGAGGAGCTGCGCCGGGACCTTTTCGGACGGCTGACGCCGTGGGAGCGCGTCAACATGGCGCGGCATCCCAAGCGCCCGATCTCTTCGGATTACCTCACCGCGTTGGACGCCTTTGACGAGCTGCACGGCGACCGCCATTTCCGCGACGACCCCGCTCTGGTCGGCGGATTCGCGAAGCTGCGCGGTCGCAGCGTCATGGTGCTCGCACAGCAGAAGGGTCGCGACACCAAAGAGAATATCCGCCGCAACTTCGGCATGGTATCGCCCGAGGGCTATCGGAAGGCGAGCCGCTTGATGAAGTTGGCCGCCCGGTTTGATCTGCCGATCGTGACCTTCGTCGACACGTGCGGCGCCGACCCCGGCATCGGTTCCGAAGAACGCGCGCAATCGGAAGCGATTGCCGGCTGCTTGATGACGCTGACGACGGTCCCGGTACCCGTCGTGGCCTCGATCGTCGGCGAAGGGGGTTCCGGTGGCGCCCTCGCGATCGCTCTCGCGGACCACGTGATCATGGCCGAAAACGCCGTTTATTCGGTCGCGTCGCCCGAGGGCTGCGCGGCGATTCTGTGGGGCGACTCGGCTCGGGCGCCGGAGGCGGCGGAACATCTCAAACTGACGAGCACCGATTTGCTCGGTTTCGGCATCGTCGACGAAATCGTTCCGGAGCCGCTCGGCGGCGCTCATCGAGATTCTGCGCCGTTCATCGACCGCGTATTCGATGCAATCGAACGCGCGCTGGCGCGCCTCGCGCTTCTGCCGTCCTCCGACCTGGTCGACGCTCGCTACCGGAAATACCGTCGAATCGGGTCGTGGCGCGAACAGGCACCGGTGCTCATCGGGGGGCTCGCGTGAAAAAGGCGCTGCGTATCGTCAGTCGTCTGGCGCTCGCCGCCGCCGGACTCGCCGTCGCAGCGGTGGTTGCACTTCAGTACGAACAGATCATCTCGCGCAATCTCGCGCTGAGCCACGCGCTCAATTCGACGCGCGCCGAGATCGCGGCGTTGAAGGCGAAGGAGCAGAAACAGGAGCGCGTGATCGAGCGGCTGTCCGATCCGCGTGGCGCGATCCCCGAGATTCACGATCGGTTGCATGCCGTGCTGCCGCGCGAAGAATTGATCTATCTCAAACCGGCGCCCGTGCCTGCCCCGCAGCCGACCGCTACGGAGCGACTCTAGGAACCTAGCGGGAGACGAAGGAGAGCAGCTTCGCGCGGCCGCTTGCCGCGGGACGGCGTTCGCGGACGACCGCGGCGTAAAGCGCCGGTATCAAGACGAGCGTGAAGAGCGTCGAGGTCGAGAGACCACCGATGACCGCGATCGCGAGCGGACGTTCCATCTCCGAGCCGGCACCGATGCCTACGGCAAGCGGCAGCAGGGCGCCTAGCGCTGCCAAGACCGTCATGACGATCGGCCGCAAACGTTCGGAACCGGCGCCGAGCAGCGCTTGACGCACCGACGCGCCGCCGGCGTAGCGGCGGTTGGCAGCGTCGATCAACAGGATGCCGTTTCGCACGACGATACCGACGAGCAACAGCAAACCCATGAACGACGAGACGTTGAGCGACATATTCGAGAGCTTGAGCGCGGCGACGACGCCGATCGGGGTCAGCGGGATCGTGGCCAAGACGACCAAGGGGAGCCGATACGAGTTGAACGCCAGCAGAAGCACCGCGAAAACCAAAACGACGGCGATCGCGAGGACGCGCGTAAACTCTGCAAACGAGGCTCGTTGAGATTCATCGGCTCCGCCGACGGCGATCGAGTAGCCTTGTGGCAGCGCTAGGCTCGAGACGGCTTTCTTGACGCCGGCCATGACGGTGGAAAGCGGTTTGCCTTCGATGCCCGCGGTCACCAGCAACATCCGCTCGCCGTTACGCTCGACGACATCTGTCGCGAGGGCCGTCCCGCCGCCGCTTGGAATCGCGAGTGGCGGAACGCCGCCCAGCATTACGCGTAGCGGTATCGCGGCCGAACCGTCGGGGATCTCTCCGACGACGATGCCGCCGAGCCGCGCGCGCGCGAGCCTGAGCCAGGTCTGCCGATCGACGCCCTCCGGCGGCGCGACGGCCACGATTCGCGCATTCGAGACAACCCCGTCGACCGGGTCATCGACGCCCGGGATCCGTCCGATTCGTAGAGACAAATCGCGGGCGATGGCGACGACCCGGCGCTGATCGGGTCCAAAGACGGCGAGTTGGATCGGTTCAGGCGCACCGCCGAGATCGTTGAGCTGGTCTTCGAGCAGTTGATGAAATTCAAACTTGGCGACGTGGGATGCGCCCAGAGTGTCGCGCAGTCGATCGGCTACGATTTCAAAGCGGGCGCCGGGTTTGAGCGCAACCCGGATCGTGCCGGCATTAGCCGGCGTCGGAAGATATCCGTTGGTGTCAATTCCCGTCAGCCTACCCTCGAATTGCACGCCCGGATCGCCGGCGACGATTCGTTCGAGCCGGGTAGCGGCGGCATCTGTCGCGGCCAGCGACGTCCCGGCCGCGAGCACGTACTTGATTTCGAACTGGCCCTCTTGTAGCGCCGGCAGAAAATCGGTCGGGAGGCGAGCGAACAAGAACGCCGTTGCGATTAAAATCGCGGCGGCACCGGCGTACACGGGGATCGGGCGATCGAGGGCGGCTTCCAAAACGCGTACGTACGACGCTTCGAGCCGCGTGAAGCCTTCGGTTCGGCTGGGTACCCACGGCCGTAGAGCGCCGACCACGAGCGGCGCGACGAAGAGCGAGAGCGCGATCGAGACGACGAGCGCGATGGCCAGCGTCAATGCGAGCGCGCGAAAGAAGAAGCCGGGAATTCCGGAGAGCAGCGCGAGCGGCGCGAAGACGACGACGTTGGCCGCGGTCGAAGCGATGAGGGGAGCCGAGATCCGCCGCAGCGCTCGCAAGATCGCTTCACGTCGCGCCGCGTTCGGCGATGCCGCGAATTCACGTGCGATCGCTTCGATGACGACGATGACCTCGTCGATGATGAGTCCGACAGCGATGGCGAGCCCGCCGAGCGTCATGAGGTTCAGCGACGCTCCACCGGCGACAAGCGCTCCGGCCGAGATCGCGATCGCGATCGGGATGACGATTGCGGCCGCCGCGGTCAATACGGTGCTGCGCAAGAAGAGGTAGATGACCGCGAGCGCGAGCAGCGCCCCGATGAGAATTGCGTTGCGCAATGACTGCTGCGACGCTTCGATGAGACGGGTCTGATCCCAGTAACGGACCACGTGCGCCCCGGTGGATTCGGAGACGAGAAGCGCGAGGCGTTGCGTAAAAGCGCGTTGCAGGCCGACCGCATCCGCTCCCGCGGCACCGTACGCGTTGACGATGACGGCATGCCGACCCTCAAAAGAGGCTTGCTGTGTTGCTGGCCCCTCTCCGAGCCGGATGCCGGCGACGTCGCCGAGGCGCGCGCCGCTTTGTCCCAATCGCACGCCGGAGAGTTGGGATCGATCGTACGGCGGGTC
>Ga0209009_1000545_pt1 | contig 12651 bp, 13 predicted proteins | sample BlaSpr_A8_OM3_M2_FD_187979 | JGI IMG/M metagenome (GOLD analysis project Ga0209009, IMG submission 187979) | Forest soil microbial communities from Thunder Bay, Ontario, Canada - Black Spruce, Ontario site 2_A8_OM3_M2 (SPAdes) (version 2) | ecosystem: Environmental > Terrestrial > Soil > Boreal... | reverse complement strand
GGCAGCGCGGCTTTCACCCTGACAGTGACCGGCACGGGATTCAATTCTTCAACCGTCGTGGATTGGAAAGGTTCGGCTCGTTCCACTACCTACGTGAGCCCAACGACCGTAAAGGCGGCAATTTCGGCTACGGACATCGCGTCGTCAGGATCGGCTCAAGTCACTGCCACGAATCCATCTCCGGGCGGCGGCATGTCCAACGCGCTAACGTTCACCATCAATCCTTAAATCTACGCACCCTTGAGCAGGGCTTGTCTCGAATAACATTTTTCGTTCAGATACTGACGCAAATGGCGGAAGAAGCAGACGCTGCCACGCGCGGATAACTAACACCACAAGCTCACCCACCACGCCCACGTAACTAACACCCCGAAAAAGTTTGGAGCCATGTTGGCCCCGGCCAGCATCCCTAAGACACTCCCGGCTTCGAGAACCGTTTTCGCTGCAGAGATGGTTCCTACTCATGGATTTCGTGGAACACCTCCCCGCTCGCCGAACAGGGCTTGATCTATGCCCTGGGGCGCGACGCCACTGGGCTAAAACATACCGAGCAGGCTTTGCATTTGTCGAAAGAAAGATACCGGCTGCTCTTTGAAAGCAACCGGCACCCTGTGTGGGTCTACGATCTTGAGAGTCTGGCCATTCTCGATGTCAACAACGTCGCGATGCGAAGCTACGGCTATTCGATCCGCGTTGCCCCGGGACCAATTCAACGCGAAGCCCGTCGTTATGAACGCGTCAAAGTCGCCTGCAAAGTAACGATCGAGCGCAATCAAGAGCGCGTAAGCGGGATGACTCTCGACCTAAATCTTGGCGGAATGTTCGTGCAAGCCTCGCGCACCCTTCCCCTCGGTTCCATGGTTCAGATTCTCTTAGAGCTCAAACCCGGCGCTCACCCGTTGGCCTTCCCCGCGCGTATCATACGCATCGCCGTGAATGATTGCATGGGCCTCCAGGAATTCCTGTTGCCCAAGATTCTAACGAAGCGCGATAACCTCGCCTTCCTCTCCGGCTTCTCGAATTTTCTCGAATCATTCGAGTAAGGTTGTCAGGCAAGAACTTGGTACTCAGTCTGAACCAACCCGCTCGGATAATGCCTCGTCGCAACGTGCTTCAGCCGCACGTCGCCCGGCAGCGCCCCAAATAGAGGAATTCCTTCTCCGATCAGCACCGGCACTCGAGTGATAATCAGCCGTTGAATCAGTCCCGCTCGCAAGAACGCCTGAATCGTGATACCTCCGTCCACATAAATATGGTTCACTCCGCGAGCAGCCAGCTTTGAAACGATCTCCGCCGGCGCTCCGCTCATCTGCTCCACCACTCCTCCGCGAACGCTGGAAAAATCGAGGGGCTTGCTGCTCAGCGCCACCACGCGTTTCTTCCCATAGGGCCATTCCGGATACGCCAGAACCGTCTCAAATGTCTTGCGCCCGATTACCAACGCATCCACGCTGGCCATAAACTCGACGTATCCGTGTGGTTCCCCGCCGTCCGCCGGCAGGAAGTCGAGACCGCCGTTCACTCGCGCAATGAACCCATCCACGCTCGTGCCAATAAAAACCGATGCCGCCATCGCCCACTCCTTGACTATTTAATTCGGCGTTCGCATAAGGAATTGTCCGGCCACTTAGAAAATCTCACTTCTGTTTCCCCGTAAACTCCTTGACTACGTTCCCCCTCTCATCAAGAAATTGCAGCACCGGTTTGCCGTCCTGCTGCACCGCAAGCAAGACCCGCACTTTGCCGTTGCTATCCCGCAAATTCAGCCCCACTGAGCCATCTGCGTCGCGCCCAAGAACCATCCGCTTAACGTCGTGTCGGTGGCTCGCAAAAAATTCTCCCCAGGCAGCATCCTGCTTATCGGGCGGCAGCGCATTAATCCGGTCGGCCACTTTCCTCTTCTCCTCGATCGGAAAATCTCCTTGGTCCAATATCGTAATCCGCGAGAATTTATCTTTCCCCTCCTGCCCCGCATCTAGAGCAAAAATCTGGTTCTCCTTGGACTGGTCAAAGCTAAGGTGCCCATGATTCTCAATCGTCCCGTCCGGCAGCTGGTTAGCTCCCCAGATCAGCCCGCCCTGTTCCGATCCTTCTTCGCTCATGAACAACATTCCGGCAGCCTCGCGCCGGTCAGGCCGCGGAAATTCCTTCTTGTGAACCCAGGCGCCTGGAAAATCAGCGCGATTCGAAATGGTTAAGCGCACCGTTCCGTCTGGCTCCACAATATTGATGCGACGCGCCGTGATAATCCCAAAGTTCGTATTTCGCACCATCGCGAACCCGCACAGCACCGTAACCGCAAACACCAGCGTGAGCACGCCCGAATAAATGGCGAGAAAGCGCGGGCTACCGAGGATTTTCATAGTGACCTCTTTTAGTTTTGTTAGGCCTTCGGCTCGAATCGTCAAATCCTAACAGAGACGTCCCCGCGACGCCTACGTCGCCCCATAATGCTTCGGAACGGCTACAACCTTCGTCTGCCATGGGAATTTATCGGCTAACGTAATCGAGGGTAGCGCGTCTACCCATGTTATGGTAGAAGGTCTACTGTCATGACGCCCAAGGCCTCTCCAAACCGTGCCGAACTACTTCAGGGCACTCTCGATATGCTAATTCTTCGCACGCTTCTCTTCGGTCCAGCTCACGGACATCAAATCGCTAAACATATTCAACGCACCACCGACGACGTTCTGCAAGTAGAACATGGCTCTCTCTACCCCGCTCTGCATCGCATGGAACAAAAAGGCTGGATCATCTCAAAGTGGGAATCGATCAACGAGGGAAAGCGCGAGTTCAAATTTTACCGTTTGACGAAAACCGGCAGAAAGCAACTCGCTTCCGAAGAATCCAAGTGGAAACAACTGGCGAAAGCCATCGCATCAGTAATGAACCCGGCCTCCAACGAGGAATAAATGATTCGGCATCGCTTGAAATGGTGGCTATCTTCAATCTTTAAGCGGCGCGCCGCCGAAAACGATCTGCAACGCGAGTTGCAGTCCCACCTGGAACTGGAAACCGAGGAGCAGCACGAATCCGGCCTACCTGCCGACGAAGCGTACTACGCCGCGCGACGCGCCTTCGGCAACCCCACATTAGTCGGGGAAGATCTGCGCGAATCCTGGAGCCTGGCATGGCTGGAACACTTCTTCCGCGACTTGCGCTACGGCGCCCGCTCTCTTCTCAGAAGCCCAGGCTTTTCCGCGGTCGCAGTCCTTACCTTAGCGCTAGGCATCGGCGCCAACACCGCAATATTCAGCACAATCGACGCTCTAATGCTCCGCCCGCTGCCGTTCTCCTCACCCGATCAGCTCGTCCGCATCTACTCCATTAAAACTGGCATCGCCGATAGCTTTGGCAATCCGGATGGTCCATCAGCCCCGGACGTTCGGGACTTCGCGCAAAGAAGTCATAGCTTCCAGAAAATGCTGGTCTACGACACTTGGCGCAAAAATGTGAGCTTCGGCGATTTGGCTGGCGAGCCCGAACAGATGCGAGTGGGCTTGGTCCCCGCAGCCTATTTCGAAATTCTGGATGTAAAGCCAATCGCGGGTCGGCTCTTTACCGAGGATGAAAATCAGGTAGGCAAAAATTTTGTAGCGGCAATCAGCACCAGCCTGTGGAAAGACCGATTCGCCGCAGACCCATCCATATTGGGCCGTAAGATTCACATCAACGGCGAGCCCTACACCATTGTCGCGGTAATGCCGGACCTCACACCTGAACGAATGGAATCTGGACTCCTTGATTCGCCGAAAGTTTGGACTCCCTTTGCATTTTCCGACGTGTGGTCGGAAACTTCTCGCGGAGAGCGTGGCTACTTGGCGCTCGCGCGCTTGAAACCTGGGGTGTCGATCGAACAGGCCCAGGCAGATCTCTCGGTCATAGCCGATGCTCTAGCGGCAGCACATCCTGTGGATCAAGGCGTCAGCGTGTCCATCAAAAAACTAGCTGATACTCGCGCCGGATCACTGCGACCGATGCTTTTCTTATTGATGGGCGCGGTCAGCCTGATCTTGCTGATTGCTTGCGTGAACCTCGCCAATCTACTTTTGGCGCGCAACTCCGCTCGTCAACGCGAACTCGCCGTGCGTGCCGCCCTGGGTTCGGCGCGAGGAGGCCTGATCCGGCAACTACTCGCCGAAACACTTCTTCTATCGCTTGCCGGCGCAGCAGCGGGAATGCTCCTTGCGAAAGCCGGTCTCGCGAGCGTGATGATGATGCATCCCTCGGATCTGTCGCAACTTGAATCGCTAGAAATCGATTGGCGCGTGCTGACCTTCACTCTGTCGGTCTCCCTCATTACAGCTTTGCTCTTTGGCTTGGCTCCCGCTGTCACCGGTACCCGCCTGAATCTAGTAGATGCTTTGAAACAGGGAGGACGTTCCGGCACGGCTGGAAAAGGCGGCGAACGCATGCGCAATCTTCTTGTCGCGACAGAAATCGCCATGTCGCTTATGTTATTGGTGGCAGCGAGCCTGCTAGTCCAAAGCCTCGCCCGTTTACACCGCCAGAGCTTGGGAATACGACAGGACCACTTACTGAAAGGCCATTTTTACGTACCAGGTGTTCGATACCCGGATCCAGCAGCGATCGCACGCTTCTGTGATCAGTTAGCCGGCCGGGTTCGCGCATTGCCAGGTGTAATGGACGCGACCGTAACAACAGTTTATCCCCCGAACAACGGATGGACTCAAATGCTCGGCATTCCCGGACACCGGGCCACCCGAATTCAAGATATTCCAGCTGCGCAATTCGGAGTGGCGGACACGCATTTCCGCACAACCTTGGGAATTCCTTTAATCCGCGGGAGAGATTTCGCCGAATCCGACATCGCCACAAACCCACCCGTAGCGCTAATCACCGAGGAATTCAAACGTCGCTATTTCCCGTCACAAGATCCCATCGGACAGAAAATCCACATTGGCCCACCTCAATTCATGCAACTTCCTCCCGGAGCGGGTGTAACAGATTCCTCCGACGTCACCATCGTCGGCATTCTCGGCGACTTTAGAAATAATGGACTCGCGCTCCCTCCCGAACCACAGATTGTCGTTCTATATTCCCAGCACCCTCTGGTGAACTATGGGTTCAAGGACATCGTGGTTCGCGCAGCTTCGGACCCTTCCTCATTGGCTTCTGCCATACGCCGCCAACTGCACGATTTGGATTCCGATATGCCCTTCGCTGAAGTGCAAACGATTGAAGCACTCGTCGAAGAGGAATCTGGTGGACAGCGCTTCACCGCGGTTTTGCTTAGCTTATTTGCCGTTGCCGGTTTGGTGCTCGCCGTTGTGGGTATCTACGGTGTCTTGTCTTTTGTCGTAGCTCAGCGAAACCAGGAGCTAGCCGTGCGAATTGCCCTCGGAGCAAGTCGCGCAAACGTCCTCTGGCTCGTGCTCAAGCAAGGTCTCCAGATGGCCGCCATAGGCGCGGCAATCGGCTTGCTAGGCGCATGTGCAACTCAAAAATTAACCAGTAGCCTCCTATTTGGCATTTCCCCGGTTGACCCCGCCACATTCGCCGGCGGAGCCGCGCTTCTTCTAGCAGTCGCCGCAATAGCCAGCGCCATCCCCGGCATGCGCGTACTGCGCATCGACCCATCCGAAGTCCTCCGCCAAGATTGAGGCCGCGAAATGTGTTCCCAATCTCGATGGCAGCCCAAGGCTGTAAAAGATTCGCCTCTTCACCCAATGTTTGTATAAGATTTTGCGATGCCGCGAGCCACAAAAGCTTCAACCTCATCGAAAGCCGCAGTCCGACGGTTCCCGTCGGACAATCCTAATAAAGTCGTCCCTCCTAAAATCTCCGCCGCACCGGCATTCAGCTTTCTAAAAGAAACCAAGGGAATCATCGCGTGGTCACTAAAAGATCTTTCGAAATCCCTCAATATCAGCGCGTCGGACGCCAAACAAGCAGCCGCCGCCTTGGAAATGCAGGGATACATCAAACCGCACGAAGGTGACCAGTGGATAACAACCTTAGCCGGCGAGACGGTTTCAAGCGCGAAATCTCCCCGCTACACGCCTGAAAGTATTGAAGACGCTCTCGCTTCCCTTCGCAATCGCATCAAACTTGTTAATCAAGATTCCAAATCACTTTACAAAATAACGGAAGCAGCCGCTTTCGGTGACTTCCTAAGCAACCAGGCAAGAGTGCAAGCAGCAGACGTCGGTATTCGCCTGGTTCGCAGAAAACCCGGCGCGGCCGAACACTCCAAGAAGGAACAAATCGCGCAACAACAATTCCTCAAACAGCTTCGCGCAAGATCGCCGATGCTAAATCTCAAACCCTTCGAGGAATGGATGGCCCTGCGAACTCATCGCCGCCTGCTAAATGGATAACTAGAAGAGATTTGTCGGCTCTAGGCTCTCGCCGCTAACAGCATTAGGAAATACGAGATCGCAGGAGAGGAAATCGCGAAGTTCATGGCTGGAGTTGGTGCTCCAGTGCGCCCCTGATCATCTGGCTAAGACTGGTAAGACTGTGTCCTGGCTCTTCTGCGAGGCAGCTCCAAGCGCGTGCTTAACCGAAACTCGAGTCGTCGTTCCACTCTCCGAATGCGAAAAGGCATCCACGCAGTTAGGAAGGAATGAAATCAGATATTCTCTGGCTCAATGATGAAGATAAAAACATGCTCGGGATAATCGCAGCAATTCTTATCGTTATTTGGCTGTTTGGATTTTTCGCGTTTCACGTGACCGGCGCATTAATTCACGTTGCCCTGGTTCTTGGCCTGATATTACTTGTGGTGCATTTCGTGAAAGGTGGCAGAGCAAGCGCATAGAACTCCCGCCAGCGCCAGAACCCGCAAGGGCCATGATCCGATAACAGACGCGAGCTGTTCGGCGCACACGCTGAAGTCCAAGAGCCGACTGCATCGCGCTAGCCAAACCGCTGTTAGAAAAGTGTGCAAAAGTATACAGAAATTAAGAAACGAAACCTCTACTCTCCTTTCACTTAGTGAGGGAGAAGAACATGGACAACGCACAATGGAAATGGGAAGAAGTATATCTCGAAGCATTTATGGAGACCAACCCTTCGAACCTTTCCCGCCGGGTTGCTGATGCAGAAAAGGCAATTGCCTCGCGTACAAGCGAGCTGCGCACAACTCCCGATGGAGAATTGGAGTGGCAGGCCATAGAAGATGCTATGAACGGGTTGTCGATCCTCAAGAGGGAGATCAGGGCTCCGATCGGAATTCACGCGATAGGGAGACTTCCGCTTAGCAATTCTTGAGAGAGTACCTGGAATGGTTCTCGCTAAATTAAAGGGGAAAAACCGGTGAATCGAGAAACTGAAGCGAAACAGGCAAGTTCAAACGAAGAAGATTCCTTCGAACAAGCCCGCCAGACATTCTTCGGAACTGGAGAGAAAACAACAAAGCCCAACCTTTCTTCCGCCAATTTTTCAAAACGCGAAACCATATTGTCGCTTAAACATCCTTGATTCTTTCCTCTCTGGGATATTCAGCGCAGATGTGGCACTTGAATTCTCTATCACGTTGCCCCTCGTATCGTTGCTTCATTTCATCAATTGATGTGCCAACGAGAGGATCTGAAGGGTTGAACTTCCAGCCGCAATCGGAGCAAGCCCAGCCGCGAAATTGACCCTGATTGAGCCATATCATCTTACGGGGAATGGACAATGATACGTCGCGCATTGCACACCGGACAAATTGCGGTAATACCCTAAGCAACCTTCTTAATTTATCCAGTTTTCCAGGCCGATCACGTATTCTTCGACAGCAAGAATCAATTCCTTTCGGAGATCCATCTCCCATCCGGGATTAATGCGGACGCGCACCGCCGCGACGGATTCGCCGATGATGCAGCAAGGTACGGGGAGGTGGCATTGCCGGATTGTAACGAGCAAAACAACCGATTTACCAAACCAGACAGAATATGCGGACGATTGTTTCGTTCCCACGGTGATCACGTTAGTCGGTGGTTCCCTTCCTTAATTGCGGCTATTCATTTTTTCGCGGTGACGGTAATCTCGACGTGACCACCTTTTTTGAGCTTCACATCATCCCCGTGTTCGTCAGTTAATGTATTGTCGATTCGGAAATCACGGTACCGTGGGTTGGTCTCATCTAGAGCAATCTGCGCTTTTTCGGATTGGCCCGAACGTGCAGATCGGATGATTTTGTCAACGGTTCCGGGCATTGTTGTACTCGGCTGTTCTGGAATTCGCGAAAAATCCAAGTTCAGTTCCGCTATTCTTGCTGACTTGCTTATGCGCGGCTTTGTCATTTCCTTTTCGACGCTGGCACGCGCCGCGTTGCCGTTTTTTTTCTTAACTTTCTTCATCAGCACCGACACATCATGCCTCCAGTTTGTCGCGGATCGGTTGTGTGAATCGTACCGCCATCATGGTTTTTCGACGACTTTTTGCACCTGGCCAATTTTCTTTTGAGCCTCCCCGACTATATATTCGCCGGCGCCTTCGGCTTCTAGGTTCGGGTCGTTCGTGACTTTGCCCACCTTTTCCTTAATCTTGCCCTCCACTTCGTGGACCCTACCTGCGATCTCATTCTCAGTACTTGGCTTCATCTTAACGCCCCCTTTTGAAACGATTTTGAATTCCGGCCCTCGGTCGAGCGCTTTGCAACCGCCTTATTCTCAGTCTTCCCTCGAAGTCACCGCAACCCGCCGAGCAGGTACACGACCAACACGATGAGCAGGACCGTTCCGAGGATTCCAAGGCCCCCTCCCGTTCCCCATCTGGAATAACCGTAATAGCCCCCGCCTCCTCCGAACAACAGCACCAAAACAATGATTAGTAGCAGCATCGAAATTCTCCCTCAGCGCGTACAACGCCTTATTGACCGAACCGCAAGTACACGCTACACGAACCGTATCTGGGTATCTGTGCTGTTTTGGACAGGTTTGCTTTCTGTCGGATGCAGCCGATGCTGGAAGATCAAGCGGGGGTCCGGAAATGCCCGGTTACGAGACATGTCCCGTGTTCCGACCAGATGGACTTACCACCCAAGGCTCGACAATTGCGAATGAAAGACGACTTGCGTCCCCACCGGAACCAGGAATTTAGAAGAATAGGTTGGTTACTCTTACTACATCGAGAACTCTAATCGATTGCGAAGTGTCTCTTTCAGTACAGTTTCACAGAGCGTCTTAATGACAAAAGTGGTCAGCGAACTTCGCAACGACGCCATTGGAAAGAATGGCACGCCGAGATGGTTAGCCGCACCGGTCAACCAGATTGATGAATCCGAGTAATGAGTGCGGGAGAATGTAATGATCAAACCTGTTAAGTCTGCTATGGGTTCCAATGGGAGCGGTGGTGCCGTCTCTATTGACAGTGTGGCGGACATCCTCGAGCGTGAACTCCCAACCCTGATTGACGAATGGCTTGCCAGAGTCGAGCAGGAGCCGGACCTAACGCGTATCCAACTGACTTTTGAAGAGCGCACGGGCCACCTTCCTCATCTTCTGCACGATGTCATTAAGCGCTTGCGCCTGGACGCGGGTACGAAAGCTCCGATTTCGAAGGCAGCGGCCGACCATGGGGATTTGCGCCGTAAGCAAGGGTACACAGTCGCGATGGCAGTAGAGGAGTCTCGTCTACTGCAGGTCAGCATTTTTACGACGCTGCACAAAAACGTGAATCATTTGGAATTCAGCGCGCTTCTTCCCGACGTTGTGACGATTGCGGACGAGGTGGACGCGCAATTGAAGGAGCAGATGCTGTGCTTCATGGCCGCAGATGCTGCCGAAAAGGCCAAGGTCCAGTAACACATTCTCGGTGGATTAAGCAAGATGCCAAGTCTAGGGTTCAGAACTGCAAAACAAACGAATACGAAGCATAGGGACGAGTGTGTCCTGCTCATCGAGGCTGAGGCAGATGATGCGGCGAGAATTTTAAACGAATTGGCTTCGGCGACTGATGAACCATTCGATGTGGAGTGGGTTCCCAAACTCTCGAGTGGGATCGAGCGATTGCGAAACGGCGGAGTTGGCGCAGTCGTGCTGGACCTGACATTGCCCGATAGTAACGGTATCGAGACCTTCGATAAGCTTTTTCAGGCCGCGCCGAGCGTGCCAATTTTGATCCTAAGCGGAACCGATGCGGAAGAAATAGCGCGGCAAGCGGTACAGCGCGGGGCCCAAGACTATCTGGTCAAGAATCAAGCGGATGGCTACAGGTTAAGACGAGCGGTGCGCACGATGATGGAGTGCCGTGCGACTGACGCAATTTTGTTGGAAAATCAAGTCGCCAATCTGACTCTTGATTCCATTGGCGAGGCAGTGCTGCGCACGGACAGACAAGGCAACATCGTGTATTTGAATCGGATCGCGGAGAACATGACCGGGTGGCTTCGGGAGCAGGCACTGGGCTGTCCGGTTGTGGACGTGCTCCGAATCATCGATGTCGTTAGCGGCACGGTGGTGCGCAATGAAGTGGAAATCGTAATGCAGGAAGATAAGACCGCGAGGGTAACGGCGAACTGCGTAAACTGCATTTTGGTTCGGCGGGACGGGGTCGAGATTGGAATTGAAAATACAGTAACGCCTATCCACGACCGGGATGGTGGTGTGACTGGTGCGGTTGTGGCTTTCCACGACGTGAGTGTGGCGCGGGCCAGATCGCTGGAAATGTCGCGCTTAGCGCAGCACGATTCCCTGACTGATTTGCCAAACCGGATGCTCTTTAACGATCGGCTGACACAAGCGATTTCACTGGCGGTGCGCCAGGGCAAGCAACTCGCGGTGATGTTTGTCGATTTAGATCACTTCAAAAAGATCAATGACTCCCTGGGCCACGGGATGGGCGACAAACTGCTGCAGTCGGTCGCCGGGCGATTAGTGGGTTGTGTCCGGCGGACGGACACCGTAAGTCGGCTGGGTGGGGACGAGTTCGTTGTACTCCTTTCCCAGGTCGAGCATGGGGAAGACGCGGCCTTCAGCGCGAGAAAAATCCTCAGGGCGTTAGCGCTGCCACATACTATCGATGGTAAAAGTCTCGATGTAAGCGTGAGCATTGGGGTGAGCACGTATCCAAACGACGGCCCAGACGCCGAAAGCTTGATGAATAAAGCAGACACGGCAATGTACGAAGCCAAACAAATCGGCCGGAATAACTTCCAGTTCTTCAGGCGGGACATGCATGCACGGCTTGCAGACCGGCAATTGCTGGAAGCGGACTTGCGCTACGCGCTAGGACGGAATGAGTTTTTGCTGCACTACCAGCCTAAATTCAATCTTCGGACAAAACAGATCACCGGGGTGGAAGCGCTGATACGTTGGGCACACCCTCAGCGAGGAATGGTGTCTCCGGGGCAGTTCGTGCCCATCGCCGAAGAGTGCGGATTGATTTTACCTATAGGCCGGTGGGTGCTACTGGAAGCCTGCAGGCAGGCCCGTCTATGGAACGATGCGGGTCTTGGGGTTGTGCCCGTAGCTGTGAACGTCTCTGCATCTGAGTTCGCGGACAAGGATTTTATCTCAGGAGTTCGTGCGGTACTGATTGCTACGGGAGTGGAGCCTGCGAATCTAGAGCTGGAACTGACTGAGAGCGTGCTGATGCAGGACGCGGAGTCTACAGTGCGCACACTGGGCGCCCTGAAAGCTATGGGTGTACGATTGGCAATCGACGACTTTGGCACAGGTTATTCCAGCTTTACCTATCTTCGGCGTTTTCCGGTGGACGCGTTGAAGCTGCATCAATCTTTTGTGCAAGAGATCACGGCGGACCCGGGGGACGCAACCATCGTCAGCGCCATGATCAATATCGGCAAGAGCCTGAACCAGCGAGTGATTGCAGAAGGGGTGGAAACTCGCGCCCAGCTCAATTTCCTTCAACACCACGGGTGTAATGAGGGACAAGGCTATTATTTCAGCCGTCCGGTTGTGGCCGAGAAGGCCGAGAGGCTGATTGAGGCCGCCCTTCGAGAAGGGGTAGTTAATTAGCGATTCGCGAAGAGATTGCCCCAAGTGTGTTTCTAGGTTCTTTCGGCGAAAAACACCTTCCCTGCTGTGTCGCGGCGCAATATTCTCTTATGCGATTATGAAACTGTGCGGCATTGATAGCGAGGGAAGCGACAGTGGCAGAGGAAGAATCGACTAAACTGAAGGTTCTGCAAAGCACGGGAGGATCGATGAGCCAAGGGAAGTTATCAAAACATGAAATCGCAGAGAGACTGTCCAAGCTCGATGGCTGGGGCATGGTGAAGGGGAAGCTGCACCGCATGTTTGAATTCAAGGATTTCACCCAAGCATTCGGGTTCATGAAGCGGGTCGCGCTCGCGGCTGACAGGATGAATCATCACCCGGATTGGTACAACGCGTATAACAAAGTCACTATCGATTTATCAACGCATAGTGCAGGCGGATTGACGAAGAGTGACTTCGATCTGGCTAGGAAAATCCAGAAGATCCACGGCCATTAGTCAGCGTGGTGGTTCACGTCCGATCGGCAAGAGCTTGCGTCTGAGGACCGATTCCGGATCACAACTGCGGCATCCTGCCTGAAATGCATCAGCACCGCTGATTCACCATCTCCGAAAATAAGGCGAAACGTCGAGTTTACGAGACTGTACAAAATTGGACAGAAAGCCCCGAGCCCACTTTCTATACTGAACTCGTTCCGTCACGGACAAATGAGAATAACCATGACCTTACAGCGGGAACC
>Ga0209009_1000544_pt1 | contig 12662 bp, 12 predicted proteins | sample BlaSpr_A8_OM3_M2_FD_187979 | JGI IMG/M metagenome (GOLD analysis project Ga0209009, IMG submission 187979) | Forest soil microbial communities from Thunder Bay, Ontario, Canada - Black Spruce, Ontario site 2_A8_OM3_M2 (SPAdes) (version 2) | ecosystem: Environmental > Terrestrial > Soil > Boreal... | reverse complement strand
CACCTACGGCGGACATCAGATCGACGGCCTGGCCGCCGAGGAGTTCGCCACCGCGCTGCGGCAGGACGGCATGCTGTGCCTGGCCCGGCTGCAGCGGCAGTTCCGTCTGGTCGAATCGCCCTACCGGACGCCCCAGACGCTGGTGGGAGGTCCGCGGCTGGATGCGGCGCTCATGGCCTCCTCGGGCGGCACAGCGGCCACCAAGTCGATGGGCAAGGGCTCGACGCAGCACCAGCACCTGGTCCAGACCGAGGTGCCGACCAGACTGCTCGAGGAATGGCTCGCGGTCTGGACCAAGCACCACCAGCTTTCGTCTTCCCTGCGTGTCGGGCTGCGGCCGCACACATCGGGCTCGGAGCTTTTGGAGCTCGCCCTGTCGACGGCGAGCGGGGAGAAGGTCGCCAACGTCGTCTTCGCCCCGATCGTGGATCGGCGGGGGCGAAACATCCTCTCGATTCGCGATCAGAACACCTTCGACACCGCCCTGCGCAAGAAGCGCCTGATGACGCTGACCCACCTGTTCCTGATCCACCGCTACAAGACCTGGTCGGTCCACTACGTCAGCCCCACCGAGGACAACCGTTACCAGGCCCAGAAGATGAAGACGCATGGCCTCTTCAGCGACGTCCACGACGAGGTTGGCCACATCATCGTCGCGGACGTCAGCGCGGAGAACGTCAAGGCCCTGCTCGCCCCCGACCGGGCGAGATTGGACGCTTTGATCCAGAAGAGGTATCCCTAGCCGGCGCGGACGCGCCGGCTAGCGCGAGCGCGGCCTGCGGCTGCCGGAAGAGAGCGCCTGGATGACGGCGCCCCAGTTGTCGAACCAGGTCTCGAAGGCGGCGCGCAACTGGGCTCGCCCCTGCTCGTCGGCGGCCGCGCGCAGGGCCTCCACGACCGCGGCCGTCGAGGGGCGAAGGCGACGTTCGCCCAACGGCGTCAGCTTCACGTAGACGAGGCGGCGATCCTTCGAGGAGCGCCTGGTGCGGACGAGCCCCGCCCGCTCCATCCGCCGGACGAGGGCGGATGTCGTGTTGATCGTGGCAAAAGTCTGACGCGCCAGATCGCCGATGGTCAGGGGCTCGCCGAAGGGGTTGCCCGCGAGCGTCAGGAGGGCGAACTGCTGCGCGGGCGTCAAGCCGCCCTTCGTTGGTTCGGCCGTGATGGTCTTCCGGACCGACTCGAAGAACCGCCGCAGGTGGGCCATCGTGCGGTAAGACTCCGAGAGGCTCTGGCGCGTGACCATCGCCCGACATTATAGGGAGGCCCAGAAACCGCTTGACTCCGGGCGGGAGGCGGGGCCTAGAATTACTCCACGCGATGAATAGTCGATGGCATGTGGTATTCGGCTCGTTGCCCGCGTTCGATCAGCGGGTCGTCTTGTGACGGCCGTGCCCGTCCTGCTGGCGCCCGCCGGAAGTCGTCAGGCCGTTGCCGCCGCGCTCGACGCGGGGGCAGACGCCGTGTACGTAGGCCTGAAGGGTTGGAGCCGGGGTGGGGCGCGCAGAGAGCTTGACTGGGACGAGCTGGTGGCGGCGCAGCGAGAGGCCGCCTCGGCCGGAGGAAGGCTCCAGGTCGCGATCAACACCATCCCCAAGGCACGGGAGCGCGCTCAACTCTTCGAGCGCATCCCCGGCCTTCTGGACCTCGGGATTGACGAGGTCATCGTCAACGACGTCGGGATGCTGGCGGCGCTGCGAAAGCGGTTCCCGGGCCTGCGGTTGACGGCCGGCATCGGCTGCGGCGCGCAGACGGTCGCGGATGTCGCTTTCTTCCGCGACCTGGGAGCCCACGCCGTCGTCCTGCCGGGAACGGTGAGCCCCGCGGAGATGCGCGAGATCAGGACCGTCCACGGAATCGCCGTGGAGATCATGATCCACATGGTCGAGGAGTTTGTCCTGCTCGGGAAGTGCTGGATGCCGAGCTATGTGCATCTGAAGCCGTCGCCTCTTCCGTCCCTGTTCCGGTCCCAGACCCGTGACGGGGACGATGCGCCGGAGGGCGCGCTCTCGGGACTGCGGCAGACCGGGAGCATGAAGCGGGGGGGCGTGGGAGCCTGTTTCAGGATCTGCCAGCAATCCTGGGAGCTCTACGTGGGCGGACGGCGGGTGGACGCGCGGCTCTTTCCCAGCCGGCAGATCAGCCGCATTGCGGAGGTCAAGGCCTACGCCGAGGCGGGCGTGGATGTCTTGAAGCTTCAGGGGCGGAGCCTTCCGGTGGAACTTCTGGCGCCCCTCGTCCGGCGCTACAGGGAAGCGATCGACGCCCGGACGGTTCCAGCCGCGGATGAAGTCCGGTCGGCGGCGTTGCCGGCGACGTGGGCCGTGGTCGGACGATAAGGGAGACGGCCGATGAGCCCAGCCATAAGCCAGTTCGAGTTGAACACGACGATTGCGAACCTGCGCGATCTCCGGGAGTCGGACCTCCGCGACTATGACGGGGTCTACCTGGGTGACATCTACTGCCGGATCTACGAGGCAAACTTCCTCGAGCAGCCGGATGATCTCAAGGAGGGGCTCCGCATCCTCCAGGATCAGGGGAAGCGGGCCTATGTGACGACCTATGCGGGACCGCGGAACGACTTCCTGCCCAGGGTGCGCAAGATGCTGGAAGCCTCGGCGGCGGCGGGCGCCGAGGCGGTCGAGGTCCATAACCTGGGGATCCTGAAGATAGCCCACGACGAGTTCCCACAGCTGCCGGTGCACATCGGAGGCTTTGCGAACGTGTACACCGCCCCCGGCGTCGAGGTCCTGCGCGAGTTCGGAGCCGTGCGGTTTACTCCCAACTACGAGTTGAGCCTGGACGAGATTAACGAGATCACGACCGCCTGTGGCGCGCCCATGGAGCTGCTGGTGCATGGAAAGATGCCGCTGGGAATCTCGGACTATTGCTTCCTGCTGGACTACGAGGAGAAGTGGGGCGTCAAGTGTCCGGACCTCTGCCAGAAGGAGCTGTTTCTCAAACAGGGGGACTGGGCAATGAAATCGGTGGGGAAAGGGATCTTGAGCGGCAAGGATGTGTGCATGCTGGAGCACCTGCCGCGCCTCCTGGCGGAGGGCCACCGGTATTTCCGGATCGAAACGGTTTCGGAGACTCCCGCGTACCGAAGCGAGGTTGCGGCGGTGTACCGCGCGGCGTTGAACCGGGTCGCCGCCGGCGATGGCGAGGTGGACGAGGGCTGGTGGGAGACCGTTCGGCGTCATGCCCGGATCGGTCTGTGCAACGGATTCTACTTCGGCAGGAGCGGAATGGATTACGCGGGCGTCCGGCCGGACGCGATCGGGTCCCTCCTGACGATTTCTCGCGCGGAGTCATGATGGGGGCTTCTCCGTCAGGGAGGGGAGGGCGCATGGTTGAACTTCTGGCACCGGCGGGCAATCTTCCGATGGTCGAGGGGGCCGTGGCGAGCGGCGCGAACGCCATCTATGTCGGTCCCCGCGGGTGGAGTCGGCGGCGCGACCAGTATGAGATGTCCGACGACGAGGTGCATGCCGCCATCGAAATCGCCCACAGGGGCGGCGCCAGGTTGCGGGTGGCCATCAACACCAACATGCAGTCCCGCGAGATCGCTCCCATGCTCGCGAAGATGGAGCGTTTCGTGTCCTGGGGGGCGGACGGGGCGATCATGACCGACATCGGCGCCATCGCAGAGGTTCACCGGCGCTTCCCGCATCTCACGATCCACGCCTCGATCGGGGCCAACATCTTGAACGACGAAGACGTGCGGTTCTACCGCTCGATCGGCGTCTCGCAGGTCGTGGCGGACACGAAGCTGACCTTGAAGGAGCTGGCCTCCCGCAGAGAGCAGATCGACGTCGGGATCGAGGTCCTGATCCACGCCAACAAGTGCTACACCTACCTCGGGAAATGCTGGATGTCCCCGTATCACCGGCTCGAGCGCGTCACGGACGCCTTCGGGAAGGACCTGTTCAAGGGGAGCCCGAACCGCGGCGGCCTCGACTACCGCGTCTGTCTGGAGTCGTGGGAGCTCTACTGCGGCGAAGAGATGTGGGAGAAGAGCGTGGCCTTGAAAAACGACGCCTTCTTTCTTCTGGAGGACATCCCGCACCTGATCGATCTGGGGGTCCACTGCCTGAAGGTCCAGGGGCGCGAGTATCCCGTGACGCTCGTGGAGCGCATGGTCCGGTTCTACCGGGATCTGATCGACGCCTATGTCGCCTCCCCGAAGGGTGAGCCCTTCAACCTTTCGCCCTGGCAGTTACGCCTGGCCGCCATCCAGGCGGAGCGGGACACGTCCCGATCCGACGGGACCCGACTGCTGCTCGCCGAGGCGCGGCAGCCAGTCGCCGCGTTCCGCGCCGACTAGCGGGGGAGCCGGCGCGGTCCGCGCCGGCCAGCAGAATGAGCCGAGGGCACGTCGTCTTTGCCTCGCTGCTGGCGTTCGGAGCCCTCTCGGCGCAAGGCTCCCGGGATGGCAAACCGGCGGCGGAGATTCGGGTCGGGGAGATCGACTCCTTGAGCGGCGTCCTGGCGGCGCAGGGAACGGCGGTGCACGAAGGGGTCGTCTACGCCGTCTCGGAGGTCAACGCCCGGGGCGGGATCAACGGTCACCCCGTGAAGCTGATCACGAGGGACGACGGGAGCCGGCCGGACGAGGCGACAAGCGCGGCCTACGATCTGGCCGTCCGGCAACGGGTCATCGCTCTGGTGGGGGGCTACGTCGACAGCATTGTCGGCCCGGTGTCGCAGGTGGCGCAGCGGGAACGCGTTCCCTACGTGGCGAGCTCCTCACTCGACGAGCGTTTGACCCAACGCGGTAACTCGTACTTCTTCCGGATCAGCCGGCTTGAACCCTTCGTGGACGCCACGACAGCCGTTCCGCTGGAGCTCTTGCCCACGAAGGAGGTGGCGATTCTCTATTCGAGCACGCCGGGGGCCACGCAGCTCGCGCGGCTTCAGAAGGAACGGCTCGAGTCCCGGGGGGTGAGAGTCTCCGCCTTCGAGAGCTTCCAGACGGGGACTCCGGATTTTATCCCTCTCGTCAGCCGCGTGAAGTCGAGCGGGGCGCAGCTGCTGCTCATGGATGGATTCTTCGCGGACGATCTCGTCCTGCTGCGGCAGGTCTACGGGCAGAAGGGTCCGGCCCTGCCGGTCGTCGGCGCCTTCGGAATGGAGTTCCCCGCCCTGATCGAGCAACTCGGCCCGCTTGTGGAGGGGGCGTTTGGAGCGATCGTCTGGGAGCCCGGGATGTCCCTCTCGGGAGACCTGGAGGGAAGCCGTGCCTACGAAAGAGGATTCGCCAGGCAGTTCGGTCATCCTCCCACGCCGCTTTCCATGTACGGCTATACGGCGGCGCGGGCGGTCCTGGCGGCGCTCGCGAAGGCGTCCAGACCGTCCGCGCCGATCGAGGCCGACGCCGTCCGCGCCGCACTCTCCGAGACCAACTTGAAGCTCCCGCTCGAACATCTTCGGTTCGACGAACACGGGGACCCGCTGCGCTACGAGGTGGGCATCTTCCAGATCCAGGGCGGACGGCACGTCCTTCTCTATCCGCGCGACCGGGCCACCGGAAAGATCCTCAGGCCAAAACCGTGAGTTATGAACCGGCGGGCGCCGGTTCATAGGCCATCTCTTTCAAGAGAGCGATCCGCTTGGCGATCGGCGGGTGGGTGGAGAAGAGATTCGCGAAGCCCCCTTCCCTGTCGTTGATCGCGCGGCCGCGCGGGTCGGCAATGCACAGGTGCGCGACACCCTGCTTGATGGATTCGGTCGGCGCCGCGGCGGCTTCGATTTTCTCGAGCGCAGAGGCGAGCGAGAGGGGATTGCGCGTCAGCTCCGCCCCGGACGCGTCGGCCAGGTATTCGCGCTCTCTGGATACCGCCATCGCGACCAGTTGCGCGATGAGCGGCGCGAGGATCAGCGAGACGATCCAGACCACGAAGAAGACGAGCGCGAGGAGGCCTCCGCCTCCGCCACCTTCGCTGTTCGAAGAGCGCCGGCGGCCTCCGCCCCACCAGAGCCCGCGCCGGCCCCAGTCGGAGAGCAGGAGCACCGATCCAACGAGCGCCGCTACGACCGTCATCAGGCGGATGTCGTAGTTCCTCACGTGCGACATCTCGTGCGAGACGACGGCCTGGAGCTCCTCCCGGTTCAGAGACTCGAGAAGGCCCGCCGTAACCGCGATCGAGGCCTTCTCCGGCCCGGGACCGGTCGCGAACGCGTTGGGGTCGGCGTCGGGAATGATGTAGACCGCGGGCCTGGGCACCCCGGCCGCGATAGCCATTTCCTCGACGACATTGTCGAGCATCCGCTGCTTCGGGTCGTTGACGTCAACGGGCACGGCGTGCGTGGACTCGAGCACCGCCCTGTCGCCGCCGGCGAGCGCCCACCAGGCCGAGAAAGCCCCGAGGCAGATCGCTCCGAGGGTCGCGATGGGGAAGCCCGGGCCAACTCCCGATCCGTAGAGAAAGGCGTCGGCTCCCATGCCGAGGAACGCGAGGAAGAGGACGAAGCCGAAGAGGATGATCTTCGTCCGCCGGAGGTTCCGGCGCTGCTGGTCGTAGAGGTTGATGGGAGTCATCAGTTTCCAGTCATCAGTTTTCAGTTTGTGTCTGAAGAACTGACAACTGACAACTAAGAACTGACGACTATCTCGGCCGGAGGCCGAGATCCACCTGCGGCGCTTCCCGCTCCGCGACGTCCTTGATCTCGAACAGTTCCACCGGCTGGAACTTGAAGGCCTGAGCGATGAAGCTGTCGGGAAAGACCTGCTGCGCGATGTTGAAGCGCGTCGCGATGTCGTTGTAGAACTGGCGCGCGAAACCGATCTTGTTCTCGGTCGAGGAAAGCTCTTCCATGAGCGCCTTCACGCTCTCGTTCGCCTTCAGGTTCGGGTAGTTCTCCGCGAGGGCGAAGAGGCGGGAGAGAGTCTGAGTCAGCGCGTTCTCCTTCTCGGCAGCGTCGGCGACGCCGCGCGCGGCGACGGCGGTGTTGCGCGCCGCGATGACCTTCTCCAGCGTGTCCTGCTCGAACTGCATCTCGCCCTTGACGGAGGCGACCAGGTTTGGGATCAGGTCGTGCCGGCGCTTCAACTGGACGTCGATCTGTTTCCAGCCGTTGATCACCTGGTTCTTCAAGCCGATGAGGTTGTTGTAGCGCCAGATCGCCCAGAGCACCGCGGCGAACGCAATCGCGATCAGAAAGAAGAAGCATCCTCCGATGGCGGCCATATTGCTTCAGCTCCTCACTTTCTTCTTACGAAAACCTGGGCGAAAAGTTCAAGCGTCGCGTCGTAGGCGTTTTTCGTAAAACGTTAAACGTAAAGCGTTAAACGGAGCCACGTCTTACGTTTTGCGCTTTACGTTTAACGGGCTCTTCAGGCGTTCAATCCCTGTCTCAGCTCGCGCGCGAGGATCTCGACGGCGGAACGCGTTCCCCCGGTCAGTTTCTCTTTCCAGACCGTCTCGGTCTCGAAGCGCCGGTCGCCGATCGCTTCGGCCCACGGGCGCAGCGCCGCGTCGAGCTCGCCCGCCGACCAGACGTCTCCGCCGCGGCTGCGGATCATCGCGATGACGTAGGGCACGATCCGGATGAAAGAGCGCAAAGAAGTCGCGGTCCGGATCGAGTACTTGCGTCCTGCAAACGCGACCGGGAAAGCCCGCGCGGCGGCCTTGAAGTAGTTCAGGAAGAAACGTCGCGCGTTTTCCCGGAACTCGCGGGACATGCGCCCGCCGGCGGCGTCCATGGACGCGAAGACATCCCGCAATTCGTCGGCGAGCGAGGCTTGGGTCACGGAGCCCTTTCCGATCCCGAGCACCTTGATCTGGCCCTTCAGCGGCGAGTGCTCGTCTTCGTTCAGGGCCCGGACCACGTCGTGCGCGGCCGCGAGGTTCTCGTCCCGGTAGAGCCGGCGGCCGGAGAGCGAGATGAGATGCGACGGGTTCAGCTTCGTGTGCTTGCTGTTGATGGTGACGAAGAGCTCCACGACCTGGTCGGGCGTCAGGTTGTCGAAGACGACCGCCGGGACCTGGAAGTCCTTCAGGTTGTGCTTCTCGGCGAGCTGGTGGAGAGCAAGGAGGCGGTGTTGCCCGTCCAGGGCCCGGAGGATCCCCGACTCTTCCGGGAGCTTCAGCGATCCCGAGTCCGTTCGCCCGGAAGACGGCGCGAACTCCAGGCGGCGGTCCGAGACGAGCAGCACGCTGCCCGGGATGGCCGGCAGGGTGCCCGAGTCCGCGCACTGGAGATAGTACGTGACCAGCTCCTCGATCTTCCTCTGGATGATCGGCCGCTGGAAGGCCTGTTCCGAGGCGGCGATCCTCTTCTCGAGGAACTCCCAGTTGACGCGGCCCGACGCCTTCTTCTTCTTTCCCCGGGTTGTCTGGCTGCCGGGCCCGAAGGAAAGGACCTCGAAACCGACGAGAGTCTGGAGGTCCGCCCCCGAGAGCAGGGCCTCGTAGAATCGCACGCCGAACTGATTGAGCCGAAGCGAGGGAACGGAGAGCATCCTGTACCCCCTGTCTGTGCCCCCTGTGTGTCGCCGGGATTATACGAGACAGCTAAATTATTGACAAGATTGAAGATTTCCGATTACAGATTGAGAAATCGGAGCTTCCAATCTTCCATCGTCAATCCTTCAATCATCAATCTCTCGGCGGTGTCACCGACCGCCAGTCTTTGTCGCGGATCATGTCGTCATGAACCCGGCTCGCGCCCGCGAGGATCCCCTTCAACTCGAAGGTCAGAACTTTCTCCAGCTCAGCGAGCGAGTCGGGGTTCCCGACCGGCACCGAGCACTCGACCGCCGCCAGCCCCAGTGACGCGAGAAAGGGGGAGGTGCGGCGGGTCCAGTCCGAGTCGCTGCGGCGGTGCTTGGTCATCAGAAAAGCCGCCAGCCGCTGTTCGTCCCAGGGATCCACCAGCGACCAGCGGAAGTTCGCCCGGGACCCCTTGTGCTGGACCTCCGGCCTCTCGCTGGCAAGGCTGATCGGCATGTCTTGAGTTACGATACCATCACCGCACAAACCGAGTGGCAAACATGAAATTACTGTTCGTTTCCGGTCTCCTCGTGCGGATCCTGTTCGCCGGCCCCCCGACGCCCGGGCCTTCGGCGGAAGGCGAGGTCTATTCCTCCAACCTTATGGTGGATCAGGACGTCAACGTCTCCTGCCAGATCACGGGGGTCATCGACGTCATCCACGTGGACCGGGGGAGTGTCGTGACGAAGGGGCAGCCGCTGGCGACCTTGCATCTGGGGGAGCTCGACGCGGACGTGAAGCAGACGAAGGAGAACATGGAGCTGGCCAGGGCCCAGCTCGAGCGCGCCAAGGCCCTCTCCGCCGGCAGCATCATGAGCAAGGCGGATCTGGACACCGCCCGGGCGCAGTACGCCGTCGCGGTGGCCAACTGGGAAAAGGCCAAGGCGGTTCGGGAGTATGCGGTCATCCGCGCGCCCTTCGCCGGCGTGGTCGCCGAGAAGTACGCCCGGGTCGGCCAGAAGGTCGTGGACGTCCAGATTCTGCCGCTCTTCAAGATCGTCGCCTCCGAGCCGCTCCTCGCGCGGATCTACGTGAAAGAGCAGGACCTCATGAAGATCCACCGCGGGGACAAGGTCGAGGTCGTTCCCGACAGTTTTCCGAAGGCCAGGACGACGGGATCGGTTCAGTTCATCAGCCCCAGCGTGGACCCCGCGAGCGGGACCTTCCAGGTGGTTGTCCAGGTCCGCCGCGACCCGTCCCAGCAGGTCTTGCGCCCGGGCATCGCCGTGAAGGTCCATTTCAACAACGACCGCCGCTCCTAGGCTGCCGTGCCATGAGCGATAAGCCGCCGGGGTCGCCGCAACACCTTCGCTCCGCTTTGGACCGGGTCCTGGTCCACGACATTAAGAACATGGGGTTCCGCCTCCAGATGTTGCTGTCGAACATCGACGAGCACTACGACGATCCCCAGTTCAAGCGGTCCGTCCAGGAGCTGCTGCAATCGACGGTCGAACGGCTGGACGGCATGGTCGAGCGCTTCTCGGCGCACGAGGACGCCCTCCTGATCAAGGTCGCCCTTGATTTGAACGGGGTGATTCGCGAGGTGGCGTCCGGAACGACCCGGCGCGGCGGCGCCCCGAATGCCGATCCGACGGGCCAGCCGACGCTCTCGCTCGCCCTCGGCGCGATTCCGGAGATCTGGGGCGACCCCTATTACCTGCGTGACGCTCTCTGGAGCCTGATCGAAAACGCGATCGAGGCGACCCCCGCCGACGGAAAGGTCCTCGTCCGGAGCTTCACCGACACGTCGCGCCAGCCCAACCGCGCTGTCGTCGAGATCATCGACAACGGGACAGGGATGTCTTCCGAATTTCTCCGCGACCGGCTGTTCAAACCCTTCCAGACGACGAAGCCGCAGGGCGTGGGCCTCGGCCTGTCGACCGCCGCCGAGATCATTCGCTTCCACGAAGGCACGATCAACGTCATGAGCCAGGCCGGCCGGCCCGGTGGAACTTTCGTTCGCGTGATCTTCCCGGGCGTCGTTCCCGAGCCGGAGCAGGCCGAGGCGGACGACCCGAAGGACTCGGCCCCGCCGCCGGGAAGACCGTGAGCCAGCAGCCGGCTCCGCCCGGCACGATCGTCATCGTGGAAGACGATCCGCAGCTTCTCGACCAGCTCACCTGGGCGTTGAAGGGGCTTCTGGAAGTCCGCGGCGCGCGCGATGCCGTGCAGGGACGAGCCCTCTGCGAATCGGACCCCGATCTCTATCTCTTCGATCTACGCCTTCCTCCGTCCGGGACGATCGAAGAGGGCCTGAACCTCCTCCAAGACGTCCGCCGCCGCGATCCGGAGGCCACAGTCGTCATGATGTCCGCTGAGAAGGACCGGCAGGCCGTGCTGCGCTCGATCGAGCTCGGCGCCTTCGATTTCTTCCGCAAGCCGGTGGACCCCAGGGAGCTCGTCATCATATTGAAGCGCGCCCTCGAGCGCCGGCGCCTGGTCGAGGAGAACCGCGAGCTCAAGGAGCAAGCTCGCGAGGAGCACACTTTCGACCGGCTGATCGGCGCGACTCCCGGCATGAAGCGGCTCTTCTCCGATATCGAGAAGGTCGCGCCGTCGGACGCGACGGTAATGCTCCAGGGAGAGAGCGGGACGGGCAAGGAGCTCGTGGCCCACTCGATCCATGAGAGGAGCGCCCGGCGCGACCATCTATTCGTGGCGGTCAACGCCTCGGCTCTCCCTGAGTCGCTGGCCGAGGCCGAGCTGTTCGGCCACGAAAAGGGCGCTTTCACCGGCGCCGTGGCTTCCAAGCCCGGCCGCTTCGAGCTGGCGCACAAGGGAACGCTCTTGTTGGACGAGATCGGGACGCTGACCCCGGCCGTTCAGTCCAAGCTCCTGCGAGTGCTCGAGACCCACGAGGTCGAGCGGGTTGGCAGCCGGCGGAGCACCCCGGTGGATTTTCGCTTGATCTCCGCCACCAACGAAGACTTGGAGTCCCGTGTCGGCGCCGGCACGTTCCGTGAGGACCTCTTCTATCGCATCAACACGATTGTCATCCGCATTCCGCCGCTTCGCGAGCGGTCCGACGACATCCCTCTTCTCTGCGACCACTTCCTCGAGAAGTTCTCGGCCCGCCACAAGAAGCCCCTTCGAAAGCTCTCCGCCGGCGTCCTCGACCGCCTCCGCGCTCATCCCTGGAAGGGAAACGTCCGCGAGCTCGAGCACGTTATCGAGATGCTCGTCCTCTTCTCCACCGGCGACACGATCGGCGAGGAGGACCTGCCCCGAGTCCTCCGCCAGACCTCCTCGTCGGCTTCCAAAGCCAACGGCCTCGCCTCTTTCTCCAAAGCCGTCGAAGCCTTTGAACGCAAGCTCTTGACCGAAGCCATAGCCGAGTCCGGCGGTGTCAAAGCCGAAGCCGCCCGCCGCCTGGGCCTCGACAGCAACCAAATCAAATACCTGTGCAGAAAGTATGGAATCTAGGATTTGTGACGACACCTTGGAACAGCTTTGCAGGCGAAGTAAAGGATGCTGGCGTGATCACCGGTGTGGGGGGCGCTCGCAGTCAAAACCGGAGTTCTCGAGGCACTTCCTGGCATGCTTAACAAGCCCGTTGTGAAGAGAATGGGTGGCGGAACAAAGGTCGGCGAGATCCACTGGTCCAACCTCGCTGCTCTTGAAGCGGGGTGTTGCCAAGGAGGGGCTGAAGAGCTGGAGGGATGAGGCTGGATTTTCGGGGGGGGGGGAAGAATTCAACCACAGGTGTGGAATTGATCTGATCGACGGCTTCAGAGCCAGCAGGAAGGGAGTCCTCAAGTAACTCTTGGCAAAGGAGATCACGGTTGTCGCGGTGGTTGGGCCCGCCTGGCCCCGGTCTTGCGATAGGAGCAGGTGAGAAAAGGGGGAAAACAAAATGGCGAAGGAAGTTCGGATCGAGTTAACGCCGGCTCAGAAGGCGAAGATCAAGGAAGCCACGGGGAAGAACGTTCCGGAGATCAGGGTGTCGAGCTTAGGCAAGAACATCGCGGTGTCCCCGGTCCAGAAGGACTTACGGGCGCAGGATCTGAGCACGCAGGACCTCAGCACGCAGGACCTCAGCACGCAGGACATGAGCACCCAGGATCTGACCACGCAGGATCTGACCACGCAGGATCTGACCACGCAGGATCTGACCACGCAGGATCTGACCACGCAGGATCTGACCACGCAGGACCTGACCACGCAGGA
>Ga0209009_1000543_pt1 | contig 12664 bp, 13 predicted proteins | sample BlaSpr_A8_OM3_M2_FD_187979 | JGI IMG/M metagenome (GOLD analysis project Ga0209009, IMG submission 187979) | Forest soil microbial communities from Thunder Bay, Ontario, Canada - Black Spruce, Ontario site 2_A8_OM3_M2 (SPAdes) (version 2) | ecosystem: Environmental > Terrestrial > Soil > Boreal... | reverse complement strand
TCGCCGTCTCGCCGGTCGGCTGCGCGGTCTTTCTCTACTACTACTTCGACGTCGGGAACTCGCAGGCCGCTCACGGGCGCGCCCCCGCGGTCGCGCTCGGGCACAAGCTCGCGAACCCCGACTCCATCGTGATCAGCTATCAGGGAGACGGCGACCTCGCCTCCATCGGTCTCGCGGAGATCGTCTCCACGGCCCAGCTCGGCATCCCCCTCTCGGTGGTGTTCATCAACAACGCAATCTATGGCATGACCGGCGGCCAGATGGCCCCGACGACACTCCTCGGACAGAAGACCGCGACGAGCCCGGCGGGCCGGACGCGCCTGATGGGGGCGCCGATGAAAGTGGCCGAGCTGATGGCCCAGCTCGACGGACCGGTCTATGTGGAGCGCGTCGCTCTTTTCGACGCGAAGCAGCGCGTTAAGGCGAAGAAGGCCATCAAGAAGGCGCTGCAGCTCCAGGTCGAAGGGAGAGGCTTCGCCTTCGTCGAGGTCCTGGCCGAATGTCCGACGCATCTGAAGATGACTCCCGAAGAAGCCGAGAAATGGGTGAAGGACCAGATGCTCCCCGTCTTCCCGCTCGGAGTAAAGAAGGACACGTCGCCGGATCCCTGGTTCCATCTGCCCCGACCCAACTTCGAGGCGGAGAAAATGGTCAGCGCGGTGGGAGGCTCGGAGGCCGCTCCCGAGCGGTTCTGCGACGGCTTCCCGCGTCACCTCCACTCCAACGACATCTCCCTGAAGCTGGCCGGCGCGGGCGGGGACGGAGCGCAGACCGCCGCGATGCTCATCGCGCGGGCGGGCATCAACGAGGGCTTCGACGCGACGCACATCCCGAGCTACGGTCCCGAGTCTCGCGGCGGAACCTCCTATGCCGATGTCCACGTGGCCGAAGAAGAAGTGCTCTCCCCCGCCTCGACCCATCCGCACGTCCTGATCGCGTTCAACGCGCCCAGCCTCGTGAAGTTCGGGCCTGCCGTCGCGCCGGGAGGAACCATTCTCTACGACAGCTCGGTCGTCGCCGAGCCGCCGCACCCGGGCAACGGCGTCACGGCGTACGGCGTCCCGTTCACCGGTATCGCGGTGGAACTGGGCGTGCCCATGGTCAAGAACGTCGTCGCGCTTGGCGCGCTGTGCGCAGCGACGGGCCTCTTCCCCGAAGAGACCTTCCGGGCGGTCCTGCGCCAGGCGTTGAAGGGGAAGCGCACACTCGTCGAGGTCAACGAGGAAGCCTTTGCCCGGGGCGCGAAGGCCATCGAAAGCCCGGTCCCCTGCCCCGAAGGAGTGCTGACATGACCGAGAACCTGCCCGCGATCCCGCTCACCGCCCCCGAGCGCAATCTCATTCTCGGCCTCCGCGCCATCGCCGACTCGCCGCTGCGGCGTCGCGTCCTCGCTGTCGTGGATGGCCTCGTCCGCATCGGCCGGGAGCCCTGCTGCGCCGAGGCGCAGGCCGACGGCGTCCCTTGCGACAGCGTCCACAGTCAGTGCGACGCCTGCGACGGCGTCTTCGAGCAGGTGGAGTCGCTCGTCGAGAGGAACTTCCCGTCCCGGGTCGCGGGTTAGCGAGAGGACGTCAGGGAAACATCGCGTCGCCGAGGCGCTTGAGCATCGGCAACCCGCGGATCTCCGTCTCGAAGAGAGGCACGATCGCGCGGACGCTCCCGTCGAACTTCTCCCAGACCGTCCGCATGTGCTCGTCCTGCATTGCCACCCGGTTCTTCACGAAGTCGGCGGCCTCGGGGCCGACGGAGGCTTTGTCGATCAGCATGTTGACGAGGACGCCGCCCACCGGGATGCCGAAATCGTGGAACCACTGGATGAAACGGGTGATGACGGCGATGGGCAGCGCTTCGGGCAGCGTCACGAAGAAAAACGACGTCTTGCCCGGATCCGTCAGGAGCACGCGGCCGTGCTCCATCCGGTCCCGGAAGGTGAGGAGGTACGCCATGAGCGGGTCTTCCTCCTTTTTCTTCGAGAAGGAGAGCATCTCCCGCAGGGTCTTGGCCTCCTCCCGGCTCTTCAACATCTTGTTGACCCAGAGCGAATAGACCTTGGACATCCCGAGCAGGCGCCGCGCGTTGGCGGTGGGCGCCGTGTCGAAGATGTAAACGTCGTACTCGTCCTTGAACATGAGGTCGATCATGTTCTCGAACATGGCCGACTCTTCGAAGGCCGGGTTCATTGTGGCCGACTCGACGAAGTCTTCGGCCTTTGTCGAGATGTCGGCGAACTTCAGGAACCATTGAATCTTTTCCCGGATCTCGACCTTGCTGCGCTCGATGGTGTCCTTGGTCTCGATCTCGTACGCCCAGAGATTGGGCACGCCCTCGACGGGCGTGTGCTTGCCGAGGACGTTCTGGCCGAGCAGACTCGTCAGGCTGTGAACCGGGTTCGTGGACGCGAGCATCGTCCGGCGCCCCTGCTGCGCGTGCCACAGCGCGGTGGCGGCGGCGAAGACCGTCTTCCCCACGCCGCCCTTGCCCCCGAAGAAGATGTACTTCAGGCCGGCGTGCTCCTTGAGGTAGTCCCGCATGGATTCCTGGACGTTGGGCATGACCTTTTCCTCCGAGGCGCGCTCAGCCGAGCTTGCCGTTTCCATACATGATCCCGGCGAGCTCTTCGATCATCGCGAGCCCCGTCACGTCGCGCTCCAGCTCCGGAACGTACGCCAGGACCTGGTCCCCGAACGCCGTGCGAATGCTGCCGAGGTACTTGTCCTGCATCTGGATCCGGTTGCGCAGGTAGTCGGGGATCTTCTGCTCGATAAGCTGGTGAGGGATGACCCGGTTGACGACGTAGCCGCCGATCGGCACGTCGAACTGCGCAAAGAGCTTCGCGGCCTTCTGCGTGTCGAGGATGATCATGTCCTCCGGGGTGACGACGAAGAAGAAGGCGGTCTTGTCCTTGTCGGTCAGGATGGACGAGGACGCGTTGATGCGTTCCTTGATGTAGAGGAGCTCCTTTAAGATTTCATCCTGCTCCGTATCCTTCTCCCTCTTCAAGCGGCTCACCATCTCCTCGTACTCGCGCATGTCCTCCCGCAACTTGGTCACCTTGTTGATCCACTCGTCATAGACCTTGGCCATGCTCAGGTAGTAGAGCGCGTGGCCGAGCGGGACGAGGTCGTAGATGTAGTAGTCGTAGTCACCCTTGATGACGACATCGACCACGGCGTCGAAGATCGCGCTCTCCTCCATGGCCGGCTCCGCGCTTGCCGCCTGGATGTAGTTCTCGATCTCCTCGGGCACCGCCTCGAGGCCGTACCTGTCGAGGATCTTCTTCCGGATCTCCTGCTGGTAGGCCTTGATATGGCTGTCGGCGTCGATCTCCTGCGCCCACAGGTTCTCCATGATCTTCACCGGCCCCTTGCCGAAGATGTCGCGCTGGAAGATGTCGGTCAAAGAGGCCTGGGGGTCGACCGAGAAGACCAGGACCCTCTTGCCTTGCGAGGCGAGCCAGTAGGCCGTGGCCGCGGAAAACGTCGTCTTGCCGAGTCCGCCCTTGCCGCCGAACATGATGTAGCGGCGACCCGGGTTCTTTTCGAAAACCTCTTTCATTCCCATGCTGTCTCTCCTCTGCTCGTGGTTCCGTCGGACAGGAGTCCCCTCCTAGAACATGGCGTCGGACACGTCCTTCTCTCGCAGCATTCGGCGCTTCCAGGTCGCGATCGAGGGAACGACGTAAGGCAGCAGCCTCAGGCTGTAGTACGGCGGGAGAATGGGGACGCCGAGCAGGTCGCCCATGGTGATGAGGATGAACAGGTGCTCCATGGAGGCGCGGGTCCTCAGCGCGGCACGGCTCATGTCGTGCGCGGACATGCCGTAGATGGTCTCCCGGAATCCCTGCCACAACCCCTTGACGCCGCCCGGCCTGACATCTCCGTTCTTCTTTGGCATCGCTACTCCTTCCGTGACCCGGGACGTGCCCCGGTTCTCATATTCCGTGCAGATGGTGTTCGTGGCTGTCACCGAACTGGCGTTCGCGCAGCGCACGGCGCTTCCAATTGTTGACCATGCCCGCGACATACGGCAGCAGGCGGAGGCCGTAGTAGGGGGGCAGGATCGGCACGCCGATCATGTCGCCGAAGGTGACCAGCATGAAGAGGCTCTCCATGGAAGCGCGGATTTCCAGGGCCTGCTGCGCTGTGTCGTAACCGAACATGCCGTACAGGAACTCCCGAAGAGCTTTCGCCGGTCCGCCGCGCTTTTCCACAATGGTCTCTCCGAATGAAGTCCCGCCCCGCCGGCCGCACGCTGCCACGTCGGCGGCTCTGCTATCGTCCCCCGGGATCGAGGGGATCGCAATTTCCGAGATTCCTGTCCGAGGAGGTTTGTCCTGATCGCAGCCGTGAGCGTGCTGGTCGCGGTCGTCATGATCTGGTTCGCGTTCGGAAGCGCGTGGAACGTCCGCAAGGGCAAGGCCACGATGCGCTGGATGCAGGACGGGCTGCCGCGAGTGGGCGAGCGCACGACGGTTCGGTGGCTCGGAACGAACTCGGTCGAGATGGTCATCCAGAAGGCGAAGCCCCCCTTCGAGCAGGTGACGCTGGTGGTCTTCCTGGAGCCCCGGGATGTGCCCTGGATCTGGGGGCTCACCCGGGCGCGGGGCCGGCGCGACACCCTTATCATCCGCGCACAGCTCTGCCGCGCGCCGCTTCATGAGCTCGAGGTCCTGGACAGAGCGAGCTGGTCGGGGCGCGACGCGCTCCGGCACATGGCTTCGGAGCAATGGCTGGTGCGGGAGCCTGTGGATCAAAGTCACTTGCCCGCGTTCTACAAGTCCGACAACGCGGTGGCTCTCGGCGACACGCTCCTCGGGCTCGCCCGCAGCACCGGGATCACGGTGCTGCGCCTGTCTGTCCGACGCCTCGAGCCTCACCTGCAGCTGCACATGGATCTCCCCGACGACTCGGTCTCCGCCGCGGAGCTCTTCAAGACGCTCCGGGCGGTCGGCCAGCGCGCGGAGGCCTCCCCAGGGGGTTCGGGGGACCGCAAGGTCCCCCGCTGAGACTACTCGGATACACTCCTAGGCCGCCTCTGAAGCGGTCTTCGGCGCGGCGGGCGTCGCGCTGTACTTCCGATACGCTTTGAGCCCGTCCCACCCGATGACGAGCGCGGCGAAGATCAGGAGCGCGGCAACGATGATCATCGCCCAGGCGCCAGCGACCGGCAGCCCGCTCATCTTTGGATTGGCGGCAATGGTCACGTAGAGGTTGCGCGCCGTGACAGCGGTCGCGAAGAGCGTCGTAACGTACATGAAGATCATCGGCACGAGGGCGTAGGTCGGGTTACGCTTCTCGGACCTGAGCCACACCGTCACGACCAGAAGCGAGAGCGCGGCCATGAGCTGATTCGAGGCGCCGAACATCTGCCACAGATAGACCCAGGTCCCGGTCAGGACGAGCGCCAGGGTGAGAGTCATCGAGATGACGCTCGAAACGTGCATGTTGCGCACCAGCGGGATCCTGTCGCCGAGCCATTCCGCCAGGGTCACCCGCATGACGCGGAAGACGAGCTGCGTCACCGTCAGCACGATCATGACGAAGGCGCCGAACCCGAGAGCGGTCCCGAGGACCTCGGGAACGAAGCCGAAGGTGCCCGCGTAGATCAGCTTGCCAACGCCGGCCGCGAAACGGCCCCCGCCGCCACCGACGCCGGCGATGGAGACGGCCATCAGCGAAAGGAGCGCCAGCGTGTATTCGCCGAACATGGACCCGCCGCCGACCGGGAGCCCGTCCGTCTCGTACTCGAGCTGGCGGGCCGTTCCGACCGACCCGACGAGCGCGTGCCAGCCCGAGATCGCGCCGCACGCGATCGTCACGAAGAGCATCGGCCAGAGCGGCTGCCAGGCCTTGGCGGGCTGCATGGCAAACCCGAAGTCCTTGATCTTGACCGCCGCAAGCGCGAAGGCGCCGATCGCGTTGCCCGCGGCGTCCTTCACGCCGGAGAGCGGCGCCACGACCGCGCCCACGGCGGAGAGGACGATCGTGATGAGCATCACCCAGAACCCGATGTAGTTGACCGGCTGGGCGAAGCGCCAGATGGGCATGTTCGCGCCCATGTAGGAGAACACGAACAGGAACGCCATCCAGAGGAGGTAGTTCGGCAGCGTGCGGACGAGCCCGGTCGAGGCGTCGTAGGCGGCCGTGGTCGGGCGCTTGCCGTCCGGTCCCGGAGGAGGGATGCGCGGGTCGGCCATCGTCGGGTCCGCGACGTTCAAGAGCGCTTCCTTGCCCGCGAGAGTGTCTACCGCTTTGTTCACCGACACGACGGCTGCTCCGACGGGGCCCTGCACGAGCGCGCCCTTCTCGTTCTTGTGCTGACCCATGGGACCAAGCGCCATGGCCCCGAGCGTCATCGCCACGACGATGACGGTGACGAGGATCAAGTCCATCTTCCAGCGATACATCATCTGTCCGGCGAGCAGACCCATGAGCGCCAGCACGATGATGCCGAAGGGCACGTCGGGACGGGCCGACAGGATCGCCGCCAGGATGCCGACGAAGGCTCCGGCGAGCAGCATCAAATAGAAAAAGATGAATACGAAGAGGATGCTTCGCGTTCGAGGGGCAATCAGCCGGTGCGAGATGGCACTCAGGCTGTTGCCGTCGTTGCGGACCGCGACCATGATGGCCGAGTAATCGCTCGCCCATCCGATGAAGGCGACGCCGATCACGAGCCAGAGGAGCGCCGGGAGCCAGCCCCAGATGTTGGCTGCCGTGATGACGCCGACGATTGGCCCCGCGGCGGCGATCGACTTGAAGTGATAGCCGTAGAGGACGTTCTTGCTCGTGGGCATGAAGTCCACGCCGTCCATGTACATCCGGGCCGGTGTCGCCCTCTTCTTGTCGGCCTGGATGACGTTCCGGTCGATCCGCCGGGCATAGAAGTTGTAGGCCAGGTAGATGACCGTGGCTGCAATGAGGACGATCCACAGCGTGTTCATCGAACGGCTCCTTTCAAGAAAGCAGCGCGCTGGAGGGAGAAGGGTTGGTCGTACGGTCCTCCCGTGCTGTCGGCTTGGAGGGAAAGAGGCCTTCCCTCTGCCTCTTCAGGATTCTTCTCAATACCCTGCAATGAGACTCCGCCAGCCGTCGTTTGAGGAGATCCAATTTCATCATTCGACTGCAACCGCAGCCTTCGCCTGCCGGGGCTGCCGGGAGAAGTGCTCAGTCGGAGCTCGCGGCAAGCCTCGGCCAGCTTCCTGAAGGTCGCAGAGCGCCTTCAGGCCCGGACCAACCGCGGCGCAACTCGAAGGACAAGGCGAACGTGCGGCGCGGCGGCGGCTACGCCGGCGAGTCGAAAGCGGGGCGCGAGGACGTCAGGCCATTTCCGACTGGGAATGCGCCTCGACGAACCAGAGCCACTTATCGATGCCGCGAGAGACCTCCGTGAAGAGGTCGGCCGTGCCGGCATCGCCGAGGCCGGCCGCCTCGTCGATCGCGCGCCGGATCCCGGTTCCGAACGCCGCCAGCGCCGCCGAAAGGGCCTCCACGTGCCGGCTCCCCGCGGCGATTCCCGGCGGGTATTCCTCGAGATCCGATCTCCGCGCCACGATCCGCGCGGTGCCTTCCGCGACGCCCCCGAGCTGGACCGCCCGCTCGGCGATCAGGTCCACGTATTCGGCGACCGAAGCATGGACCTCGTCGAAGAGCTTGTGAAGCGCGATGAAGCCCGGGCCCTTGACGTTCCAGTGGGCCATCTTCGCCTGCGTCTGGAGATCCACGGCGTCGGCCAGGTGCTGGTTCAGGAGCGTGATCAGTTGCCTGCGGACGGGCGCCCGGAGGTCGTTCTTCGTGGGATAGAGACGTTCGGCCTGAAGCAGTACGGAGTCCATGATTCTCCTCCTTTCAGCGGCCGTCCGCGCACCGTGCCCGGGCGCGTTTGCGCCGCAGGATTCGAGAAGCGTTTCGGCTCCGCGAATCTCCCCCTTGATCAGACCGGAGTGGCGCGGAAATCGCGTGAGCCGTTTTCATCATTCCGCGGGGGCGAACTCGCGAAGGGCCGCGAAGTTTCGAATCAGGAAGCCCTTCTTGTCGGTCTCGACGATGTTCTCCTTCTGCCAGCGGCTCATGATGCGAATGGCGGTCTCGATCGTCGTGCCCGCGAGGTCGCCGATTTCCTGCCGGGAAAGGGGGAGCGGGATGAATACAGCTTCCCCGCTCTTCTGTCCGATTCGTTCCGCGAGGGTCGAGAAGAGCCGGGCCATCCGGTACTCGACTGAGCCGGTCATGTCCGCAAGGCGTTTGTTCAGGGTGATCAGGCGCAGGGTCAGTCCGGCGAGCAAACGGCGCGTGATCTCCGGGCGCCGTTCGATCAGGGCGAAAAAATCGTGCTCCGGGATCGAGACCACGCCGCAGGGCTCGATCGCGATCGCTGTCGCCGGAAAGGGACGCCTTTCGAAGGCGGCCACGGTCCCCACCGGCTCCCCGGGCCCGAGGATCTCGATAATCAGGTCCCGATCGGGCGTGGACTTGACGATCTTGACTCTCCCGACGAAGAGAAAGTAGATCTTGTCCGCCGGATCCCCCTCTTCGAAGATCCTCGCCCCCTTCTCGTAGGCCTTCAGCTCGCAGAGCGGCGACAGCGCCGCGCGGTCGTCGGCCTTGAGCGACGCGAGGACCGGGACCGCGTCGAAGGGAATCGGCGCCTTTTCCACCACACGGCGATTATAGGCAGGCGATCGCGAAACCTTCGGCACCCCGGCGTCGTTTGAATGAAGTCGTGACCGAGCAACTGCGCGAGCGCCTGCAGCCGGAGGACGGTTTTTCGGACTCGTCAGACTAGGACCGCTCGCTCAGGCCAGGGGTCCGGAGGACCACAAGGCCCTCCTCTAAGATTACTCACACACTCCTAGAGGTCGGCCTTACCGAGGCGGCGCGCCGCGACCGCGACGGGAATCACGATCCAGAAAAAGACGGAGAGCGCCACGAGAGCCTGGGCGCCCACGGGGCCGCGGGTCGCGCGCAGGAGGGCGAGCGAAGCCGCCCCGAAGGCAGTGGTTCCCTCGATGGCCAGGAGCGTCCCGGTTCTGACGGCGTCCACGGGATTCACGAGTGTCGCCGCGATCAACAGTCTGGAGGCGCTCCCCGAGGGGAGGAGCGTCGCGGCGCCGAGGGCCGCCACGTCAAAAAGAACGACCGCGCCGAACCAGAGGATGAGGGCGAGCGCCAGCGACCGGGCCTTTCGACCGACGGCGCCGCACGCGAGGGCCGCGGCGAGGCCGAGAAACACCGCCGTCAATGCCAGGGAGGAGGCAAACAGGAGGCCATAGGCCCCGGCGCCGACCTGGCCGGAACGCCAGAAGATCGCGATGCCGGCTCCGCCGAGCCCGACCGCCTGTGCCGCTCCGAGAGCGGCGAAGAGCCCGAGCAGGCGGCCGAAGAGAATGGTCCGGCGCGAGACCGGCTGGGAGAAGAGGAGCTCGGCCGCTCCTCGGTCGGGCGAGAGAGCGAGGACCCCGATCACGAGCGAAGTCAGCGGAACGAGCAGCAGGACGAGCTGCACGAGTGAGGCCGCCGTGCGGGCAAAGTCCTGGACGCCTCCTCCCCCGGAGAGGATATAGCCCGAGGAGGCGACGGCAAGGGAGAGCGCGGCGAAAACGCCCGCGAAGATCTGCGTCCATCGCGACCGAACCGAGAGCGTCAGTTCCTGCCGGGCGCAGAGAAGAAGGGGCGAGTCGCGAAGGTCGGTTCTCATCGGTTCTCCTCCCTTCTCAGCCCGTCCGGCGGACCGCCGGCCCCGAATATCTCGCTCGCCGCAACCGGCGCCCCGCCCGCGGCGGCCGGGTCCGCGTCGCGCGAAGCCGCGCCGGCATGGGCGATCCAGTGAGACCCCATCGGCGTGTCCATTTTCGAGCGCGTGTAAAGGGCCGCGGAGGCGTGAACCCAGTTCTTCGTGCGGTGGTCGGCGACGTAGGCGACGCTCCCGGTACTCGCCGGGGAGCGCTCGAGGAAGTCGCGCAGACATCCGATGTCATCGAAGAACTTCGGCTCCTCGCCCGGAGCGACGAGCTGGGCGGCCAGGCTCGCGTCGGAAACCGGCATCCGGCACGACCGGCAGGTCTCCGTCTTCGAATCGAGCGCGGCGGGCTTCGGCGCTCCTGCGGCGCAGGCCACAGCCGCGGCCGCCAGCAAGGCCAGGACGCGTCTCACGTCCTGTTCTCCCCGCTTCCCTGTCCACCCGTCCCCCCGTCTCCCGGTTCCCCCGTCTCCCCGTCCCCGGCCTGGACCAGCTCCCGGTACAGCGAATCGAGGCGCGCCTCCTCGGCGACGAGGTTCACGATCCTGCCCCCCGCGGAGCGAACGACATCGAGCACGCGCGCCCGATCGGCGGCCGGCCCGGGCACGACGAGATCATCCCCCGCCCACACCGCCGCGGGGGCCACGGCGCGCACGGCCTCCAGCAGCCCCGGGACTCTCGCGGCGAGCGAGAGACGCATTACACCGCGGGAGGCGAGGCGCTCGGAAAGCTCCGCGCGCGACAGGGATGCCGCGAGACGTCCACCGATCAAGAGCAGGAAGCGGTCAGCCAGGCGCTCCACGTCGCCCAACTGGTGCGAGGTGAAGAGGAGAGCGCGCCCGTCGCGTCGGCGCCGCTCGACGAGGCCGTAGAACGCACAGAGCCCGTCGGGATCGAGCGCCGCTGTCGGCTCGTCCAGGAGCATCGCCGGAGCGTCCGGCAGCGCCGCAACAGCGAGGCCCAGCCGCTGGATCATTCCTCCGGAGTAGGTCGAGACCGGCCGGGCGGAGGCGCCGTTCAAGGATGCCAGACGCAGGACCTCCCCGCTCCGCGCGGCGGCGGCCCCGCGCAGGCGACGGTAGAACTCGACAACCTCGAGACCCGTCAGGGCCTCGGGAAACGAGACTCGCTGAGGGAGGTAGGAGATCGCCCTCCGAGCGCCGGCACCGGACGCGTCCTGTTCGGGCTGGCCGACGAAAACCCTTCCAGCGGTCGGGCGGACGAGACCGGCCGCGCCCTTCAACGTCGTCGTCTTTCCCGAGCCGTTCGGGCCGAGCAGCGCGACCGCCTCGCCGGGCAGGACGCCGAAGGTCAGCGCCTCGACCGCCGTGAGCGCGCCGTAGCGCTTGGTGAAATTCTCGAAGCGAATCACCGGCGTCCCACGAGCAGGGCCGCGAGCCCTCCGGCGAGCCCGAGGGCCGAGCCGGCAAGCCCGGAGGCGTCGGGCCCCGCCGGCCGCCGCGCCGGCCGGGGCACCCGGGGAAGCAGCGGCGGCCGTACGAGCGGCGAATGGTCTTCGACAGGCACGAGGTCGAGAACGGGAAACGTCCGCTCGGCCGCACCGAGAGCGGCGGCGGCGAACCCCTGCGTGAAGAGATCGGCGGCCGTAAGGTTCCCGCGGAAGTGATCGAACACCGAGGAGAGGCGGTAGGGGCGATCGCTCCTCCCGTCGCCGTCGAGATCCGGCTCGCCGTTGTCCGACCAGTAGTTGCCGTCGAACCGCGTGTCGGTGCGCCGTCCCACGAGCGTCAGCGGCGTCTGGTTGGCGACGAAGGAGTTCCCTTCGAACCGGTTGCCGGCGCAGGAGTCGTAGAGCACGATCGCCGCGTCCGACTCCGCCACGACGTTGCCGCGGAAGACGTTGTTGTAGGAGCCCTCGAGAAAGACCCCGCGGGCGTTGTCGGCGATCAGGTTCGACTCGGCGAGCACCTCGTCGCAGGCCTTGAGCAGGAGCCCCACCGAGGCGAATCCCCGGTTGTGAAGGAAGCGGTTGCGCCGGAAGACGATCCTCTTCGAATACATCAGCGCGGTGCCGGCCGCGCCGTTCTCGAAGAGATTGTCCTCAAAGAGATTGTCGTCGGAAAACATGTAATGGAGGCCGAAACGCAGGTCACGGGCGACATTGCCCCGGATGACGCCGTGAGAAGAGGACTGGATGTAGAACCCGTCGCGCACACCCGCGATCTCGTTTTCGGAGAGCGTGAACCCATCCGTGTTCCAGACGTGGATTCCGCTCCCCTTCTCGCCCGGGTCCTTGCCCGGGATCCCCTCGATCCGGCACAGCTCGACCCGGGAGCCGCTCGCCTCGCGCAGGTAGACGCCGAAGAGAGACCGCGTAATCCGGCACTCCCGGACCGTGACCCGATTCGCCGCCACATGAACACCGGAAGAGTCTCGCCCGAGATCGCCGCCTCCCCTTCCATCGATGTCGAAGCCCTCGATGACGACCCCGTCGGCACGGATGCGAACGACGCTGCCCGCGCCCGAGCCGACGAGCCGTGGCCGGCCCCGTCCGATCAGACGAAGAGGCCTGTCGATCACCAGATCACCTGTGTAGAGGCCGGGACCGACTTCCACGATTCCACCCGGCGCCGCGCCGTCCACGCGCGCCTGAAGCGGCGAGTTCTGCGCCGGCGGGGGGCGGCCTTCCAGGCCGGCGGCGGAGGCCGCCGGCATCTCCTCGCCGGAGATCGCCGCGACCAGGAGGAGAGCCGGAAAGATCATCCGGCCACGAGGGAGTCGGCCACGTCGCTCTTCCGCGATTCGCGCCACGCGAGAAACGCCGCGCCGGCAATGACGAGGACCGCCGCCGCCAGTGCGTAGGAGGCGATGCCGGGGTAGGAGTAAACCTCGAAGTTGGCCAGTTTCTTATGGCCGAAGAGCGGCGGCATGAAGGGAGGGACCTTCACGGCCGCCGTCGGCGCCA
>Ga0209009_1000542_pt1 | contig 12677 bp, 10 predicted proteins | sample BlaSpr_A8_OM3_M2_FD_187979 | JGI IMG/M metagenome (GOLD analysis project Ga0209009, IMG submission 187979) | Forest soil microbial communities from Thunder Bay, Ontario, Canada - Black Spruce, Ontario site 2_A8_OM3_M2 (SPAdes) (version 2) | ecosystem: Environmental > Terrestrial > Soil > Boreal... | reverse complement strand
ACGACGGCTGGGCGCTCGAGGGAACGAGAAACATCTGGGCGACGATCGATGGGGGAGAGACCTGGAACCAAAGCGGCGGACTACCAGCCGGCGTCGGTTAGTCGGCATCATCTTCGATTATTTGACCCCGAAACCGCTCGAGCTGTCCTGGCCGCAGGTGCACGTTTAGCCGGCCCGCGAGACGCTCTTGACGACCCGGAGGTGAGCCTCGCGCTGGCGCAGGCGGCGGTTCCGCGTCCGCCGCCCTGAAGTGAGCGAGCCGGCCCAGAACATCAGCACGAATACAGCCATCACAGCCTGGAGGCCGGCCACGGTGAAGAACGAAGCCTCGATTCCATAGCCGCTCCTGCGCAATCCGACCGACAGCAGGCCGGCGCCAAAACCGAGCACGGGGCGAATCGCCCACGATCCGGGGAGGAGGCGCCGGTCGGAAAGCACAAGCGCAGCGACGAACCACATCGGCCCGCTGTCGAGGTGGAAGGCATAGTCCCAATGAAACGCGTAGATTGGAACGAGCGCGCCCAGCAGGAAAGAGACGAGCACGACCAGGCTCACCCGCCGCGCGTACACGAACCAGGCCGCTCCGATCGCGACCGCAAGCAAAGAGGTGGCGAAAACGGGCCCTGCCACGTTGCCGACATACATCGTGATCGGGTTGATCGCAGCCGGTGCCTGATGGAACAGGTGATACCAGATGCCGATCGGGTCATCGAACGACCGCCCGTTGGCGGGCCTGATGTATGCGAACGGTGCTCCACGCGTGATGAGCGCGACTGTAGCGAGCGCGAGCAGGCCGGTCTGTGTGCGGATGGCTGGTATGTAGCGCGCGCGAAGAAGCTCGAGAATCACGCCCAGCGCCGCGATTGCAATCGACGTCGCCAGGGCGGCGCCTGCTCCGACCAGGGCAACACCGATGATCGCCGCAATGAGCGGACTTGACTGTGTGCGCGGGATGTGTTTGCGCCAGATCAGGTAGCCCGCGATCTGCCCGATAGTTCCTACCGCCAGGGCGACCGCCAGCATCTCCAGGGCCGGAACCTTGAAGATGATCAGTCCCGCGATCACCGACGGAGCGAGCGCGATTCCGATGATCAGGTCATTCGGCAGCGAAGCCGGTTTGAATGCGGCGCGGTCCAGTGCGGCCGCCGCTCGAGCCAGCACGCTGGGATTGTAGGCAAACGCGCCTCGTCGGGGCTCGTCGTCGACCACCCGGCTTGGGTGATAATCGGCAGGCTCGTGTCGTTTCCTGGTCTACGTCTTAGCGCGCAAGCGCGAGCAGGATGGGCCCAGCAGGTTGCCGCCGCGGTTCTGGCCCTGTGGATGGTCACGTTCGCGATCGGGGCTTCCGCCGAGGCGCCTCCGCCGTCAACCTGGGTGGCCCTGAAGGCGCTGCCTCACCAGGGGCGCTCGGCGATCTTCGCGCTGGCCGTCGATCCAATCAACAACCAGGTTCTGATCGCGGGCAACTCGCAAGGTTCGCTGCTTAGAAGCACCGACGCCGGCTCGACGTGGGCGTCCGTGCACAGCGGCAGGTCCGTGCCCACCACGATCGCGTACAGCCCGTTCAAACCGGGACTGGTCCTGGCCGGCACGCGAGGGGGAGGCGCCCTGCTGAGCAGCGACGGCGGAGCCACCTGGTCTGTGCCGGGCGGCCTCGACGGCCGGGACGTTCGAGCGTTCGGATTCAGTCTCACCACGATCGCCGCCGCCACCGACAAGGGCGTATTCACCAGCGAAGACGGGGGCTCGTGGTCCCAATCGGGATTGGCGGACCGGAGCATCGACTCGATCGCAATCGCTGCTGTCCACGTCCCGATTCGGATGTTCGCGGCCTCCGACGGCCCGCTCGCGTCCGGAAACCTGCCCATGTTTCAGAGCGTCGACGGCGGCGCCAGCTGGTCGCCGTCGAATCCTGCCATCAGCGGCACCTACATCGTCAAGCTCGCCGCCGGACCTCTACCGCCTGTCGGAGAAACAAGGCCCCTGGTCGTGGGGACCAATGCGGGTTTGTTCTCGTCCAGCGACAACGGGGCTTCGTTCACGCCGCTGAGCGGTGGAAATCAACTGCCTTCGACCGACTACACGCAGATCGCCTTCATCACCGACCACTTCGATCGTTTCTACGTCGCAAGCGATGGAGGCGGTTCGGGTGCGGGTGGCCTATGGAGGACGAACGACGCCGGCCAGACGTTCATCTCACTCGTGCCGCCGATGCGGTCGATCACCGCCCTGGCCGCGTCCAATGGCGAAACGCCCACTCTGTACGTGGCGACCTTCCGGCCCTCCGACCACGTCGCCGCCCTGTGGGTCTACCACGACACCGGCGGAACGCCTCAGGGACCCTTCGGCTCTGCGACGCCGGCGGCGAGCGGGAGCCGGACTGCTTCGCCCTCTACACGCTCGGCGGTGCTCGAGCTCCTCACCTCGTCGCAGGCCCCTTACGTCGGGCTAGGTCTCGGCGCGCTGATCGTCGTGCTTCTCGCCGTCGTCGCACACATTCGCGGCCGTCGCGGGTGATTCTCTAGACTCCGTCGAGTTGTCCACGCCCCACGAGCGTCTGCGAGAGCTGGGACTCGAGCTGCCCGCACCTCCCGCAGCAGTTGCCTCGTACCTTCCCACGCGTCTCGTGCCGATTGGCGGCGGGCGCGCGCTCCTCTACGTGGCCGGCCAGGTCTCGGTCGCGGATGGCAAGCGCCTCACCGGTCGCTGCCCTGACGAGGTGTCCATCGAGGAGGCGCACGCCAGGGCTCGAGTGTGCGCCCTCAACGTGCTGGCGCAGATCGAGTCGGCCGCGGGCCTCGAGAACGTTGAGCAGGTGACTCAGCTACTCGGTTTCGTGCTCTGCACAGAGGGCTTCGGCGATCAGCCGAAGGTGCTGAACGGGGCCTCTGACCTGCTGGTTGAGGTGCTGGGCGAGGCCGGTCGCCACACCAGGGTTGCGTTGGGCGCAAACGCGCTTCCCTTTTCCGTGACGGTCGAAATCGCGGCGGTGGCGGTTGTCCGCACCCGCTGAGGTCCGAACGGTGATCCGGCGCCGGCCTCGCCTGCTCCTGGTTGGGAGCGTCGTCTATCTGCTGCTGATCTTCGGGGTGATGCTCTGGCGCGGCGTGTCGATCGAGCCGGAGTGGACCCTGCTCGCCCTGCTCGTGGTCGCCATCGCGTTGGGCCGTGGCCGTACGTTCATCGAAGACTGGGCTCCGTTTCTCTTGCTCTTCTTCGCCTATGAGGCGATGCGCGGTTTCGCGGCCAAGACCGGCTTTGCCCCACACGATCTCTCAGGGCTGGAGAGGGCGCTCTTCGGCGGAGCTATTCCAACGCTCGTCCTGCAGCATGCCTTCTACCACCCGGGCGTGGTTGGGATCCAGGACGTCGTCGCGATGATCTTCTACTTCATGCATTTCGTGCTGCCGATCGTGGTCGGGTTCATCTTCTGGCTCAACAGTCGCGAGCACTATCGCCGCTACATCGCGGCCTTGCTCCTCATGTCCTTCCTCGCATTCGTGACGTATCTGTTCTGGCCGAGCGCGCCGCCGTGGTACCAGCTGCACGACGTCGTGAAGATCAACGACCAGACCGTGCGTGCGCTGTGGGGCTACACGTTGGTCTCGCCCATCTATCACAGCTTCAATCCGAACCCTTTCGCGGCGTTCCCTTCGTTGCACGCCGCGTATCCCGCGCTCGCGACCATATACGCGTGGTACCGGTATCGCGCCCTCGGGATCGGGCTCCTGATTTGGACCGCTGCGGTTCTGCTGTCGATCGTGTATCTCGGGGAGCACTATGTCGTCGACGCCCTCGCCGGGTTTGTCTACGTGGCGGCGGGGGCGATCATCGTCGAATGGATCAGCCGCTGGCGGCGCCGTCGCGCACGTACGACCAGCGCCGAAGCTACGCCTGCCAGACCTTCCGCATGATGGTGCGCGCGAGCTTGTCAGGATCGTGGTGCGAGGGCAGCTTCACGTTGACCACGTCGGCGGCGATGAAGCGAACCTCGGGGTGCTTGTTCGAGTCGGCCGACCTGAAGATGACTTGAGACTGTCCGCCGGTCGGGGTGTGTGACAGGTTGGAGTTGACCAGCACGAAATCGAACAGGTTGGCGCCGACGTGCTCCCGGATGACGCGAAGGTAATCGTCGACCTCGTAGCCTTCGGTCTCGCCGTTCTGCGCGGCGAGGTTGCAGATGTAGACCTTGAGCGCAGGCGATGCCTTGATTGCCTCGACCATGCCTTCAACCAGCAGGTTCGGCATGATCGACGTGTAGAGGGAGCCCGGGCCGACGATGATCAGCTCGGCGTTGAGGATGGCCTGCGCAGCCTCAGGATTGATCTGAGGCCCATCGGGCTTGAGAAAGACACGGCTGATCGGCGCGTTCTGCATCGGAATCTTCGATTCGCCTGCGACCATGCCGCCGTTGATGGACGCAACCAGCGTGACGTCCTGCAGGGTCGATGGCAGGATCGTTCCTTTGACCGCGAGGATCTTGCCGGACTCGCGCAGCGCGTGCTCGAAGTTCCCCGTCACGTCGGCCATCGCCATGATGAAAAGGTTTCCAAACGAGTGGCCGTCCAGGGAACCTTCTTTGAAACGGTGATCGAAGAGCTGCTTCATCAGCGGCTCGGCGTCCGCGAGCGCGATGAGGCACTGGCGGAAGTCGCCCGGCGGCAGGATCCGGTACTCGTCGCGCAACCGCCCCGACGAACCGCCGTCGTCCGCCACGGTGACGATGACCGAGAGGTTGGACGTGTAGGTTTTCAACCCACGGAGCAGGGAGCTCAATCCGGTGCCGCCGCCGATCGCGACGATGCGAGGGCCTCGACCGCGCAGGCGAAACGCATGGATGATCTCGACGATGCTGCTGGTGCTGTTCCCGGGCATGAACGGACCGAGCACCGATTGCGTGAGCTTCAGGTAGCTGAAGAGCAGCAGGCCGACGCCGAAGACTCCAAAGATCACCGCGCGCGCCCAGTACGGCCAGAACTGAAGGGTGATGTAGAAGAACTCGTGGGGGAGCGTGTAGTTCTTGTAGATCTCCTTGAGGGCGTACGCGACGCCCAGCACGAGCACGAGCTCGGCGGCCATGAGCAGCAGAAGCCAACGCTTGATCTGGAGACCAGGCGTTAGCCATCGCAGCCAACGTGTCGTGGACTGAAGCTTTGTGGCCATCTACCCCGAGTGCAACAACGGATTCAAAACGGGCAAGGTTACTTTGGTACTACGCTTCATTGAAGTATGCGTAGTTTGCGACGAGTCCGGCGGCTGGTGCGGTTTGCGGCGTTCGGCCTGGTCGTGGCAGCGGTCGCCACCGAGCTCTCGAAGCCTGAACCCGAGCGGACCTGGGAGGGGCGCGTGTTCGGCGTCGTACCCTACGACTTCCGGCCTCCGACATGGCAGCGGATTCGGGACGCCTACTGGAACCCCGGTTCGGACCGGCTCTTCAGCGACAGGGTGTTTGGCGTCGGCTGGGCGGTCAACCTGCACCGTGCGAAGACGCTCATGGAGCAAGTGTTCGGCCGGCTGATGGGCAGTCGCGAGGCCCTCTCGATCCGGATGACGGTGCGCTCGGAGGGTTCGAAGAAGAAGCCCGACGTGGTTGTCACTCAGGAGTAGAGCGGCTCACACCTGAGGTCTGGATCAAGAGAGGAAGCCCCACGGGGGGTAAATACCGTGGGGCCTCAGAGGGTCGACGCGAGGATGATTCCAACGTCGACATAACAAAATCAGCAACAATTTGGCCCGTCGCAGGTTCCGGAGTGAGGCTCCATACGCTCGCCTGTAGCTGGAACAATTGACCGCACGCGACGGCAAGTTTGGGGAGTGGCGCAACGGTAGCGCAGCTGACTCTGGATCAGAAGGTTGAAGGTTCGAATCCTTCCTCCCCAGCCACCCGACGTCCCGCGACCGCCGCCCCGTTACGAGACGAGGTGAGGTCGCAATCGCAAAGACCCTCCGCCTTCCCATGCTCCACCCGAAGGTCCCCAGCCGGCTATATCGCGTTGACGTCCTGCCCTGACTGCGCCGGCTGATGCGGGCGGGGCGCGACAGATGACGCGAGCGTGACGAAGGCCTCCTCGAGGACCGGTAGCGCCCGGTCCACCATGGCATCGGTGGCGGTCAGCGACAATCGGAAGAATCCCGGCCGCTCGAACGCCTCGCCCGGGAGCACATAGACCCGCCGCTCCGCAAGCCAGTCGCAGAATTCGATGGAGTCCGGGATCGGGCACCTAGGAAAGAGATAGAAGGTCGCCTCGGGTACGTCGACCTGGTACCCAAACCGGCGCATCTCCGCCACCACGCGGTCACGCCGGCGCTCGAGTGCCCCCATGTCGATGATCCGCGGCTCGAGCTCCGGGATGGCGCGCTGCATGCCGGTGTCCGGGGTGGCGCCCATGCTGAGCGAGGTCGCCATCAGGGCCACGCGGAGCAGGTCCTTGCCCGGCATGTCCGGAGGCATTGCAAGGTAGCCCGCACGCTGGCTCGGCGCCAGCAACGTCTTCGAATATGTGTGGAGCATGAAAGTCGCCGCGTACCACCGCGCCGGCGTCAACATCTCGCGCCTGTCGAACAGGATGCGGGCGTAGGCCTCGTCGCTCACGATGTAGATCCGCCGGCCCGACCGAGCTGATGCTCTCTCCAGCAGCCCGGCGAGCCCACGAAGCTGGTCTTCCGGTAGAAGGCGCCCGCTCGGGTTGTGAGGCGTGTTGATGAGTACGATCCGTGAGCGAGGGCTCAACGCTCGCTCGATCGCGTCAAGGTCGAGGTCGAACGTTTCCGTGAGCTGCACTTTGACCGGGACCGCACCTTCGGCGAGCACCATCGGCTCATAGAAGAACCACGGCGGCGACATCATCACGACCTCGTCGCCCGGATCGAGGAGCAAGCGGAGTAGAACCCCAAGCCCGGATGCGGCGCCCCTAGTCAGGACGATGTCGGCAGGGTCCAGGCTGATCGCGAGCCGCTCACCGAGAGCTTGCGCCGCCACCTGAACCGCGGGCTCCCACGGCGGGCCATAGGCGAAGTAAGACCGCGAGTCCGGCTCGAGAGCCCGTTGAAGAATCGCCACGTAATCCGCCGAAGCGGGCTCCTGAGGATTGCCCGCCAGGAAGTCGCAGGCTTCGGGATGCTCGAGGTCTCGAGGCTGCATCAGGAACCGGAACACGTTGGCTCCCGAGGCCAGCGCCCGGGACATGCGTTGAGCGATGGGCGATGCTTTCATGGCCGAAGATTAGGGTTCTGCCACTGGGACATCAACTGGGTGGTGGCGAGCGTCGCGCCTCCCGAACAGCAAGGCCCCCATCCGTCGCGCACCGAGGAGCCGCACCAGGCTGGCAGGGTTGAAGCGCGTGCTCTCTGCCGGCCCTACGCGCTTGCCCATCCGGACCTGTTCCGGCTCGTGCTGGTCGGCATCCCAGGCCTGCGGTTGCCACAGCGGATGGCGTTCGACCCCGCGACCAGCAAGGCCTTCGACCGGCTCGTGCAGCGCGTCGAGCGGGCTCGCCAAGCGGGCCGTCTCGGGGGTCGGTCCGCGATTGCGGTTGCACTGCACTGGAACGCGCTCTGCCTGGGCCTGGCGACCGAGGAACTGAGCTGCATGCTGCCGCCCGAGCACGCTGAATCCGCGTGGCGTGACGCGCTCGGGGCCTTCCTCTTCGGCCTCGAGCGTACTCGATGACTGATGAAGCTTCGACCCCTTCCTCCCCAGCCACCATCCGCTGAAAGGGCTGCTACTGGATTGGCTGGCGGATTAGCGTCTTAAGCCGTTCCGGGGCTGAGCGCCGCGGGTCGCCGAGATAGATCTCGTGATGCTTACCGACAAGGTGGTACCCGCGCTTCTTGATGAACTCGTGCAGCTTGGCGATCGTCGGCGCCTCGGAGCTGTATGGGCCGATGTGCATGATCTGCGCCGACCGGCCCTCCCGGAACGTCTCGAGTCGCACCCTGGACAGCGCCGCCAAAGGCTTCTTGCGCATGGCCTCTGCCCGAACCTTCTGGAGCACTGAAGAAGTCACCGCCGCCGGCTGCATGACCAACGCGGTCCATTGCCAGCTCATTTTCTTGTTGGGGTTCAACCCACCGGGTGAGCCCCAAAGACCCTCGAGTGGGGACACCCTGAACTCGATCCCTTCCTTCTTGAGCATGAACTTGGCGCCATACGACAGGCTGTACAGGGCCTGGATGGCTTCCTGGAATGGGCCTGGCTGGTTGGGGTCTCCGGTCCCGTCCACCATGAGGAACTGCATTTCGGGTACGTCGACGATCGACGGCTCCTTGGCGCTCGGCGCGTAAAGCTCCTTCACTTTGATCGCCGCCACGGCAGTGCTCATGTGCAGGCCACCTCTAGTCCCAGGGGATGGGATCGCGGCGGGCATAGAAGTGCCGCGGGTCGGGCGAGGCCACAGTAAAGTCGACCAGTGTGCGCATGTAGTTCGCGCGCTCGAATGCGCCAGGCTCGGGCGAGGCCGTCTGGCTCATGCTGCCCTTCATCTCTTTCACCGACGAGTACTCGTGCTCGTCGAGCCAGCCACGGAGCCCGCCGATGACCTGTCGCATGTGGTCCGGGCCACGCCGCAGCAGTGCTGACGCCATCATCGTCACGTCCGCGCCGGCCAGGAGCAGCTTGACCACGTCGTGAGCGGACTGGATCCCGCTGCTGGCAGCGAGCGAGAGCGACAGCTGCCCGCTGAGGATGGCGATCCAGCGCAGCGGCATCAAAGATTCCTCCGAGGAGCTGAGGTGCAGCGTCGGGACGACTTTCATCCGGTGCAGCGAAATGTCTGGATAGAGGAAACGGTTGAACAGGACGAGTCCCTGTGCACCGGCAGCCGTGAGCCTCATCGCCATGTTGGCGAGCGAAGAGAAGTAGGGGCCGATCTTGACAGCGAGCGGAATCGAGATCGAGCCCGCGATGTCAGCCACCAGATCGATGTACCGAGCTTCGACCTCGGCGGCGGCGACCCTCGCGTCGCTGGAAACGAAGTAGATGTTCAGCTCCAGTGCGTCGGCGCCTGCCTCTTCGATCAGCCGCGCGTATCTCGTCCAGCCGCCGCGTGAGATGCCGTTCAGGCTCGCGATGACGGGTACCTCCAGAACCTCCTTCGCCTGTTCGACCAACCGCACATATGACTCGGGTCCGGTGTTGTAGCTATCGAGGGCTGGGAAGAAGTCGCGGGCTTCGCTGAAGCTGTCTGTGAAAGACTCAAGCATGGAATCGACTTGCAGCTCGTGGTGCTTGATCTGCTCTTCGAACAGTGACTGCAGGACGACGGCGGACGCACCAGCGTCCTGGAGGGAGAGCAGTCCGTCGATCGTTCCAGTGAGCGGCGATGCCGCGGCAACGAGCGGGTTGGCGAGCTCGATGCCCATGTAGGTGGTCCGGAGGTCTGCGCTCATGGCAGCTCCTCCCCCGGGTCCTTGGCAGGAGCCTCGGCGTGTCCGTTGGTGTTGATGGTGTCGTCTGGTGCATGCCGCTCGACTCCAGCCATCTGTTCGTAAAGCCGCCGGCGCTCGTCGACGTCAGCCTGCGCGATCGTCATCAGGCGCTCGGCCAGCTCGGGCTTGGAGCGTGCGAGCAGCGAGTAACGGCCTTCCTTGGCGGCGAACTCGCGCAGCGGGATCGTGGGCGCCTTTGAGTCCAGGACCAACGGAAGCTTGCCCTCCGCCTCGATTCGCGGGTCGAAGCGGTACAGAGGCCAGTAGCCGCTATCGACCGCGTCCTTCATGTGGGACATGCCCGTGGCCATGTCGATGCCGTGGGCAATGCAGGTTGCGTACGCGATGATGAGCGACGGTCCCGTGTGACTCTCCGCCTCAGCGAAGGCTTTAACCGTCTGAGCGTTGTCGGCGCCAAGCGCGATCTGTGCCACGTAAACGTTGCCGTAAGCGCTTGCGATGAGGCCGAGGTCCTTCTTGCCGGTGCGCTTACCTGCGGCCGCGAACTTGGCGATCGCGCCGCGTGGTGTCGCCTTCGATGCTTGCCCTCCGGTGTTCGAGTAGACCTCGGTGTCGAGAACAAGGATCTTGACGTCGCGGCCGGAGGCGAGGACGTGGTCGAGCCCGCCGAATCCGATGTCGTAAGCCCAGCCATCGCCGCCGACAATCCACACGCTCTTCCGCACCAGATGATCGGCCAGCTCGGCGAGCCGTGCCGCCGCCGGCGACCTCAGCTCCTTCAGCCTGGCGCGCAGCGTCTCCACGCGCTGCCGCTGCGCTGCAATGCCCGCTTCGGAGGATTGGTCCGCGGCGCCGATCGCCGCAGTCAGGTCGGCGCCGACTTCGAGCGCAAGCTCGATCAGCAGTCGCTTCGCGGTGGCTGCAAAATTGTCGAGCGCCAGGCGCATCCCGAGCCCGAACTCGGCGTTGTCCTCGAACAGCGAATTGGCCCACCCCGGACCTCGGCCATCGACATTTGAAGCCCAAGGAGTCGTCGGTAGGTTGCCACCGAAGATGGAAGAGCAACCCGTGGCGTTGGCGACCAGGATGCGGTCCCCGTACATCTGCGTCAGCAGCTTCAGGTAGGGCGTTTCGCCACAGCCCTTGCAGGCGCCGGAGAACTCGAACAGGGGCTGCAGCATCTGCGAGCCCTTGATCGATGCCACCTTCACCTGCGTGCGATCGAACTCGGGCAGCGACTTGAAGAACTCCCAGTTGGCGCGCTCCATCTCGATGCGGCCGTCCTTGGGCGCCATGTCGATCGACTTGTGCTTGGCGACCTGCTTGCTGTGGGCGGGACAGTAGTCGGCGCAGGTCCCGCAGCCATTGCAGTCGTCGGGCGCGATCTGGATGGCCATCACCATCCCCGGCTGTTCCTTCGACTTCCATTCCTTGGTCTGGAAGCCTGTAGGGGCGTTCGCCAGCAGCTCGGGCGAGAAGACCTTCATCCGGATCGCGGCATGCGGGCACACCAGAGTGCACTTGGCGCAGTCGATGCAGATCGTCGGGTCCCATTGCGGGAGCTCCTCGGCGATGTCGCGCCGCTCCCATTGGGACGTCGCCAACGGGAATGCGCCGTCCACGGGCAGCGCCGAGACCGGAAGGAAATCTCCGCGCCCGGCGAGCATCTCGGCCGTGACGTGCTGGACGAAGGGCGGCGCCTCGGGCGGCACCACGGGTCGGACGTGCACCGTGCCCTTCGCGCGCGCGGGCACGGTCACCTCGTGGAGCTCGGCCAGAGCAAGGTCGACCGCTGCGTAGTTCCGATCCAGCACCGCTGCTCCGCGCTTCGCATACGTGCGCTCGATCGCGGCCTTGATGGCGGCGATCGCCTTGTCTTGCGGGAGGACGCCTGCGAGCGCAAAGTAGCAGACCTGGAGGACCGTGTTGACTCGGCCCGGCAGGCCCGCGTCCCGAGCGACCCGGCTGGCGTCGATCACGTAGAACCGCAAGCGCTTGTCGATGATCTGGGTCTGGACCTCGACGGGGATCCGGCCCCAGGCCTCGTCCGGCCCGAAGGGGCTGTTGAGCAGGAACGTCCCGCCGTCCGCGGCGCGGCCGAGTACATCCACCTTCTCCAGGAAGCCGAACTGGTGGCAGGCGACGAAGCCCGCCCGCTGGACCAGGTAGGTGGATCGGATGGGTCGGGGACCGAAGCGAAGGTGCGACGTGGTGACCGAACCCGACTTCTTCGAGTCGAGGACGAAGTATCCCTGCGCGAAGAGGTCGGTCTGCTCGCCGATGATCTTGACCGTATTGCGAGTAGCGCCCACGGTGCCGTCCGAACCCAGTCCGTAGAACATCGCGGTGGCGACGTCAGCGGGCTCGGTGGCGAAGCCGGGGTCGACTTCGAGGCTCAGGTGGGTGACGTCGTCGACGATTCCCACAGTGAACTCGCGTCGCGGCTTGGCGGCGGCGAGCTCTTCGAAAACCGCGGCCGCCATGGCGGGCGTGAACTCCTTGGATGCAAGGCCGTACCGTCCGCCGATGACGAGCGGCGGCTCGGACCTGGAGGCGAGCGCGACGACGACGTCCTGGAACAGAGGCTCGCCCGTAGCTCCGGGTTCCTTGGTGCGATCGAGCACGGCGATCCGGCGCACGGTCGACGGCAGCGCCGCGACAAAGGCGGCGGCGTCGAATGGCCGGAACAGGTGGACGTTCAAGAGTCCGACCCGCTCGCCGCGGGCGAGTAGGGCTTCCACTGCTTCCTGCGCGGCGCCGACGCCCGAGCCCATCAGGATCACGACCCGGTCAGCCTCGGGGTGACCTGTGTAGTCGAAGATCCGGTAGCGCCTGCCCGTCAGCTTTGCGAACCGCTCCATGGCGGCGCCGACGATTCTGGGCACAGCTGCGTAGTAAGTGTTTGAAGCTTCGCGAGCCTGGAAGAACACGTCCGGGTTCTGGGCCGAGCCACGGAGAACCGGGTGGTCGGGCGACAGAGCTCGTCTGCGGTGCGCCGTGACCAGCTCATCGGGCACCATCGCTCTGAGGTCATCGTCAGCGAGTGGAACGATCTTGTTCACCTCGTGCGACGTTCGAAAGCCATCGAAAAAGTGCAGAAATGGAATTCGCGACTCCAGCGTGGAGCGGTGCGCAATGAGCGCGAGGTCCTGGGCCTCCTGCACCGAGGACGAAGAGAGCATCGCGAACCCTGAGGCCCGAACCGCCATCACATCGCTGTGATCGCCGAAGATCGACAAGGCGTGGGTCGCTACTGTCCGCGCCGCGACATGGAACACGGCCGGGGTCAG
>Ga0209009_1000541_pt1 | contig 12705 bp, 10 predicted proteins | sample BlaSpr_A8_OM3_M2_FD_187979 | JGI IMG/M metagenome (GOLD analysis project Ga0209009, IMG submission 187979) | Forest soil microbial communities from Thunder Bay, Ontario, Canada - Black Spruce, Ontario site 2_A8_OM3_M2 (SPAdes) (version 2) | ecosystem: Environmental > Terrestrial > Soil > Boreal... | reverse complement strand
TGGCGCCGCGCAGCCTCATGAACAGGAACGCGATGAGGCCCGCATAAAGGACGAGGGATCCGGCCGCGGCAAGGAAGTTCCAGTCGAATGTCAGCGGGTACTCGGCGGCCGGCGTGGCGATCGGCGGCTCGCGGAAGATTAGCGAGACAGGCTTGCCGCCCTTGATCTCATACGTGCCAGGCCAGTAGAAGTTCCAGTCGGGGAACTTGAACGCCTGCCGGTCCTTGGCCGGGTCGGGCCCAAACCACGGCTGGGGGCAGAGCTTGAAGCCTGGGGTTCCGCACTTGAGGTCGGCAGTGATGTTGGCCGGCGTGGCAAGCGCAGTCTTCGGGTCGTTCACCGGGTGGCCTGAGAAGAAGGGCAGATTGCCCATCTGGCCCACAAGAATGACCACCGTCAAGATCACGTACATCGAGAAAGCGCGAACGACCCGGCCCGGAGAATCCACCTTGGAGTCAACCGAGGCAGGCGTCATCACGGCTGCGGCCGGCAGACCTGTGGCTCCACTGATGGGACGCGGGCTGACGGCCACCGTCTCGTGCGCAAACTGCCAGAGCTGGGCCGGGCGCCAGAACCGAAGGAGTAGGGCGAGGCAGCCCATCGAGACGAGCGCCGCGACGATGTCGGTGACGGTCTCGCCGGCAAAGCACTCGTCGATCCAACTCCGTTGCGTGACAAGCTCACTGGACGGCGGCGCGACGGCGTGGCGATCGAGCGCCGCTTCGGCACCGTCGTCGACGATCGCCAGGGCGAAGTCGTCAAGCGCCGCGTGGGGCACATAGTGGTCGGCAAAGCCGATCGCGATCGCGTCGGACCCGGCGAACGGTGCGCCGGTGAGCGCGGCGTACAGGCCCACGTTGCCGGGTGCGCGCGACAGGTAGTACGTGCCGCCGACGTCCGGGACGAAGCCGATGCCGACCTCGGGCATCGCCATCTTCGTCGTGTCGCTCACGACGCGGGTGCTTCCATGCACCCCGACGCCGACACCGCCGCCCATCACGATGCCGTCCATCAGAGCGATGTACGGCTTGGAATAGCGCGCGATGTAGCCGTTCAGGAGATACTCGTCGTACCAGAACTGCCTGGCTTCAGCGCCGTCGGCACGGGCGCTGTGGTAGATCGCGACGATGTCGCCACCCGCGCATAGGCCGCGCTCACCCGCACCCGCGAGCACCACGGCCGCGACGTCGCCGTCCTGTTCCCAGTCGCGCAGGACCGTGTGGATGGTGTTGACCATCGAATGTGTGAGCGAATTGATCGCCTTGGGCCGATTCAGAATCAGAAAACGGACGCCGCCTTCGGCGCGGGTCAGGATCTCGTCGGGTTCACCCGTCACGAGACAGCAATCTAGATCGTCTCCCCAGGTGGATCGCCCGCGGGTTAAGGTTTACCTCGGAAATCACGTCCGGGAACCTACGCAGGGCCGTCATTCGTTGGACGGTTGTTCTCGGAACACATCAGGACACACCACATGAGAGGAACCGACGGTGCGGGAGTCCAGTAATCCGGTATTTCGATCGCTGCCTAAGCAGCAGGGCGGATACGCGCAGTTCGGCACCGGTTACGGCGCCGGTGCACAGCAGGTCTATCAGGAGCAGCCCTACCTCGATCAGCGGCAGACGGGTGTCTCGCGCCCGATAACGGTCGACGATGTCGTCACCAAGACCGGCATCACGCTCGGTGTGCTGGTTGTGGCGGCGGTGGCGTCGTACTTCCTGGTTGCGCAGAACCTCGCGCTGGCCGCGCCGCTCCTCTGGGGTGGCATGATCGGTGGCCTCGTGCTTGTGCTCGTCGCGATCTTCGGCCGCAAGCAGGACAACCCCGCGATCGTGCTCAGCTACGCCGCATGCGAGGGCCTGGTGGTTGGCACGTTCTCGTTTGTCGTCGCGAATTTGATGGTGCACGGTGTCAGCGCCGGAGCGCTCATCAGCCAGGCCGTCGTCGGAACTCTCGGCGTGTTCTTCGGCATGCTCGTCGTGTACAAGACCGGCGCCATCCGGGTGACGCCGAAGTTCACCCGCTTCCTCGTCGCCGCAGGTTTCGGCGCGGTCGCGCTGATGCTCGTCAACCTGGTGGTCGGCCTGTTCTCGCACTCGGCCGGACCGCTGCGCGACGGCGGCCCGCTGGCGATCCTCTTTTCGCTGTTGATGATCGGCCTTGCGGCGTTCTTCTTCCTGGCCGACTTCGACCAAGCCGACCAGGCGATTCGGGCCGGCGCCCCGGAGAAAGCCGCGTGGGGCATCGCGCTGGGCCTGACAGTCACGCTCGTGTGGCTGTACCTGGAGGTCCTGCGTCTGCTCAGCTACTTCTCGAGAAGCTAGCTTCGACGACTGTGAAAGGTCCGGCACCGCGGTGCCGGGCCTTTCATGCCGGGCCGCCGCGACAGTGAATTCGGCGACGCGACACGCCGATTCGGCGTCGCCATATTCACACTCGGCGCTTGCCGAGCTCCCTAGGACAGGCGCTCGATGACCATCGCCATGCCCTGGCCCCCGCCGACGCACATCGTCTCGAGGCCCAGGGTCTTGTCGTAGGTCTGCAGGTTGTTCAAAAGTGTGGCGGTAATTCGCGCGCCGGTCATTCCGAAGGGATGGCCCAACGCGATTGCGCCACCCGAGACGTTCAGCTTGTCCTCGTCGATGCCGAGCTCGCGCGCCGAGGCGAGCACCTGCACCGCGAACGCCTCGTTGATCTCGACCAGATCGATGTCGCCGATCGACATGCCGGCATTGGCCAGCGCCTTGCGAGTCGCATCGATCGGCCCCAGCCCCATGATCTCCGGCGACAGCCCGCTCACGCCGGTGGCCACGATGCGCGCCAGCGGCTTCAGGCCGAGTTCTTTTGCCTTTGTGTCGCTGGTGATCACCACGGCCGCCGCGCCGTCGTTCAGCGGGCACGCGTTGCCGGCGGTGACCGTGCCGTCCGGCCGGAACACCGGCTTCAGCTGGCTCACTTTCTCGTAGGTCGTCCCTGGCCGCGGCCCGTCGTCCGTGCTGACGGTCGATCCGTCCGGCAGCCTGACTGCGACGATCTCCCGCTCGAAGAAGCCGTTGGCGATGGCTTGCTCGGCCCGGTTCTGGCTGCGCACGCCCCAGTGGTCTTGGTCCTCACGGCTGATACCGGTAAGCAGGACAACGTTTTCCGCGGTCTGTCCCATTGCGATGTAGACGTCGGGCAGCACGCCGTCCCCGCGGGGATCGTGCCATTCATCCGCACCTGCGGCAGCCTGCGTGCTTCGCTCCTCCGCGTCGGCGAACAGCGGGTTGTGGGAGTCCGGCCAGCCGTCCGACGTTCCCCTCGGGAACCGCGACACCGTCTCGACGCCGGCAGAGACGAACGCGTTGCCCTCGCCGGCCTTGATGGCGTGAAATGCCATGCGGGTGGTCTGTAACGACGACGAGCAGTAGCGGTTGACGGTCGTGCCGGGCAGGAAGTCGTAGCCGAGCTCGACGGCCACCGCGCGGCCGATGTTGAAGCCGGCCTCGCCGCCAGGCTGTCCGCACCCCATGATCAGGTCCTCCAGGTCGTGCGGATCAAGCCCCGGCACCTTGTCGAGTGCGGCGCGCACCATCTGCGCCGCGAGGTCGTCGGGACGGATGTCGACCAGCGAACCCTTGCCGGCGCGGCCGATCGGCGAACGGGCGGTCGAGAGAATGACGGCTTCGGGCACGACGCCTCCTGTAGTGCGGTGAACTACAGCAGAACCTATCGGGTCAGCTCGCGGGCACCACGACCGGTGCCGGAACGCCCGTCGTTCGCCGCCACACCCGGGCGAACCGCCGCAGCCGGCTCCGCAGTGTCCTGGCCTCGGCGGCGCGCGACACCCACGGCAGCTCGGGCACCGGCCCGCCGGTCCACTCGCCGAGCGCGTTGCACAGTGCCGGGAACAGCTGCTTGGCCGCCAACGCGTAACCGGCCGCCGACGGGTGGTACTTGTCTTCGGAAAACAGCAATTCCGGCGCGTCCAGGAACTCCGGCGCGAGCAGGTCGGCCATCGGCACAGGGATCCCGCCCGCATTGCGGACCGCGGCGGCCTGCGCGCGGGCCAGCCGCAGTCCCCGATTTCGCGCGGTCCACCGCAGCGGCTGCGGAATCGCGGCGATCACACCGAAGTCGGGGCAGGTGCCCACGACGACCACGGCGCCGCTCTTGCGCAGGCGGCGAACGGCCACGCTGAGCCGGCGCGCCGAGGCGCCGATGCCGTTGAGCGCGGTGATGTCGTTGGCGCCGATCATGATCACCGCGGCGTCCGGCGGCGGTCCGGCGACGAACATCGCGTCGACCTGGCCGGACAATCCCTTCGACGTCGCGCCGGGTATGGCCTTGGTGTTCAACCGGATTCGCTTACCGGTCTCCTCGGCGAGGCCGCGCGCTAGCCTCACGCCGGGCACGTCGTCGGCGGAGTCGCAGCCCAAACCGGTTGCCGTGGAGTCCCCGAAAATCATCAGGTGCAGGTCAAATGGCACGTCGCGGGACCAGCGCTGAACCGGGCCACCGCCTGCCGTGTAGACGCCGTCCGCGCGCGGCGGCGCCTCCCAGGTCCTCGGAATCACGCTGCGCGCCCGATCCGCCTGCCCGTTCAAGAGGTTTCGGGCGCCCACATACGCGCCGCCGGAGGATGCGAGCACTCCTACGGCCGCTAGGGCGATGGTCGACCGGCGCGGTGTGCGGAAGCCCACACCTCAAGTCTAGGTGCGGAAAGGCCGGAAAACGCTCGTGAAACTCGGGGCGATTACGGACCAATATCGGATCCGGCATCAAAACGCCGTGCTTGATTGTTGAACATGCTATGGATGTCAAGCTAAGTTACCGGGAATTGACGGAGCCGCCGTCGGACCCGCCCTACATCGGCGTAGGAGAGTGACATGACCGCACCAACACAGGTCTCGGGTTCTCCTCGCGCACACATCCGCGCAGGTAAAGCGCTAAAAACTCGTCGGTACCCGGTTTCCGACGGTGCGCCTGTCGAGGTGATAGAAGACGGTCCTAGTATCGCCGGGCGGCTGGCCTGGCTGGGCGCCCGGCTAACAATCCGTCCGACCCTGACAATCGGAAGCCACATCTCGTTCCTGCCCTGGCCGTGGGGCCTGGTCGACTTTGCTTCCCGGGCTCTGTTGCCCACCCCGGGCACCGTCCGCGCGACGATCAAGCTGCCGCACTGCACCGCCCAGCTGGTTCGCGCCAAGGGTGTGCTGCCGGCCGACGGGAAGCGCCGCGTCGTCCTGTACATGCACGGTGGGGCGTTTTTGACGTGCGGAGCGAACACACACGCTCGGCTGACCACGATGATCTCTCATTACGCCGACTCGCCCGTCCTGGTGCTCAACTACCGGATGATCCCGAAGCACTCGATCGGCGAGGCGATCGACGACTGCTACGACGGTTACGAGTGGCTGCGCGATCTGGGCTACCAGCCGGATCAGATTGTGCTGGCGGGAGATTCGGCTGGCGGCTACCTCACGCTGGCGCTGGCCGAACGGCTGCTGGCCGAAGGAGAAGAGCCGGCGGCGATGGTGTCACTGTCGCCGCTGATGCAGTTGGACATGGAGCCGAAGAAGGCGCATGCGAACATCCGATCCGATGCGATGTTTCCGCCCAAGGCTTTTGACGCATTGCTCGAGCTCGTCGAGCGGGCGGCTGCGCGGCGCGTCGTCGACGGCCAACCCGAAGAGATCTACGAGCCGGTGGATCACATCGAGCCCGGTCTGCCCCGCACACTGATCCACGTGTCGGGTTCCGAGGTGCTGCTCTCCGACGCCAGGTTGGCCGCGCGCCGGCTGGCGGCGGCCGGGGTGCCCGCCGAGGTGCGCGTCTGGCCCGGCCAGATGCACGTGTTCCAGTTGTGTGCGCCGATGGTGCCCGAAGCGGTCCGCTCGCTGCGCCAGATCGGGGACTACATCCGCGAAGCCACCGGTTAGCAGATCTCGCAGGCTTAGAGCGGTCTGACGTTCGGCCGCGCGGTCGGTGTTTTCGGGTCTTCGCGCGAGCCGCTCATCCCCCCGAAACGCAGGCTGCGATCATGGACGCATGCGGATTGCCCGACATGTCAGCGAGCTGATCGGCAACACCCCTCTGGTCGAGCTGAATTCGGTGGTACCCGAGGGAGCGGGCAGAGTACTGGCGAAGGTCGAATACCTCAATCCGGGCGGCAGCGTCAAGGATCGGATCGCCGTCAAAATGGTCGACGCCGCCGAGGAGAGCGGCGAGTTGCGGCCCGGCGGAACCATTGTCGAGCCGACATCGGGCAATACGGGCGTCGGCCTGGCCCTGGTGGCTCAGCTGCGCGGCTACAGATGCATCTTCGTCTGCCCCGACAAGGTCAGCGAGGACAAGCAGAACGTGCTTCGCGCATACGGCGCCGAGGTCGTCGTCTGCCCGACCGCCGTGCCGCCCGACCATCCCGATAGCTACTACAGCGTCTCCGACCGTCTGGTCGAAGAGACCGACGGCGCATGGAAGCCCGACCAGTACTCCAACCCGAACGGGCCCGCCAGCCACTACGAGACCACCGGCCCGGAGGTCTGGGCCGACACCGATGGGACGGTGACCCATTTCGTCGCCGGTGTGGGAACCGGCGGCACCATCACCGGCGCGGGCCGCTACCTCAAGGAGGTGTCGGGCGGCCGATCAGAAGGCCGGGTGCGCGTCGTCGGGGTCGATCCGGAAGGCTCGGTCTACTCGGGCGGCTCCGGGCGGCCGTATCTGGTCGAGGGCGTCGGCGAGGACTTCTGGCCGGCCGCGTATGACCGCAGCGTTCCCGACGAGATCATCGCCGTGTCGGATGCCGACTCCTTCGAGATGACCCGGCGGCTCGCCCGCGAAGAGGCACTGCTGGTTGGTGGTTCGTGCGGCATGGCGGTGGTCGCGGCGGTGAAAGTCGCTGAGCGGGCCGGGCCCGACGCTCTGGTGGTGGTTCTGCTCCCCGACGGTGGGCGTGGTTACATGTCAAAGATTTTCAGCGACGACTGGATGTCGTCGTACGGATTCTTGCGAACCCGCCTGGACGGGTCGGTAACCCAACCGACTATCGGAGATGTGTTGCGCGGCAAGTCCGGTGCGCTGCCGGACCTTGTGCACACCCACCCGTCGGAAACGATTCGCGACGCGATCGGCATCCTGCGCGAGTACGGAGTTTCGCAGATGCCGGTCGTGGGTGCCGAACCACCCGTGATGGCAGGAGAGGTCGCGGGCAGCGTGACGGAGCGCGAACTGCTGTCGGCGGTGTTCGAGGGTCGCGCCAAACTCGCGGACGCGGTGGCGCAGCACATGAGCGCGCCGATGCCGATGATCGGCGCGGGCGAGCTTGTGGGAACCGCCGCCAAGATGCTGCGCGAGTGCGATGCACTGATGGTCGTCGGGGAGGGTAAGCCCATCGGGGTGATTACCCGCGCGGATCTGCTCGGATTCTTGTCTGGCGGTGCCGGCCGGACCTGAGCGTTCAGGTGTTTTTTCTTGTCCGCGTGTTCGAAGCGCTTTCTCGGGTTAGGGTAAGCACCGTTTTAGTTCGGCAACCTCGCTGCAACAAGGAAGGCGCCCATGACCGAACAACCCCCGCCTGGTCCACCCCCTGGGAACTATCCGCCGCAGCCGCCGCCGGGTGGCGGTTTTCCACCGCCCCCTCCGCCCGGTGGTTATCCGCCGCCGCAGCCGCCGCAGGGTGGTTATCCACCCCCGCCGCCTCCCGGCGGTGGTTATCCGCCACCACCCCCGCCGCAGGGTGGCGCTTACCCGCCACCGGCGCCCGGCGGTCCGGGCTTCGGCGGCGCGCAGCCGTACAACGTCGGCGAGGCGCTTTCGTGGGCGTGGAACAAGTTCAGCAAGAACGCTGCCGCACTGATCGTCCCGGCCCTGGTGTACGGCGTGATCCTGGGCGTGTTGTACGGGATCACCTACGGCGTGGCGATGGCGCTGGCCCCGGCACCCGAAACCAGCTACACGTCGACTGACACCGGTGTCTCGTACTCCTACAGTTCGGGGATGGGTGCAGGCAGCATCGTGGTGATGATCATCGGTTACGCCGTGCTGCTGGTGGTCGGTGCCGTGGTCCAGTCCGCGTACATCAGCGGCCTGCTGCAGATCGCTGACGGGCGTCCGGTTGCGATCGGGGACTTCTTCAAACCCCGCAACGTCGGCGCCGTCATCGTCGCCACGATAATCATGGGCGTCCTGACCGCAGTCGGCTCGCTGTGCATCATCGGCGGCATCATCGTGGCGTTGTTCTTGATGTTCACGGTCGTCGCACTGCTGGACCGCAACCTCTCGCCCATCGACGCGGTGAAGGCCAGCTTCGACATCGTCAAGGACAATATCGGCAACACTATTGTCGCCTACCTGGTGATGGCAGTGCTCCTGTTGGTCGGCGCGATTGTCTGCTTCGTCGGGCTCATCGTCGCCGGCCCCGTGGCGGCCCTGTTCGAGGTGTACACCTACCGTCGCCTCACTGGCGGTCAAGTGGCGCCGCTGACCCCGTAGCCGCCTGAGTTCGCTCCCGGGTGGGCGCCCGCGAAGTGCGGCGCCCGCCCGGGGCCACAACAAAGGCCTCCCGGAATGCCTACCGGAATGCACTGACGCCGGTCAACGCTTCGCCGATGACCAGCTGGTGCACCTCCGAGGTGCCTTCATACGTCAACACCGACTCGAGGTTGTTGGCATGCCGGATCACCGGATACTCCAGCGTGATCCCGTTGGCACCCAACAATGTTCGGCATTGACGGGCGATGGCTATCGCTTCCCGGACATTGTTGAGCTTGCCGAAGCTGACCTGGTCGGGGCGGATCGTTCCGGCGTCCTTCAGATGGCCGAGGTGCACCGCGAGCAGCTGCGCCTTGCCCAGTTCGACCGCCATGTCTGCGAGCTTGGCCTGCGTCAGTTGATACGCGGATAGGGGCTTGTCGAACACCTCCCGGGTTGTCACATAATCGAGCGTCGCCTCCAGGCAGTCGCGGGCCGCACCGACCGCGCCGAAGACGATCCCGAACCGGGCTTCCGACAAGCAGGCCAGCGGGCCCGACAAGCCCCGCGCCTCAGGCAGTTTCGCATCGGTGGGTAGCCGGACGTCGTCGAACGCCAGCTCCGAGGTGATCGAGGCGCGCAGCGAAAGCTTGTGTGACATCGTGCGTGCCGAGAAGCCCGCGGTGTCGGTCGGCACGACGAAGCCCGCGATCCCTTCGTCCGTTCTCGCCCAGACGATCGCGACGTCGGCGACGGTCCCGTTGGTGATCCACATCTTCGAGCCGTTGAGAATCCAGTCGCTGCCGTCGCGACGCGCGTTCGTTCGCATCCCGGCGGGATTCGACCCGAAGTCCGCTTCGGTGAGGCCGAAGCAGCCGACCGCCTCGCCGGTCGCCATCGACGGCAGCCACTGCTTGCGCTGCTCTTCGGTGCCGTGCCGGTGGATCGCGAACATCGCCAGCGAGCCCTGCACCGACACCAGGCTGCGCAGCCCGCTGTCTACGGCCTCCAGCTCCTGGCACACCAGCCCGTAGGCGGTGGCCGTCGATCCCCCGCAGCCGTACCCCTTCAGGTGCATGCCGAGCAGTCCCAGCTTGCCCAGGTCGGCGGCCAGCTCGCGGGCGGGCACGTCGCCGGTTTCGAACCACTCGGCGACATGCGGGCGCAGGCGCTGCTCGCCGAACCGGCGAACGGTGTTGCGCAGCTCGATCTCTTCGGCCGACAGCAGCGAGTCGACGTCGAGTAGGTCCTCAATCCCGGCGGCGGTACCCATGCCCTATGTCTACACCGAAGGGGCTTGACGAAGGGCGCCGTCCCGACCTCTCGATAGGCTCGAACACCATGAGTCCCGAGCACCGGAGCACCTCGGCAGGCGACAGCGAGCGCGGCTTGGCGACGCGCGCCATCCACGCAGGTTATCGGCCTGATCCGGCCACCGGCGCCGTCAACACCCCGATCTATGCCAGCTCGACGTTCGCGCAGGACGGCGTCGGCGATCTGCGTGGCGGCTTCGAGTACTCGCGCACCGGCAACCCCACCCGCACCGCGTTGGAGGCCTCGCTCGCAGCGGTAGAGGAGGCGGCGTTCGGGCGGGCGTTCAGCTCGGGCATGGCGGCCACCGACTGCGCGCTGCGCGCGTTGCTGCGGCCCGGCGACCACGTGGTGATCCCCAATGACGCGTACGGCGGAACGTTTCGGCTCATCGATAAGGTGCTCACGCTGTGGGGTTTGACCTACACCGCGGTCGGCCAGTCGGACCTCGACGCCGTGCGTGACGCGATCACCGGTGACACAAAGCTGATATGGGTTGAGACGCCGACGAATCCGCTGCTGACGATCGCCGACATCGCCTCGATCGCCGAGCTGGCCCACGAGCGGTCGGCCAAAGTTTTGGTGGACAACACTTTTGCGTCGCCTGCCTTGCAGCGTCCACTGACCCTCGGTGCCGACATCGCATTGCACTCCACCACGAAGTACATCGGTGGGCACTCCGACGTGGTGGGCGGTGCGCTGCTGACCAATGAAGAAGAGACGGACGTCGCGTTCGGCTTCCTGCAGAATGGTGCGGGCGCGGTCCCGGGGCCGTTCGATGCGTACTTGACGCTGCGTGGCCTCAAGACGCTGGTGATCCGGATGCAGCGGCACACCGAAAATGCCACGCGGGTGGCCGAGTTCCTCGCCGAGCATCCCGCCGTCAGCGCCACGCTGTATCCGGGGTTGCCCGGCCACCCGGGGCACGACATTGCCGCCCGTCAGATGAGCGGGTTCGGCGGCATGGTGTCGGTGCGGCTGCGCGGGGGTCGGCAGGCCGCTCTCGATCTATGTGCTCGCACAGAGATTTTCATTCTTGCCGAGTCGCTGGGTGGGGTCGAGTCGCTGATCGAGCATCCCGGCGCGATGACCCACGCATCGACTGCCGGGTCGTTGCTCGAGGTGCCCGACGACCTTGTGCGCCTGTCGGTTGGAATCGAAGACATCGACGACCTGATCGGCGACCTCGAGCAGGCGCTACGTTAACGCCCGCTGCACCGCTGACGCCGTCACCGCCAGGTTCACCTGCGGCAGTTCCACCGCGCCGGCGGACTCGTCGACCCAGCTACCTCCTGCGATGTCGGCCGCTCGGGAGTTGACCCACTGCCAGCCGCGCTCGTTGAGGCTCAGCAGCGCTCCCAATCCGTCCACCGGGTGCAGCAGCGAGATGATCGCCGCGGTCGTCGGCGACGGACTCCGGCGCTCGAACAACGCCGCCAGCAGGGCCGAGCGTACTTCGTTCACGCGGGAACGGTTCGCCATCGGCCAGACCTCCGAGCCGTTGAACCGGTTGCCCCGCAGCTGTATTGGCCTGATGTGGCCGCCCTCCTCGAGATGGCGTAGCAACGCCGGTTCGATGCCGCGCCGTATCTTTGCCACGGCCGCACTGGGTTTCAGCGGGCGCCGCCGCAGCAGCCGCAGGGCCGGATCGAGGATCGGGTCGCCCAGAGCGGGTCCCGCCAACAGCAGCAGCCGTCCCGGTGGAATCGGCTCACCGTCCACCGACGGGCGGATCCTGCAGGCCCAAGCCAAGTCCAAGAGCACCGCGGCGCCCAGTATCTTCTCCCGGCGGTCTCTGTCCAGTGCGGGCCGGTTGGCCGCGTTGTCGAGCAGCAGCAGTAGCAGGTCCTCGGCGATCTGCGCCATGAGCGGACCTTAACCGCTCGACCTGCCGGCGCCCGGTTACGAGTGGTAGGGCTCGGCGCTGACCAGCGTCACCTTTGCGGTCTTGCCGTTGGGCAACGTGTAGGAGCGCGTCTCGCCGACCTTCGCGTCGATCAGCGCGCCGCCGAGCGGGGAGTTCGGCGAGTAGACCTCGAGCTTGCCGTCGCTGACGCCCTCTTGGCGGGTGGCGATGAGGAACTTCTCCTTGTCCGACTTGTCGTCGTCGTAGTACACCGTCACCACCGAGCCCGGCAGCGCCACTCCGGACTGCTTGGGCGCCTCGCCCACCTTGGCGTTGTTCAGCAGCTCCTGGAGTTGCCGGATGCGCGCCTCCTGCTGACCCTGCTCATCACGGGCGGCGTGATAGCCGCCGTTCTCGCGCAGGTCACCCTCCTCGCGCCGGTCGTTGATCTCTGCCGCGATGACTGGGCGATTGGCGATGAGCTGGTCGAGCTCGGCCTTCAGGCGGTCGTACGCTTCCTGGGTCAACCAGGTCACCTGCGTGTCGGTTGTCATCTCGTCGACCTCCTCGTTCCTCATGTCGCGACCGCTCGCGACGGCAGTCTGTCTGTCTGCCGGGAGCATGCGCACAGACCGCGTGTATTGCCGTTTTCGCAGATTCGCAATCAGCTCAAATACGCCAATACACGGTCCCAGCAGGAACCGTGTATTCACCGATGATACCACCGCGAAGTCATTTGCCATTCAGGCTTTCGCAATCCCCGTTAAGAGCCGATCTGCGTGGCTCAGGGCGCGACCAGATAGGCAGGCACGTCCAAGCCGCAGCCGTAGACGTCGCCGATCACGGCCGGGCGACTGGTCTTGACGATGGTCGTCACCTGCACCGATTCCTGCGTCGACGGCGCCACCAGCACCTCGCGCCTGCCGGTTTCGCTGCCGTCTTTGGACCTGCCCCGGACGATGCAGACGGCCGGGCGCGCCGTCGTGTTCAGCGGCACGACCGTCGCGATCGGCCTGCTCGCGCTCGTCGCGCTGCCGCTGCCGTTCCTGCGCTCGGTCGGCTACGGCGGGATGCTGATCCCGCTGATCAGCGTGATC
>Ga0209009_1000540_pt1 | contig 12706 bp, 9 predicted proteins | sample BlaSpr_A8_OM3_M2_FD_187979 | JGI IMG/M metagenome (GOLD analysis project Ga0209009, IMG submission 187979) | Forest soil microbial communities from Thunder Bay, Ontario, Canada - Black Spruce, Ontario site 2_A8_OM3_M2 (SPAdes) (version 2) | ecosystem: Environmental > Terrestrial > Soil > Boreal... | reverse complement strand
GAGATACCCTCGGCGATCTTCGTCATCGCGAAACACAGCCTTCCGCTCGTTTCCACGAACGATGACGTGGTACACCGCCCCCTCTCCCTCCAGCCGCACCACCCGTGCCATCGACAATCCATAATACACCGACACACGATTGACCCCAAACCACCAAACCAAAATGGATCTGTCCACGAAACCGGGTCAACTCCACCTCCGTCGCCAAGTCGGGTGCCAACAAGTGTAAAGTCTAGACAAGAGGTGCCGAATGTTCAAGTCCATCCTGGTTCTCGAATCCCCCTGGGAATCTAAGTCAGTCATGGAGAACTCCGTGTGGCCCTTCATCAGTGAATTCGCGAGAGTAAAGAACATTACCGCTGCCTACCGAAGTACCTGGCCGAGGATCTCGGCCACGCTCTTGCCGACGTCGACAGCGCGGTCGCCAGGGCTCCGATCATTGCCGCGGAAGTACACGCTTCCCGACAGGCAGGCGGCCTTGAGGAGCCTACGAAGCTCCTCCTGGTGGCGCCGCAGCCGCACCTTCTCCTCCCCGATCAGGGTGGTCTCGTCAGCCGTCTTCGCCTCGCGCTCTTTCCGGGCGAGCATCTCCTTGGAACGGAAGAGCTCGACAGTCTCTCGATCGATCGCATCGTTGAGTGGCACTGCCCAGAAGATGCTCTTGCGCTCCTGCTGACTGCGAGTCCGAAGTTCAGACGCGAGCCCCAGAAACGCGTTGCCACCTCCGGCAAGGTGAATCTGGAACGTCATGTCGCCCTCGACGACCTCGCGACCGTGGATGGCTAGCCCAGCCTTAAAAGGCTTGGTGTCGAAGAGCGTGTGCGAGGGCTGCGGCTGCCAGAAAGACGCGAGAACCTCCGAGAACATGCGATGTGTGTCGCCCGGTTTCGGATTGATGCCGTTGCGGTTTCGCTCCCAATCATCCTCGGCAGGGGTGGGAATCCGGTAGCCGTCACCACCCCCGCGAACCTGGTGCGCGGCCTCAAGCTCATGAAGAGCCTCCTTCACCGCAGCGAGTTGAGAATCCGCGGCAACCTCCGGGTGGAGCGCCGCAGCGATGTTCTCGGCGGTGCGGTGAACGCTCTTTACGTACTGGAGGAGGCAGATGACTTTGGCCACTGGCTGCGCGAGCGGGTGATCGAGTTCCTTGGCGATGGCAGCGATCTTCGCGCGCAACTCTGAGCCGATGTTTCCCTCAACGAGATCGTAGACCTGATCGAGACGGACGATGGAGCCGACCTCAAGATCTGCGAGATTCACGGCGGGATTGATGAGGAGTTGCTGCGCGAGTTTGATGATCGTGCGATTCGCCCCCCCGACGTGCCTGCTAGCACCGCTCTGGGTGCGTAGGCCCGAGACGATTTGGATGATCAGGTCGATCTGGTACGGCAGAAGAGGGTAGAGGTCGACGAAGCCGTCGCGCGTGAGGTCGGGCAGCTTGATATCGGCAGTGAGCTTCGTGTGGTCGGTGAGTCGTCCGCGATTGTCGTCGAAAAGCCTAGCAAGGGTAGCTTGCGCACCAGCATTTTTCGAAAGGACTCGGCGACTGGTGACTTCGGAGATGTCCGACGGCTCAAGATGGACCTGAAGCGGGAAGCGATCCATCAGACGGGCGAGCTCGATCTTCTTGTCGTCAAGGCCGCTGACGAGCTCACCAAGCTTCTCCTGCGAGGTGACGACGACCCAATGCTTACCGCGCCCCTTTACCCCGAGGCTCTGCACGACCGCTTGGAGGTCGAGCATCTTCTGCACGTCACGAGCGACAAACTGACCAACCTCGTCGACGACGAATATCAGGCTTTGGCCGGGGCGCCTTCGCCTCATCAATTCGTTAGCGCGATCGGCGAGCTTTCCCGCCGAAATGTCGGCTCGCTGCTTGATGCCTTTCACCCAGGAATCGGCCGCTGGGTAAGTCTTTGGCTCCAATAGGTGCATCACCTCACTTGCTCGCCCAAGCGAGAAGGCCAGCAGGCCCTTGTCCTTGTCCCAAGACTTATCGAAGCGTTCTGCATAAGCCTTCTCGAATTCGCCCAGCCGTCCTTCGCCCTCAAGAGCGATTTCGAGCTCAGACAAGTCCAAGTCCTTCGAGTAACCGAGGCTCTGAAGAAACAGCCCGTACATGATCTCGGTGAGAGTCTGATTACCGCTGCGGATCCCCCGGTCCGTCGATACATCGAAGATCACTGCGTGCGTCGGGATCTTTTCGGCGATGGTTTTTAGCAGGACGTGGAGCTTCTTGTCGCCGGTGCGCTCTGCGAAGCGCTCTTCAGCAGGCCTTCCCGCGATGACGCGATTTTCGATGGACAGGCCGAGCATCTTCGCGAAGCTCGACTTACCGGAGCCGAAGAAGCCCGAGACCCAGATGGCGATGCCCTCGTGCGGCTTGTTCGGGGTCTCGCTGTAGGCCTCGAAGATGCCTGTGTAGTAGGACCGAATCGAGTCGGTCACCACGTACTCATTGATCTCGTCGCGAAGGATCTCCTCGTCGGTCTGATCGACCTTGATGACCTCCTCGATGCGGCGATTGATATCGTTTGCAAAGAGCGTCTTGATTAGTTGAGTTGCCGTCATCGAGTGATCCTCCTCAGAAGATCTTCGGGCGGTAGTTGTGCTCGGCGTCGAGCACGCCCATGAAGCGCAAACCAGCCGCTCCATCCAGGTCGCCAGGGTAAAAGAGAACCGTTGGAACGTGCACGCGGCCCTTCAGCTGCTCGAGCAGGGAGAAGGTCCGGTAGACCGGAAAGAGCGCTCCCGTCCGCAGGATGAAGACGATGTCGCGGAGCGGGTCGGGATTCTCGGGCATTCGGGCGGCGACTAGATCGACGAGCGGGGCGTATTCGGACAGCACGGCGTGAACCGTTTCGACGATGGTTTCGACCCCCTGTTCGCGCTCTGCGCTGAACCACTCCTCGAGAGGGCGCTGAGAGCGCATGGCTTCGTCGAGACACTCGGCGAGGGAGATCCGCCGGATCCGCTTACCCTTCTGCGTGAGGCGAGTCTCGAGCAAGGTGACTTGCTTGCGCAGCTCGAACTCGTCCTGGGGGTCATAGCGAAAGAGGGCGTAGGGCATGTCGTGGTACGCGCTGATCCGCTGCCGCGGGTCTGCGAGCTCGAGCACCGGCTCAAGATCCTGCCTGAGGCGGTTTTCGAACTCGCTCATGCGACCATCCTCTCCGCATACTCGCGAGAGCTTGCGCAGGGCAATGAGAGGTGCACGAGGCTTCCGGCGACCTGGTAATCGAGCTTGTGAAACTGGTGCAGCCGAAGGAGTTCGCCTTCGACGTCAGCTGGCCGCATGAGGAACATCCGCCAGTCGGACGCGGCGATCACCTTGCTCGGGTTTTGCTTCTGGTCGCGCAGGGCATGAAGGAGATACAAGAAGCTCCGCTCCGGGAGATGGTACGTGGTGAACTCCTTTACCCCACTGCCGCGAAGAAGGCCGAAATCCACGGCAATCTTCAGCAAACCCGCAGCGACTCGTCTCTGCGTAGTCTCGGCCCAGGCGTGCTCCGTCATGCCCCCTCGCTTTCCGACGTCGCGAAGGTAGTCATGGAGTTCCTCCGGTCGCACCCGAAACGCTCCTGAGTCGTAGGCGGGAAACAGCCAGTTCTCGAGGAAATCCCGAACGAGGAACTCGTCACGGGTGATGTGCCAGAGAAGAATCGGCTTCCATTCCTCCAGGTCGCAACCATTTTTTGCCAGAACGACGAGAGAGCGGTCGCGTCCATCCGGATCGAACCGGCGATTCAGGACCTTTGCGACGTCGCGAAGCCATGTCGTGCTGCTGGCGCCAATGAAGTTCTCGTCTCGCAACCGATTGAGGTTCTCTCGCTTCGTTCGGGCGAAATCCCAACCCGCGAAGACCGCGTAGGTCTCGCTGATCATGGCGCTTTTCACAACGGTAAAGGACGACACGACGTCCGCGCGCGCGGAGGACTTCACGCGTCGCTCCTCCTCGCGTAGGGCACGGCGAGTTCGCCGGCCTCGCCTCGTGCGAAGCCCAGCGCTAGCAGTGTGATCTCGCCGTCGCTCCCGCCGAAGAAACCGGGAAGGGGCACGGCCCGGCCCTCTGCCGATCGGCGAAGCTTCGAGAAGGCCGCGGCGTCGCGATCACTTGTGAGTTCGAAGGACTTCAGCGCCCCGAGGAGGTCGGTAGCTTGAAGCGCCTCGACTACTTGAAAAAAAGTCGTCCACTCGGTGGCGTTGTCCAGCCAATGTTCCCACCGAGCGTCGAACTCTTGTTCTATCGCCTCAGGAAGCCTCCAAAGCGTGACACTCTCTGGGGCATCGAAGATCTCGCTGCAACGCTGCGCGGCGACTGCGAACACCGAGCGGGCCTGCGCAAAGTAGTGCGTCCGCGGAAAACCGCGGCTAAGGGCAGCGGTGCCCAAACGACCAAGTTGGCCTTTCGTATTCCACCAACGAGCGTTGTCCATCTCACCAACGCGGCCTACTACCAAGCGCAACTTTAGAAGGCGATCCAGGTCGAGGTTCATGGTCGATCTTCTCGCAGAAAGGCTGAGACTCTAGGAAACAGCGTATCGCGGTCTTTTGGCGATCCGGCGACGAGATGCTGAGCCACTACAACGGCTACACCCAACGAATGCCTCCGTCTCCCGTGAAGAGAAGCCCGCAACGGGCGCTGCGGTCTCGTTGGGCCACGGTCGTCTCGAGCAATCGGCCGTAAGCGCGGACTTGGGCCACGTAGCCGGGGTAGGTCTGTTCGACGAGATCTGGCGGCGGGGTGTCGGTCTTGAAGTCGAGCACGTCGAGGCGGCCGTCGGTGGCGCTGACGAGATCAATGTAGCCGCCCAGGAGTTGGCCGCCCTCCCAAGCCGCGGCGACGGGGTATTCCACCTGGAGGTCGGAGCCCAGGGGGCGGACGAGGCCCTCCGTTTGCAGGGACTCGAGGGCGCGGGTGACGTCGGCGATGCACTCGGAAAGGTGGTCCTGGAGGTCGAATCGCTGGGCTGCCACGCGGGCCGCTTCCTCGGGTGTCAGGGTGCTGTCACGAAGGACGAGGCCGATCGCGTGATGAACTGTCGTGCCGAACAGGGGGCCGAAGCGGCCTTTCCGTGGTTTCGAGAGGGCGGGGTCCGCCATTTCCTGGGTGTCGTCCACGGGGGTGAATTGAGTTTCGCCGGAGACGCTTGCGGGGCGGAAGCGGGGGCGGGCGGATTCCGCGGCGGCGGCTGTCCACCAGGCGTCGGTCCCCTGCTCGACGCTTGCTCCGTCTTTGGGGATCCGTATGGTTGGCGGCTTCTGCGTGGCCCAGGCGGGCTCGTGGCCGTCAGCGTAGGGCTCGAGCTCGTTGACCAGATGAGAGGGCGCTTCAGCGAGAAGATCGCTGCACACGTACGTCCCAGGCTTGAGATCGCCGGCTTTCGGAACGATCAGAAGATCGCGGGCGCGGGTGGCGGCGACGTAGGCGACGCGCTCACGCTCCGCTTTCTGGTAATCGAGCTCCGTCTTGCGAATGCCGAGACCAGAGGGCTCCTCCCACGTTAGGCCCTGGAGATCCATCATCCAGCCGCGGCCATCGCGCTCCATACGCCACGGGGCGCTTTCGAGGCGCGGGGTCCAAAGGCCCTTCCCGTCCCAGATCACGACGACGGGAAACTCGAGGCCTTTGGCTTGATGGATGGTTAGGATTTGAACTGCTTCGGCTCCGACGGGATGAGGCGGGTCGAGTTGGACCGGTTCATCCACCCAATCGCGCATGAGGGCCGTCGCAGCGTCGTAGTCGAGGCCATCTTCGGCGGCGCGCTGCTCCAGGAGCAGGCACAGCTCGCGCAGCCGCGCGAGGCGCTGCGTGCCGTTTGGTCCGGAGGCGACGTTGCGGGCGAAGGCCGTGCGCTCCAGCAGGTCCCGCGCGGTGGCGCCGGGAGGACGGGCGGATCTGCGCCGTCGCAGGTCAACAACCAGGTCTCGCGCCTCCCGGGCGCGGAGGGCGGAGTCTCCGACCGGCGCCTCTTTGGCCCGGGTCGCGGCTTGCTCGCGGAGGAGGTCCGCGGGGTCCACGGCGAAGAAAGGGGGGCGAAGCAGCGCCGCCATGGCGACGCCGTCATCGCGGTCTGCGATGGCTCGGAGGCCTAGCAGGAACTGCCGGTGGAGCTGGTCTTTGAGGAACAGGACGCCGCCGCGTGATGCGTAGGGGATGCCCTCGTGGTCCAGCGGTTGGAACAGATGGGGAAGGCTCCACGTCGAGGTCGCCAGAACCGCGATGTCGCCGTATCGGACCTTCCGGGGGCGCTCGTCGAACGGGTCGAGGATCTGGACGGCGTCAGTTTCGGTCAACCAGCGGAAGTAGCGGGCCAGTGCCCGGCCTTCCAGGGCGCGGTACTCATCAACTTTGTGCTTCTCGCCGTCCGAAAAGGCCAGATTCAGGACATGGACGGATGGCGAGCTGGCGGCGTCGCGCCCCGGGGCGAGCGGCTGGTGGAAAACCCGCCCGGTCACGGGATCGAAAGCGTCTTGCGATTCTCTGTGGATGCGACGAAACCGGTCGTTGAACCAATCGATGAGAGAGGGAACGCTCCGGAAGTTCGCTGAGAGGCGCGCCGGGAGGTGTGGTGTCTTCCCAACGACGCGCAGGACGCGGTCGTACATCGCCACATCCGCCCGGCGGAACCGGTAGATGGACTGCTTGGCATCGCCGACGACTGTCAGTTTTCCGGCGGCGAGACTGACGTCTTCCCAACGCGTTGCCACGGATCCGTTCTCGCAGAGGAAAAGCACGATCTCCGCCTGGAGCGGATCCGTATCTTGAAATTCGTCCACGAAGATGTGGCCGAACATTCTCTGAAACTCTGTCCGCACGTCACGGTCGTTCTTGAGGAGATTTCGCAGCTTGAGAAGCAGATCGAGCTGGTCGAGTTGCCGGTGGCGGGCTTTGACTTTTTCGTAAAGAGCCACCACGACGGGGAAGAGACGGACGAGGCAGCTGGCCATCCAGCGTTCGAGTGGGGCTCGCAGGTCATTGCGGAGCGGGGTCGGGCGAAGCTTCTTGTCACCCCTGCAGTACAGCTTCCACACCCGCCAGGCCGTGGCATCGTCGCCGAAATCTCTCCCTAGCTGGGCGCCACTCTTGGGCGACCTGCGCAGTTGCAGGCCCAGGTTGCGGTACAGGGCGATCGGGTCTTCCAGGTTTCGGACGCTGGCGAGGATCTCCGCCGTTCGGGCGATCCATGCGGCGCCGATAGATTTGCCGACAACCGGCGCGGCTTCGCGAATGAATTCGTCCGCGGCTTTGCGGAAGGCTCCGAAATCAATTGAGGCTTGAGGAGCGTCGGGCGGCGGCGGCACGTCTCGCTGGCGGATAAATCCTCTTACGAGGGCGTCCAACCCTGAGGACACGTAATACTCACTCTCCCAGGTCTCCGCCTGCAAGCCGGCGGATAGGGCATCCAGGATGGTTCGTGTGGCCTCATCAGCTCGCGCCGCCGCTTCGTCGTCTTCAAGCTCGGCGGCGAGCGTTCCACTCTCGGCCGCCTGCAGGAGCACCTGGAACGTTTCGTGGATCAGCGGCTCATCGTCCTCGGCGATTTCGTACGAGGGGCTGAGCGACGCTTTGACAGGCTGGAGACGCAGAAGGCGGTCGGCGAAGCTATGAATTGTTCCCACATATGCCGTGTCGAAACCTGCCATGGCGTCACGAAGGTGACCTTTGCGCGGAGAATGGGGCTCGACCCTAGCGAGCTCAGCCAGCAGACGTTCCCGGATGCGAAAGCGTAGTTCGCCGGCGGCCTTGCGCGTGAACGTGATGGCTGCGACGCGGGCAATCGGAACGGCGGGCGCGGTCGATCGCGTCGGTGCGACCATTTCGACAAAGCGACTCACGAGGATCGAGGTCTTCCCGGTGCCCGCACCGGCGTTCACGATCACATTCCGGTCGCGCTCCGTGACGGCCGCATCGCGTTCGGCCTGGTCCAAAGGCGTCTTTCTCGTATGCGCCGGCACGATCACTCTTCCTCTTCCTCGCCAGGGGGGCCCGCCTTCAGCATTCGGAAGTCGCCGAGCGGCCCATCCATGCCCTCGAGGAGCTGCCCGGCGCGCGCGTATACGGCGTCGCCGCAGACTGGCTTGAACCGGCAGTTCTTGCAGTCTTTCGAATTTGGGGTTCGAGGAAAGGTTCGGTCCGAAAGCACCCCGGCGGCGATTGCCAGCCATTGCCACGTTTTCGGCTCCAGGTTTCCGTCAAAGTCATTTCGGAAGTCCCGCTCGCTCACGGCGGAGCGCCCGACATACACGTAGGTGCCGGAGACTTTCTTCGGAACGTTCCATTCGGCGGCGAGGGAGCGGGTTACGAGGGCATAAACCGCGATTTGCAGGTCGATTAAGGGATCCGGGTTCTCCTCGTTACCGATGCGGGGGGAAGGTTTGCCCGTCTTGAAGTCCGTGACGATCGTCGTCCCGCCTTCGACGTCAATCCGATCGATCCGACCCCGCAGAAACAACGAGTGGCCGTTAATTTTCAGCGCAACCGGGGTGGGCCGGCCGAACCCGCGTTCAGCGGCAACGAAGCGACGCTGCTTCGGTTTCTGCCACTCGTATTCGAGCAATTCGCGTAGATCGCGGCGCAGGCGATCCCTTTGCAGCGTGCGCACGGCCTTTCCGACGAGCGGATACTCCTTCAGGAATTCCTCGAACGCCGAATCCGAGACAGCGTCCGCGCGAGGAAGCCAATCGGCAAGCACGCCTTCGTGCGCGCCAAACGAAGAGCCATGCTGGGTGGAAAAGCGCGCCGCCACGGCATGGAAAAGGTTGCCGTAGTAGGGCTGACCGATCTCCCGCTGAGGCGGGGGGCCGCTCGGCTCGCCGAACCCGAGCAGGCTCCCGAGGAGGAACTGGTGCGGACAGCCCAGAAGCTTGCCGAGCTCGGATGGAGAGGTCGGACGCTCGGAAGTCAGGCCGGGGATCAGCATGTTCAGGTCTGCGATGTCGAGCATCCCATCCATTGCGCCGGCGTCTCCGGGCGACCTGAGGTTGTCGATGCGCGCAAGGTCCAGGGACAGGATGCCGCGCCAGCGTGGCGGCACACCGAGCTCTCCTTTCGAAACGCCGTCCTGCCACGCGGCTTCGCCGAGCGGCTTGTCTCGTCGAAACGCGGCGGCGGCTTCTCGCGCCGGCTCGAAGCCATCCCGCTCGAGAGCGATGCTGTCGGGGATCGTCCGACCGGCCTCTCCGGTTGCCCTGTTGGGACGGCCGAGCGCGGCGGCGACCTCCAGGAACACGGACGAGGGTTCGCGCTGGGAACGTTCCAGGTCTGTTCGCGGGGCGGAGAGGGCAACGCGCTCCCGGGCGCTTCGAATCACGATGTCGAGAGCATGAAGATCGTCGAGTGCGCGGTCAGCGGCGGTTGTCGGCCACGAGACAATGCCGGACGGCCCGACGGATCTCAAAGTTGATCGAAGCGAATCGGAAATGACCGGATCCTCACGCGGCACGAACGGAAACCGGCCTTCGGCGAGTCCGATTACGCGTACTGCGCGGAAGCTCAAACCGACAGCCTGGCGAACGGCTCCGACGTAAACAGCGGGTTCGCCAAATCGGCCGAGGGGGACGCGAAGGGAGTCGATCGTTTCTTCGATGACCCTCAGCGCGTCATCACCCAGGAGCGATCCGCAGGCAGAATCCGACGCCAGCGGCGCGAGTCGTGCGTCGAGAAGGTCGTGCACGCGAGGGCCTTCCGACGGCTGGAGCAGCCAGTCCTTGAGGAAAAGACGGAAGGAGGGCCAGAGCTCGGCAAGGGTTTTTCGTTCGATCGTTTGTCGCGCGAGGCTGACCAGGGCGTCCAGCGCTGGTGCGATCCCGGCGAGGTCCTGCAGCAATCGCTCTTTGTCCCCTGTCCTGCGGCCGAAGCTTGCGCCGTCTCCATCTTCGTCATCAGGTCTGGCAACAGCGAGCTGTTTGGTGAGCTCCGCCTGCTTCTCGACGGCGCGAACCGCCCACTCGAGGGCGCCTTCGGGCCGCGCGGGGTTTCCGCCGACTGTGCCAAGCGACCAGGCCAGATCCATTGCGGCGCCGTGGGAGAGGTGGCGACCGTCGGGCGCGAGCGAGCGCAAGGCGGGTAGAACCTCCGACAACGCCTCAGGCGAAAGGTGGTCCCGCAACGCGCGCACAACCGCCAGCGCTCGCGCGCCGGAGGAAGTCCCCGTCAGGAGCAATCCTCCCGCGGCATGCACCGGCAGTCCGGCTTCGCCGAACAGCAGCCGGGAAATGCGTTCTACGACGAGACCCGCTACCGCGTCGAGGGTCGGGAGCAGAACGGCGATCTCCTCGAGCGGGATGCCGGAGCCGATTTGTCGAGCGACCCAGTCTGCCGTCGCCTCGAGCTCGGCTTCGATGCCCGAATGCTCCTCGAGCTCGACCGTCCCATCGGGGCCGGTGCTGCGGGGCCGTTTCGGATCGGCCAGCGCGGCGGGCGACTCGAAAAGAAATGAAACGAGCAGGTCTCTTTCAGTGGCGTGCGCTTCCGGAACTTTCGTCGAGAGGAGAGCATCGCGGGCGTCTGTCCCCAGCAATGATTCCATCCGATCGAGATACATCTTGCGAAGAGGCCGCCCGGCCAGGAGCCCGATCGTCACTCCCGGGATGGCGCGAAGAAACCGAGCCTCCACTCCCGTGACGTCGCCTGCCGCGCATGCGAGCGTCGGGCCCGGGAAGATCCACAGGTTGGGATTGCGCTCCAGGACGCCCGCTGCTTCGGAGTAGATACGCGAGACCGTCCATGAATTCCCGGCGGAATCGTCCGCCGCGCGCCATACGGCTGCCACATCACGGAGGCGATTCGGAGAGCCGCTTCCTTCCAGGTCCGCCGGCCGGAGTCCGGCCTCTTCCAGCGCCGAGATCGTGCTGGCAAAGGCTTCGTCCCATCCGGGAGTCGATTGGAGAAGTTCGAGTGGGAATTCGGCTAGCACCAGTCCGGACCGGAAAAGGGCCAGGATCCGCGCAGGCCGGGGGGATTCCTCTCCCAGTTTGAAGACAGTCCCCGCTTCGTGAAGGACTTCGACGGCCGCGGCCGCGGGAGGCAGGAAGCGCGTTCCCGCGAGCGCCTTGCCCTGGCCGGATCGGATCAGTTCCCGCCGGAGGACGTGAGCTATGGCCTCACGCGGCACCAGCACGGTCCGGCAGGGCAACGGCCCTCGCACGGGCATTCGCGCCACGGCGCGGGCCCAGTCCCGAATGTCCCAGAAAATCTCAACCTGCATCCGGACCCCATCTCCAGCAAACGAATCAACGCCGCCGGAGGACAGGGCGCAGGGCCGGGCGACCGATCAGGTCTTCTCTCGTTGCGGGGAGTGAGTCATTCTCTCACGAGAAGCGGCCGCACGTCCCAAGAAACTTCGGTCCGAAGATCCTGGCAGGTGCCAGAGCGTGCGTTTTCCGGATCGTGAGAGAGGGGCGATCCAACAGGGCGTAAAATGTCGGACGCCATGGAAGACGCGGCCCTCCTCCAACGCATTAGCGCCGATCCAGCCATTTTTGGAGGCAAACCCATCGTCCACGGAATGAGAATCTCCGTCGAGCTGATCTTGAGTCTTCTTGCGCAAGGTGAGTCCGTCGATGTGATTCTCACCGACTATCCGGGCCTCGAGCCGGACGACATCCGGGCCTGTCTGGCCTACGCTCACGCCGTGATCGCTCACGACTCCCTCGACGCGGTTCGAGTCGGTCGGTGAAGTTTCTCGTGGACCGGTGCGCGGGCCGCCGGCTCGCGGACTGGCTTCGAGACCGGCCCTCACCCCTTTCCCTCTCCCGAGGGAAGATGGCGACTTGGCCGAGCGCCGCGGGATCCGCCTCTTCGGGTGTCCCGTTTACCCGTAGGCCGAGTCGTGGTCTGGGTGGAGCGACAGGATCCTCAGCCAGTTCTCCTGTCGGTAGGCCACTGCCCGGAATCCTTTTCCCATTCGTAGAGAGTAGAGACGGCCTCCGTGAGGGCCGACTTTGGAGACCAGTGCTTCCCACTTGAGACCCGCGTCTCTGTAGACCCCCTCCCAGGTCATCTTCGACAGTTTGCCGAGGGTGCTGAGGACGGAACGCTGTGGGTCTTTTTCAAGCGCGAAGAGCTGCTCTTGAAATTCAGGGTTGTTCAGGTCGAGCTGCAGGCGTTTCGCGTGGGAACTCAACGGCCGAGGCGCCTCGTAAGCCTTGTCAAGCTTGTTTTACGGGGAGGGTTCTTCTCGGCCCAGGCAATCGCACGGTCCAGGGAACGACTAACCGAGGGCTCATGCAGCCAGCGCTCGCTCTCGGGAACGAAATCTCCGAGCTTCACCACCCACACGCCCCGCTCGATCTCGTCGATCAGCACGTGGCGTCCGGCGTACTCCTTACCGAGAGCAATCTGGCCGCTGGCTCCAATCGTTTTGACGCTCGCCATGCCCGCCTCCAATCCGATCTGCATGATAGCACAATGGCATGATAGCAGTACGTCAGTTTGCTGCGTTGCGAGGGATGCCGGCGCCAAGCGCCCGCGCGGTCAGTAAGCTTGGAACGAAAGACCGAGATCCTTCGCTTCGCTAAGGAGGTCCCTCAGCATCTTCTACTTGCCGGCGGCGGCCACCAGGTCGGCGGCGGACACCGGGCCGATTACGAATGTGTCGGTGTGCCAGGCGACGAAGGTGCGGATCTCGAGGCTTGCCGCGAAGCCTGTCTTGCGGCCGTGCTTCTTGGCGACCTCGTCCACCTTGGCCTGCTGCTCGTTGCT
>Ga0209009_1000538_pt1 | contig 12741 bp, 9 predicted proteins | sample BlaSpr_A8_OM3_M2_FD_187979 | JGI IMG/M metagenome (GOLD analysis project Ga0209009, IMG submission 187979) | Forest soil microbial communities from Thunder Bay, Ontario, Canada - Black Spruce, Ontario site 2_A8_OM3_M2 (SPAdes) (version 2) | ecosystem: Environmental > Terrestrial > Soil > Boreal... | reverse complement strand
ATGATCTGCGTGATTTCCTTCGGCGGAAGCTTGTAAGCCGTCTCGGACACCGCCGCCGCGGACCACGCCGCGAGCACGAAGACCAAAGAAATAGAACGCCTCATGTTTCTTCCCTCCTCAGCACCGCACACCGCACCGATCAAAGGCAGGCCGGTTCCCCGGTATTCTGCCTCGAAGAATTTACTCGTGTTCGGCGGTTCGGAGAGCGTCCGGCGGGCGGCGGTAGTGCGAGAGGATCGCCAGGCCGGCCAGGCCCCAGGTGAGCTCTCGCAGGCGGCGGACCAGACCGAGCGAGAAGCCCCGGGCGGGATCGAGGCCGAGAGCCAGGAAGATGGCGTAGAGGCCGCCTTCCTGCACGCCGACACGGGCGGGCACGAAGAAGAAGAGGCCTTCCACCAGGACGGTGAGGACAGCGATCGCGAACGCCGTCCCGGCGGGAACCGGAGCGCCGAGAAGCGCCATGACCAGGCCAACTTCGACAGCGCTGAAGAGCCAGGCGCAGAGGAAGAAGAGGACGGCGAGAGCGAGCGCGAGCGGGCGCTCCCGTATCGCGCCGAAGACATTGCGGTCGAGATCGCGGAAGAATCCCTCGCGCGGACCGCCGCCGGGAAAGACGCGAGCGACGCGGCCGAGCCAGCGAGCGACCCGGCCGGGAGGGCCCTCCCGCCGACGGGAGAGCCGCTCGAGCAGGGCGACGAACACGGCCAGGAAGGCCAGCAGGGCCAGGCCGAGGAGGCGCAGGCGCGGAGCAAGCGCGCCGCTCCTGGCCAGGATCGCGCCGAGCCCTATGAAGAAAACCTGCGCCAGGAACTGGGCCATGGCCGCCAGGCCCACCGACCCCAGAGCCTCCGCGGCCGGGATGAAGCGGGCGAGGAGTCGCGCGTGGACGATCTCGCCGCCGACGACGGCCGCCGGCGCGAGCGCGTTGACGCCATCACCCGCCATTCGCATGGCCACGAGGGAGGAAAACGGCACGCGACGGTCCGGCGGGAGCGTCCGGCTCCAGCCGAGCGTCACGAGGAGGACGACGACGGTCTCGAGAGCCAGGACGGCCGCAAAGCCCCAGCCGATGCTCGCCAGGTTACGGCCGATGACGTCGAGCCCGATGCGGTGGAGCAGCCACAGAAAGAGACCCAGCCCCGCGGCGAACGCGAGCCGCTCAAATCTCAAAGGGGGCGTCGAGGATGCGGCCGCCGGAACCGACGTGAAAGCGCCTTCCGCGCCACTCGACGGTGTTGCCGAAGAAACCCGCGATCCAGAAGGCCGTTCCGAGCAGGTCCCGTATCGGGACGAGCCAGAGGAGCCGTCCGATCGAGCGGTCCTTCAAACAACTGGCGGCTAGGAACCAGGCGACGCCGAGACGGACCGCAAGCGTCACGCCGGCGACCGACCACCCGAGCGCCGATCCGCCCGTCGCGAGCAGGAAGACGAGCGAGGCCGTCGTCCCCTGAGTAAAAACGAGGCCCGCGTAACCCCATGGGCGCGACGTGCGGATGCCGAGATTCCACCGGATCTGCCGTGCCCGAAGGTCTCCGAAGCTCCGCGTCCCGAGGCGGTGGTCCACGACGTCTCGCGCGAGCTCCACCCGATGGCCGGCTTCTGCCGGCAGCTTGCCGAGCAGATAGTCATCCGCCAGGCAGTCCTCGAGCGCCGCGAATCCGCCGATCGAGTCCAGGACCTCGCGCCGGATCAGGATCGCCGCCCCCATCGCGAAGCTCATGCCCTCGAGCCGGCGAGCGACCAGCGCGCCGGGAAGAAACTCGGTCGAAAGGGAGAGCGAGTCGATCTTCCCGATCAGTCCGCTGGCATTGGTGCGGTACAGGCAGGTGACGACGCCGACCGCCGGATCGCGGAGAGGCTCGACCATCCGTCTCAGATGATTGGGATCGGCCCGGATATCGCTGTCGGAGATGAGAAGGAGGGGGTATTTCGCTTCCCCCGCGATCCGGGAGAGCATGCGGACCTTCGGGTTTTTCCCGGAGAGACCCTTTCCCAGGACAATCCGGATGTCGGCGCCCGGACTTTCCCGCATCACCTGACGCACCGCGTCCAGACCCGGCTCGCTCTCGTCTTCCGCGCCAAAGAGGATTTCCCAGGCGGGGTACTCCTGTCGGGAGAAAGAGGCGAAATTCGCGACCGGGTTCGGGTCGAGGCCTCGAAGCGGCTTGAGAATCGAAACGGGAGGTTCGGGCTCGGAGGTCGCCTGTCTCTGCGGCCGCGCGAGAAGGTCTCGCGCCGCGATCACAGCGTAGGCATAGAACCCGGTCGCCGAAACGCAGACGATCAGCATCAGGGGCCGAAGAACCGCGAGGACGTGGAACCAGAAGTGACTGTGCAGTTGCTCTCCTCGGCGCGTCTAGCGATCCACGGGGTCAGCCATGCGAAGCGGGCGCCTGCTCGGCGCCGGCCAGGGGGTTCGGGGGACGACAAGGTCCCCCGCGAAGGCTGCTCGAGAGAACGAAACCGCTTCGCCCGATCGCCTCCCGCACGCGCGGACAGAGGAGGGCCGAGAGCTCGGCCGGACCGGAGCCGGGCGTTTCGTCGGAAGGCTCGCCCGGCGACGCCACCGCGGGGTGGCAGTAGATCTCGACGCGGTCGGCCCGGATCCGCGGGATGAGGTCGAGCAGGTACGGCCCTGTCACCCGGCCCGTCTCCAGAAGTCCATAGACGCGCTCGGAATAGGCGATACCGGCGTTGCCCAGACGGCGCTCGCCGTGACGGCGGAGAAGGCCGAAAACGCCGCTCCAGAGCGCCTTGCCGGCGATGTTCCCGGGGTTTATCGCGAGCGCCAGGCCAAGCTCCTCCGAGGGAAGCCGGATTGCCGGGATTGCGAATTCTCGAGCCAGCGCGACGAGAGTCTCCAGAACGACCGGGTGCAGATGCATGTGATGGTGCCCGTCCACGTGCGAGAGCTCGAGGCCGGTTTCCCGGAACCGCTCGAGCTGGGCGCGAATCTCGCGGGCAAGCTCGCGGCGGGCCGCGCCGGAAAACTGATATCGGACGCCGGCCGAAACCGGCGTACCCCGAAAGCGCCCGTCGGCGCCGGCGAGACGGGGGATCTCCGAGGGAGAAAGAGTGGCGGCGCCGTCCACGACGACCAGGTGCAACCCGACGGAGAGCTCGGGCCGGGAACGGGCGAGAGCGGCCGCTTCCGCCGCCGCGTCGCCGTTGACCATGAGGCTCGCGTGGGTCAGGACACCGCGCTCGTGGGCCTCGATGATGGCCTGGTTGACGCCACGGGAAAAACCGAAGTCGTCGCCGGTCACGATGAGCCTTCTCACATCCGCGCCTCGCGCCGGGAAAGGAAACGGAAGAACTCGACCCCTTCCCGCAGCCGCCGCGTGAGCATCTGGCGGCTCGTCAGCATCTCAGCCGTCATTTCCGCGATCTTCTTCGGCCGGAAGTAGAAGCGCTTGTAGAACTCCTCGAGCGCCGCGGAAATCTGCGCCGCCGGCAGATCCGGGTAGGAAATCGCGCTCACCTGCACCCCGTCGTCGCCGACCAGCGCGCCGCCGCCGGTAAGCCACCCCTCGGCCTGCGCCTGCCGGTAGAGCTCGGTCCCCGGGTACGGCGCGGCGAGCGACACCTGGATCGTGTGCGGGTTGATCTCGCGTGCGAACCGGATCGTGTTCTGGATCGTCTCCGGAGTCTCGCCGGGAAGCCCCATGATGAACGTGCCGTGAATCGTGATTCCGAGCCGGTGGCAGTCCTCGGTGAAGCGGCGGGCGATGTCGATGCGCGTGCCCTTCCGGATGTTGTTCAGTATCTGCTGACTGCCCGTCTCGTAGCCGACGAGCATCAGGCGCAGGCCGTTGTCCTTCAGGACCTTCAGGCTCTCGAACGGAACATTGGGCTTTGCGTTGCACGACCAGGTCACGCCGAGCCGGGAGAGCAACCGGGCAATCGCCTCGGCGCGCGGCAGGTCGTCGGTGAAAGTGTCGTCGTCGAAGAAGAACTCCTTGACCTGAGGGAAGAAGCCCTTGCCGAGGGCGATCTCGTCGGCGACCCTCTGCGGGCTCCGCGTGCGATAGCGGTGTCCTCCAATCGTCTGCGGCCAGAGGCAAAAACTGCACTTGGACCGGCAGCCGCGCCCGGTATAGAGCGAGACGTACGGATGAAGAAGGTAGCCGATGAAATAGTCCTCTATGACGAGGTCGCGCCGATAAACCTCCATGACGAAGGGAAGGGCGTCCATGTCCTCGATCGTCGCGCGCGGCGGGTTGTGGACGATTCGATCTCCATGGCGGTAGCTCAATCCGTCCACGCTCGCGAGCGGGCGCCCGCCGGCGACCTCCTGAATCGTGTAGTCGAACTCTTCACGCGCTACGAAATCGATCGCCCGGGACGCGCGCAGCGAGTCCTCCGGCGAGACCGCGACGTGGGCGCCAACGAAACCGATGCGCAGCTCCGGGTTGGCGAGCCGGAAGGCCTCGGCGACGCGGACGTCGGAGCGGAAGGAAGGGGTGCTCGTGTGGAGCACGGCGAGCTCGTACTCCCCGGCCAGGGGAAGGAGATCCTTCAGCGCGAGACCCCTCGCCGGAGCGTCGATCAGGCGGCTGCCGGGAACCATCGCGGCCGGCTGGGCGAGCCAGGTCGGGTACCAGAAGGAGCGGATCTCCCGGCGGGCCTGGTAGCGAGACCCCGCTCCGCCGTCGAAGCCCTCGTAAGACGGGGGATTCAAGAATAGCGTTTTCAGGGCGTTCACCCCATGGTCCTCCGGCGACTTCCGCGAACTCCGGTGACGCGCACTCCAACGCGAATGCCGGGCCGGCGATTCCGCTTTTTCCCCCGGATCAGCCTCGACCCGCTTCCCGTCCCCGGATTCCTCGTCGCTACACTCCCTGCCATGGCACCACGCCGTCAATAGGCCGGCATGCCCGTGCCCGAGAGGAGTTCGCGTCGAAGAACGGCGTATGACCCGGTTCACTGAGCCGATCTATGCTCGGGGAACCTCTCGACTCCCGACTTTCAACTCTCAACTCCTCCACAGGCATACAATCCTTCGCGCGACCCATGGCCCTTCAACCGGGCACCCGTCTGGGCAGCTTCGAGGTCCTCGGTCCGCTCGGGGCGGGCGGTATGGGAGAGGTCTACCGCGCTCACGACAGCCGCCTCGGACGGGACGTGGCGATCAAGGTCCTCCCCGAGGCGTTCGCGCGAGACCCCGCGCGCGCGGCCCGGTTCGAGCGCGAGGCGAGGCTCCTCGCCGCGATCAACCATCCGGCGATCGCCGCGATCTACGGCGCCGAGGAGCTCGACTCGGTGCGCTGCATCATCATGGAGCTCGTCCCCGGCGAGACGCTCTCCGAGAGGTTGGCGCGGGGCGCGCTCCCGCTCGGGGAAACGCTCGGAATCGCGCGACAGATCGCCGAGGCGCTCGAGGCCGCGCACGAGAAGGGGGTTGTCCACCGGGATCTCAAGCCGTCCAACATCAAGATCACCCCCGAGGAGAAGGTCAAAGTCCTCGACCTCGGCCTGGCCAAGGCGATGGAGGTCCCTTCCGGAGAAGACCTCTCGCAGTCGCCCACGCTCCCCGACGATCAGACGCGGCCCGGCGTCATCCTCGGCACCGTCGAGTTCATGAGCCCCGAGCAGGCGCGCGGCAAGCCCGTGGACAAGCGCACGGACATCTGGGCCTTCGGCTGCATCCTCTACGAGATGCTCTCCGGACGGCGCGCGTTCACCGGCGAAACCGCCACCGACGTCCTGGCGGCGATCGTCTCCTCCGAGCCGGACTGGAAAGCGCTCCCCTCCGCGACTCCCCCACGCCTGCGCGAGATTCTCGCCCGCTGCCTTCAGAAGGACCCGGCCCGCCGCCTTCGCGACATCGGCGACGCGCGGCTGGAGATCGACCGGGCCCGCGAGGAATCCGCGCCCGCCGCCGCTCCGCGCGCGACGGCCCGGAGACGCTGGCAGGCGGCTGCCCTGGCGCTCGTCGGCATTCTCGCGGCCGCGGCGGTCTGGTTGCGCCTGCGCTCGACGCCCGCGGCGCCGGCCGAGCTGCCCGAGCGCAAGCAGCTCGCGGTCCTCCCCTTCCGCAACCTGACCGGCGACGACAACGCGCGGCTCATGGGCATCGGTCTCGTCGAGATGGTCAGCGTGCGCCTCTCGGGCCTGCCCGGCCTCCAGATCGTCACGCCCAGCGCCGTCGTGGCCGCCGCCGACCGCAACAAGGAAGTGTTGACTACGGCCCGGGAGCTCGGCGCCAACCTCATGGTGCTCGGTACCTTCCAGCGCCAGGGAGACAAGGTGCGCATCACCTACAGCGTCGTCAACGTGCGGAGCGGCGCGCAGATCGCCGCCAACACGCTCGACGGCTCCGCTTCCGATCTCTTCTCGCTCCAGGACACCCTGGCCGACGTCGTCGCGAAGGACCTTCACTTCCCGGGGGCCCGCCGCCGCGCGACACTGTCGCCCGGGCTCGATGCCAACCAGCAGGCGCAGTACCTCCAGGCGATCGGCCTGCTTCAACGCTACGACAGGCGCGACGCGGTCGAGCACGCGCTCGAAATTCTGCGCGCTCTCGCGGGCGAGCGGGCCAATTCCGCACCCGTCCAAGCCGCGCTCGGGCGCGCGAGTCTCGCCATGTTCGACTTCACGAAGGATCGGGCCTGGGCGGACCGCGCGATTGCCTCGGCGGATGCCGCGCGCGCTCTCGATCCGGCCTTGCCCGAGGTGGACGTGACGGTCGGCGAGACGCTCCTCGCGACGGGGAGGGCGAAGGAGGCCTCGCAGGCGTTCCACCGCGCGCTCGCCGCCAACGCGGACGATTTCCAGGCGCTGCTCGGGCTCGGAAGGGCCAACGAGCTCGCCGGCGACGATGCCGCGGCGGCGGCGGCCTATCGCAGGGCCATCGCGCTCCAGCCTTCGTCTTTCGCCGCCTACAACCAGCTCGGCGCGTTCTTCTCCGATCGCGGGCGCTGGAACGAGGCGGCGGAAATGTTCCGGAAGGCAACGGGCCTCGCGCCCGACAGCTATCGCGCGTGGAGCAATCTTGGAGGCGTTTCGGCGTTGAATTGCGACTTTCCGGCGGCGCTCGAGGCCTACCGCAAAGCCCTCGCTTTGCGGCCGGACCACCCGACCGCAGTGTCGAATCTGGGCGTCACGCAGATCTGGATGGGACGCTACGGAGAAGCTGTCGCGTCGCTCGAGCTCGCCGCCCGATACGCACCGAACGACTACCTGGTCCGGGCCAATCTCGGCGATGCGTATCGCGCCGTTCCGGGAAAGGAAGCGAAAGCGATCGAGTGCTACACGCGCTCGATCGCGCTGGCGCGCGAGCAGCTCAGCCTAAATTCGAGAGACGCGAAAGCGCATTCCTACGCCGCCACGGGCCTCGCGAAAACGAATCATCCCGCCGAGGCGGTCGCGGAGATGAAGCAGGCGCTCGACCTCGACCCGAAGGAGCCGAGCATCCTCCTGGACGCCGCGGTCGTGGCCGCGCTCGCCGGCCAGACGGCCGAGGCGATCGGCCTGCTGCGCAGGGCAGTCCAGGCGGGCTACTGCCGGGACATCATCGCCCGGCAACCGGAGTTCGAACGGTTCCGCAAGGAGCCGGGCTTTCAAGCGATCGTCGCCGCGCCGCCCCGTGCGGCCGGCATTTGAAGGAGGAGACCATGGCAAACGGCACTCGCACCTTGACTCTGTTGATCGTCCTCGTCGTCGGCCTCGCCGTCGGGTGGTTCATCGGCCACCCGCCGACACCGACGCCGCAGCCGCAGCCCCCACCCGTGCCAACCGCAACACCGACGCCGACCTGCCCTGCCGCAGGACACCACCTGATCGAGGTCGGACCGGCGGCTAGTAACGTGAGCGAAAAAGACGCCGTAATTTCCTGGTCGAAGGGCCACAAGGTCCTCTGGATTCCCCAGGACGATCAGAACACGCTGGAGATTACCTTCAGGGTATCCGACTTTCCCAAGGAGGCGGGCGGCGAGCCGCCCTTCAAAGGAGGTAAGAATGGCAAGGACCAGGTGATCAAGTGCAATCCCGCCGGCGTCTGCAAGCCCGTCCGCATCAACGATGACCTCAAGGACAAGCTCCCCGAGTGCCCCAAGACGTTTTACTACAAGTATTCGCAGACCCTCATCCACCCAGACGGGACGAAAGAAGAAGCGGACGCCGGGATCATCATCGAGAGATAGGCGCAATCGCCGCAGGGCATAGAATCGCTCGCGCGAATTCATGGCCCTGCAGCCGGGGACACGTCTGGGCAGCTTCGAGATCCTCGATCCGCTCGGGAAGGGCGGGATGGGAGAGGTTTATCGGGCGCGGGATACGCGCCTCGGCCGGGATGTCGCGATCAAGGTGCTTCCCGAGACATTCGCGAAGGACCCGGAGCGCCTGGCGCGTTTCGAGCGGGAGGCGCGGCTCCTCGCCTCCGTCAATCACCCCGCCATCGCCGCGATCTACGGTGTCGAGGACCTCGAGGGCGTGCCGTGCATCGTGATGGAGCTCGTCCCGGGCGAGACTCTCGCCGAGAAGCTGGCGGAGGGAGCGCTGTCCCTGGAGGAGTCGCTCGCGATCGGCCGGCAGATCGCGGAGGCGCTCGAGGCGGCGCACGAGGGAGGCCTCGTCCACCGCGACCTGAAGCCGGCCAACATCAAGGTCACGCCCAACGGAAAAGTCAAGGTCCTCGACCTCGGCCTCGCCAAGGTCATGGAAACGCCGTCCTCCGGAGAGCTCTCGAGCTTCCCGACGCAGGTCGTCGAAGAGACGCGCCCGGGCGTGATCCTGGGCACCCTCGAGTTCATGAGCCCCGAGCAGGCCCGCGGAAAGCCCGTGGACAAGAGGACCGACATCTGGGCCTTCGGATGCGTTCTCTTCGAGATGCTCTCCGGATGTCGGCCTTTCGCCGGCGAAACGGCGTCCGACGTCATCGCGGCGGTCCTGTCCTCGGAGCCGGAATGGAGCGCGCTTCCGGCGGCCACGCCCCCGCGGATCCGCGACCTTCTGACCCGCTGCCTGCAGAAGGACCGCTCGGACCGCCTGCGGGACATCGGAGACGCCCGCATCGAGATCGATCGCACGCTGGAGGAAAAGAAGTCGGGGACTCTCACGGCGGGCCCGCCCTCGCGGCGTGGACACAGGAGGCTGGCGGTCTCGCTGGCCGCTTCCGCGCTGATCGTCGCGATGGCCGCCGCGTGGATTGCCCTGCGGCCTTCTCGCGGGCCGGGGATCTCGGGGGCCGTTGCCGGACCGGTCTCGCTCGCGGTTCTGCCCTTTCGGGACCTGAGCGGGCAGGCGAACGGGCAGGTCCTTGGCGACGGTCTCGCCGAAACGGTCGGCGCGCGGCTCGCCCGCTCTTCCGGGCTGCAGGTGGTGACGTCCTCCGCCTTGACGAGCGCCGCGGAAAAGCAATCCGATCCCTACCGCGTCGCGGCGAGCGTCGGAGCGAGCATCGTCGTGTCCGGTTCGTTCCAGCGCGCCGACAACCGCATCCGCATCACGTTCGCCATCCTGAACGCCGGCGAGAAGCGCCAGATCTCAGTGGACCAGGTCACGGGCCCCGCGTCCGACCTCTTCGCCCTGCAGGACGAGGTTGCCGACCGCGTGGCGGGCAAGTTGAATCTGCCCGCGCGGCCGGGCGGCGAGACCGCCGCGGCGTCGGGCCTGAAGACTGCGAGCCAGCAGGAGCGCTACGTGCAGGCGCTCGGGTCTCTTCAACGGTATGACAAGAGCGCTTCGGTGGACGAGGCGATCGGCCTCCTCAAGCCTCTCGCCGCGGAAGAGCCGGGCTCCGCGCTCGTCGCCGCCGCCCTGGGGCGCGCTTACCTCTTCAAGTTCAACCTGACTCGCGAGAAGAGCTGGGCGGAGGAGGCCCGCTCGGCTTCGGCGCGGGCCGCCCTGCTCGACGCCACGCTGCCGGAGGTGGACATCACGCTGGGCGAGCTGCGCCTGAGGACGGGCCAGCCCGCGGAGGCCATCCGATCGTTCCAGCACGCGCTCTCGATCCGGGGCAACGACTACGAAGCCTCGCTCGGCCTGGCCCGCGCGGAGGACGCCGCCGGAAACGAGATTGCCGCCGAAGCGGCGTACCGCCGCGCGATCCAGCTCCAGCCGTCGTACTGGTTCGGCTACAGCAAGTTCGCCGGCTTCTATTTCAACCGCGGAAACTACGCGCGGGCCGTCGAGATGTTCCGGCGCGTCACGGAGCTCGCTCCCGACAGCGCGCGGGCCTTCAGCAACCTCGGAGCGGCCTATCACCAGATGGACAGGTTCGAGGAGGCGCTCGCGGCCTACAGGAAATCCCTCGCGATCGAGCCGACGAGCGGCGCCTATTCCAACGCCGGCACGACCGAGTTCTTCCTCGGCCGCTATGCCGACGCCTCGCGGGACTTTGAAAAGGCCGTCGCGTTGACGCCGGGAAGTTATGAGGGCTGGGCCAACCTCGCGGACGCCTACTTCTGGAGCGGGCAGAAGGCACCGGCGCAGGACGCCTACGCGCGCGCCATCCGTCTCGCGCGGTCGGACCTCGAGGTCAATCCCCGGGGAGCCTCGGCGCGCGCGCGGCTGGCGGTCTGCCTGGCCCGCGCCGGAGACGGGGACGGCGCGAAGGAGGAGATCGCCAGGGCGCTCGCCCTTTCGCCCCGGGATCCCCGGGTCCTCTACGACGTCGCGATCGTGACGAGTCTCGCCGGCGATGACGGAAAAGCATTAGACTGGATCGAACGCGCCGTCGAGGCCGGCTGCGGGATCGAGCAGATTCGCCAGGAGCCCCAGTTCGCGAGCCTCCGAAAGGACCCGAGATTCGATCGAGCGCTCCAGCGCAAACCGCCGAAGAAGGCCTGATTCGAGGATTGAAAAGGAGGAGGATCAATGTCGCATCTCAAGAAATGGCTCCTCGCCCCGGGCGTCTCGTTTTTCCTGCTGGTCGTTTTCCTCATTGTGTCGGCCGAGTCGAAGACGGCGGCCGCGGCGCCTGACGAAGGCAATCGCGTGGTCGTCGATCTCACGCTCGACCCCCAGACCAACAAGGTCACCGCCAGCCCGGATCCGGTCGCCCTGCACTACGGCAAGAAGGACTACGCCGACTGGCAGGTCGCCAAAGGAAGCGCGCCTTTCGAATTCACGATCGCGATGGAAGACCAGACGAACCCGAATAAGAGAAAGCCGGCGAAAAAGCTGCCCGACCCGATCTGCTCCGGAACGGGCTCCGCGAAACATTGCACCTCGATCGTGCCGACGGCCGACCACAAGGGCGATCAGAAGTACAGCGTGACGGTCACGACGAAAAACGGGCCCGTCAAGACCGATCCGGAAGTGACAATCGATCCGTAGGGAGAAGTTGAGAGTTGAGAGTTCGGGTCACGGGACCCGACTCTTGACTCTCGACTCCTGACTCTGCCTTCCTCTACTTCTTCTTTGAAGAAGAGGATCGCTTCCGCGGGACCTTGCCGCCGGCGCGGCGCGCCTCGGACAGGCCGATGGCAATCGCCTGCTTCCGGCTGGTGACTTTCTTGCCCGACCGCCCGGACTTCAACGTTCCGCGCTTGCGCTCGTGCATCGCTTTCTCGACCTTGTCCTGCGCCTTCTTGCCGTACTTCGCCATGACAACTCCTACGCTATGCCTACCTGAGACATTGTCGGGTCGTCCTGACCCAACGGACAGGTACGGAACAGGTGTGGACGCTGTACCACCTTTGAACCTTCGACCAGTAGTTTGACGGGCCTCAGGCTCTTACTCTGTCAACGGCTACCACTCTGACCCGGAAGCAACTGACATGAGGAGGGCATTCGATGCTAGCGGTTTCTAAGGCACGGTTGATGACTCTGACTCTGGTGGTCATCGCCTCCATGGGCCTGGCAGTGGATGTCGCCTCGGCGGGGGTCAGTGTCTGGACGAGCAGCGGCCCGGAGGGCGGCAGCGTCAACGCCCTGGCGGTCGATCCGGTCACGCCGGCGACGGTGTACGCCGGCACGAACGGGGGCGGAGTGTTCAAGAGCGTCGACAGGGGCGGGAGTTGGGCCGCGGCCAACACCGGTCTGACGAACCCGTATGTCCGTGCCCTGGCGATCGATCCTTTTATGCCGGCGACGGTATACGCCGGCACTGCCTCAGGCGGAGTGTTCAAGAGCGTCAATGGGGGCGGGAGTTGGACCGCGGTCAACACCGGTCTGACGAATCTGAACGTCAATGCCGTGGCGATCGATCCTTTTACGCCGGCGACGGTGTACACCGGCACGAACGGGGGCGGAGTGTTCAAGAGCGTCAACGGGGGTGGAAGCTGGACCGCCGTCGACACCGGCCTGACCTACCTGACCGTCTCTGCCGTGGCGATCGATCCGGTCACGCCGGCGACGGTGTACGCCGGGACTCTCAGCGGGCTCTTCAAGAGCGTCAACGGCGGTGGGAGTTGGACACCGCTTTTCCGCGGCATGACGAACTCGCATATCAATACTCTGGCGGTCGATCCGGTCACGCCGGCGACGGTGTACTGTGGGACTAACGGCGGGCTCTTCAGAAGCGTCGATGGGGGTGGGAATTGGACCGCCGTCAACACCGGTCTGACGTCCACGCCCGTCACCCTGGCGATCGATCCTTTTACGCCGGCGACGGTGTACGCCGCCACGGCCGTGGGTGTGTTCAAGAGCGTCGACGGGGGCGGGAGTTGGGCCGCGGTCAATACCGGTCTGATGTACCCGTCCATCTATGCCCTGGCGGTCGATCCGACCTCGCCGGCGACGGTGTACGCCGGCACGAATCGGGGCGGAGTGTTCAAGAGCGTCGACAGGGGCGGG
>Ga0209009_1000534_pt1 | contig 12812 bp, 8 predicted proteins | sample BlaSpr_A8_OM3_M2_FD_187979 | JGI IMG/M metagenome (GOLD analysis project Ga0209009, IMG submission 187979) | Forest soil microbial communities from Thunder Bay, Ontario, Canada - Black Spruce, Ontario site 2_A8_OM3_M2 (SPAdes) (version 2) | ecosystem: Environmental > Terrestrial > Soil > Boreal... | reverse complement strand
AGGATCGATTTGCTGGCCGGCTGTGTTGACTCGATACGCTCGGCAACGATCCAAACGCCGCACGAGATCGTCGTGGCGTTCAATGGCACGTCGGGCGCCGATATCGAGCGCGCTCGCAGCCGCATTCAAGACGTCACTTTTTTGGCGTCGGCGGTCAACCTTGGATTCTCCGGCGGCAACAATTTTGCCGCCCGGCATGCGCGTGGCGAGTACCTGGTCTTTTTGAACGACGATACGATCGTTGAAGACGGCTGGCTAGACGCGCTGGTCGATGCGGCCGATCGCACTCCCAGTGCCGGCGCAGTCGGAAGCCGAATCCTCTTCCCGGACGAAACGCTTCAAGAAGCCGGCAGCATCATCTGGAGCGACGGTTCAACGTGTGGAGTCGGTCGGGGTGCGTCCGCGCAGTCGCGAGCGTTTTGCAATCGACGCTTCGTCGACCTTTGCTCGGCCAACGCCTTGCTCGTACGCGCCTCCACGTTCCAGGCTGCCGGCGGATTCGACGAAGCCTTCTTTCCGGCGTATTACGAGGACGTGGATCTGTGCCTGACGATTCGCCATCGTCTGCACCGGCGCGTGTTATACGAGCCTCGCTCGCGGATCCGTCATCTCGAAGCGGCGAGTTCCGAGCCCGAAATTCGCGCGGCTCTTTTTCGGCGAAACGTCGAGCGCATCCGTATGAAGTGGGAGCGCGAACTCGCTGAGTACGAACCGGCGAATCCAAGATCTGCGGCAGCGGTCGATCGCGCGATTTATCGGGCGACCGGCAGTTCGGCACGCATCCTGATCGTCGACGATCGGATCCCCGACCGAGGTTTGGGGTCCGGATTCGTGTGCTTCGAGGAACTGATCGCGGACTTGAGTGAAACGGATTACGCCGTTTCGTTCTACGCCGTCGACGGGGCCGGCGACGATGCGACGATCCTATTTCGCGCCGGAATCGAGCTGTTGGAGACGGACGATTTGGCCGGGCATCTCGCTCGGCCCGAACGCCGTTACGACGTGGTCATTCTCTCGAGACCGCACAATTACGAGCGGTTCGCCGACGACATCCGGCGCTTTCAACCACAAGCTCGATTCGTCTACCACGCGGAAGCGCTCTTCCATCGGCGTTTGTTCGGCCAGGCCGCTTTGGAACCCAACCTCTTCAAGAAAGCCAGATTGAAGCTCCAAGCCGAGCGAGCCTTGTGGTTTGAGAGGCGTCTGACGAGCGATTGCGACCGCATCGTCTCGGTCTCCACCGATGAAAAGGCTTGGCTCGAAAGCACCGAAGGTCCCGCCCCGATCGAGCTGGTGGTGCCGCTGTCCCGCGATACGCCGGTCGGGAATGCCGGCTTCGAAGACCGCCGCGACGTCGTCTTCGTTGCCGGTTGGCTGCCGGGGCATCTTTCACCGAACGTCGCCGCGCTTCAGTGGTTTGTCGAATGCGTGCTGCCGCACATCCTCCGCGAGCTTCCAAAGACCGTCCTCCGGGTGACCGGAAGAAACCCGCCTTCCGTCGCCACCCGCCTGGCCGGCCCAAACGTTGAATTCACGGGATTTGTTCAGGATCTGGACGCCTTCTATGGCTCGGCGCGCGTTGCGATTGCACCGATCGTATATGGCGCCGGCGTGAAGCTCAAGGTCATCGAAGCGATCGAACACGGCGTTCCGGTCGTTTCAACGAAAGTCGGCGCCGAAGGCCTCGGCCTGCTCGGTGACGCGATCGACGTCGCTGTGGATCCGGAAGAATTTGCGGGGCGCGTCGTTCGCCTCCTGAACGACCGAGATGCTTGGGAGATCAGGCGGGCCGAGATGCGTCGTCTGCTGGATTCTCTCGGCCGTCAACGGACGACGTGGCCTGAGGTCATCGCTCGTGCCCTCGCGCAAGAGGCGCGTCCGGTCAAGCGGCGTTTCAAGCCGCCGAGGCTGGGGGAAGCGGCCGCCGCGGGTCTGATCGTCCCGTGGGCGCTGCTCGTTGCGTCGAAAATGTACGACTTCACCGACCAGCATGCGTGGCAGCTGTTCGGCGCGAGCTCCCATTATTTCGGAGCAATCTTCACCCGCCTTCCGCGCAACATCGGATACTTGTTTCCGGTCGCTCTCTTCATCGTCAGCTGTTTCGGCCCGGGGGACATCCTACTTTCGCTGCTTCGGGTCCCCATCAAGGAGCGCTTGAGCCGGATCGTCTTTGCCGTTTGTTTCGGACTGATCGCCTGGACGCTCGCCATCACAGCCGCCGGCGTCGCCGGCTTCTTGATCAAGCCGGTCCTATACGCGTTCCTCGCTATCGCCCTCGCCGCGACCGCCTACCGTGCGTGGATTACGCTCCCGATGCTGAAGCGCACGAATTTTGAAGAGGTGCGCGATCGTTGGTCCGGAGTTTTTCCGATCGTACTCGTCGCGCTTCTCGGCTTCAACCTCTACCTTGCGCTTCTGGGTGCGCTGGGACCGGAAGTCGAGTACGATGCCCGCTGGTACCATCTCGCGATGGCACTTCGCTATGCCATACATGGCCGGCTTTATGACCTCGTGGCCGATACGCACAGCATTATCTTTGGATTCCCTCAATATCAGGAAACGCTCTATGCGGCGATGATCGTCATGTTTGGTTTGCCCGCCGCAAAAGTCTTGTCTTGGACGGGTCTGCTTCTGACAATCGGGGCGATCTTCGTGTTTGCCCTCGAGTTCTACCGAAGGCCCGTGCTCGGGTTGCTGGCTAGCCTGCTCTTCGTCAGCACGCCCATCGTCGCATGGTCCGCGAGCACCGCTTCGAATGATTTAGCGCAGGCGCCCTTCACCGCACTGGCGATCTTCGCGTTTCTGCGCTGGAAAGATCAGCGACGGTTTTCGTGGTTAGCGGTCAGCGGGATGCTGTGCGGCTACGGACTTTCCATCAAACCGTTCAGTGTGGCGCTCGCACTAGTCTTAGGCGCGCTCGTCGTCGCCATTACGCTTTGGGAAGCGAGTCACAGCGCGAACAACGACGGCAAAGTCAATGTCGCTCGCGGTATACGACAAGCAGCCTGGACGCTCGTCCCGTTCGCTCTGGGTGCCTTTCTCGTCGCGGTTCCCGGCATCGTTCGATCGACGCTCATCACCGGCGATCCGCTCTTTCCGATATTCACTTCGCTCTCACACGGCGGCCGCTGGTGGTGGTTTGTAAAAGCGGCTGCCCACTCTCCTCATCGATCGTTAGTTGATTTCCTGACGCTGCCGTGGAGCATAACGTTCGACACTATTCGGCGGCGCGACATCATCGGGCCGGTCCTTCTTCTTGCGGCACCGCTCGTTCTGGCTCGTTTGTTGTTGAGCCGCCCGCAAAGATTCGAGCGCTGGTTGAGCGCCGTTATTATTCTTTGGCTGGGTCTTTGGTATTGGCTTGCACCGGAAGCGCGTTATGCCGAGTCGCTTTTTCCAATGGGGGCACTCCTCATTTCATCCTTCGCGCTGCAAATTGTCCCAAATCCAAGTTCAGTCGTCGACGCCGGCCTGGTCCGGACGACCTTCCTCGCGTGCTTGATGGCCGCGACAGTACTCAATACCCAACTTCTCGTTCCGTTCCAGAGAAACGCCGATCATCCGGGCAACATGGGCCTCGAGTACGTTGCTTGGTCCACACTTTACGACAACGCGCCCGAGAGCGACGTGCAATTGCGATACGTTCCGATGCTGCAGTATCTCGACGACCACCTGGACCCCCTTAAGGATAAGGTCTTCGATGACGCCCGCGATTCGGTGTTCAACGTCTACAGCGATGTCGACCTCGTCGACGGCTACGAGTGGGGACACACGCCCTGGACGCTCTTCTCAAGCGACGCTTACCAGCATCTGCTTCAAGAACACATCGACTACGCCATCACGTTCGAATCGGATCTTCCGAAACTCGCGAAGACCCCGCTCTTCGCCCACCTGCGGGTCGTTCATCGAATGGCGCCAAGCCCGGCCGCGGGGTCAGGCCAGATTTTGTTTCACGTTGAATAAACGGCTCGAGCGCAAGCAGAACCCTAACGGTCTCGCGTGATTTTTTCGTACGTGATCTGTATTTGACTCTGATATTGCCACGGACTCGCCGAGATTACGCGCACTGCGATGATTCCGTTCGCGATGCCCTTGCCAAACAAGCTGCGTAGGTCGTCGATACTCACGATGGGCGGTTGGAGAATAATGCCGTCTTCGGCATTGCCGGGAAGAATCCGATATTCGCGCGATGCGTTCCGAGCATCGCTGACGCGAATCATGATTGGAGCCGGCTTCCAGGCAAGGCCGATAAAGATGCCCTCGAACGACTCATGGATGCTTATATAGACGCGCACGGCTTCGCCTCTCCGAATAGCTGGTATGAATACCGGTTCATCCCAGGAAACCTCGCGACTCATGCTCCTTCCGCGTCCCGAACATCCACGCCCGTCGCGCCGGAGCGCCACGTACGAAAGACCTCGCACGTCGAACGTCTCACCCGATCGATACAAGCACCACAATGCCGCGGTCGTGGACGGCGCTTCGGCAAACGGATGGCGACCATCAATAGGATCCAATCCGAGCAAGACATTCGCCGGCGCCGAGTCGCTCGTAAAGTAGGCTGCGTCCAACTTGTCGAGTGGAGCGGTATAGGCCAGCAATAGTTGCGGCACGGGAGCGATCGCGACGCGCAAGCCATTGGCGTACGGGAGTTCGAAGTCCCACGGCAAGGCGGCAACTGAACCGCTGAGCGTCGCGAGGACGCGTGGCGGAACCCGCAGCGATGAAAGGGGACCCCGGACTGACTCATCGGTCGCCGCAAGGTCGATGCTGAGGGTCTGAAGCTTTCCAGCCACACGCGCCGGCAGGAGCGCCGACAACGGTGAGTAGATAGAAGTTTCCGCATAGAGAGTTTTCAAGGAGAACCCTGCGGCCAGAAGGGCGAGAAAGAGGCCAGGTCCGTACCGCGTCGTCGTGAAAGCAACTGCCCCGACTATGGCCGCGACGACGAAATAGCCCCATGTATGCGCGTCGGCGCGAACGAAGCCGTGCTTGAATGCGAGAAACATAACGAGACCAAGGCCAACGGCAAATCCGCGCGCCTTGCGTTCGAATAAGGCAAGCGCGCACAGCGTGGCGAGGCCAATAGCTACGGCGGTCACTAGGAGCGACGGGTCGCCGGTACTACTCATGGCCGAGGAATAACCGCGAAGCAATTCCCACAACAGGCGGAAGTAGGTTCTTGCGTTTTGATCCGCTATGACGACCGCGGTCGCTGCCAACCCCGCGCCGCAGGCCGCGGGCACGAAGAGCTCTCGCGCGTGTCTCCGCGGGTCGAGCCGTTTAGTCAGAGCGTATCCCAGCGATGCGATCGCAGCCGATGCCGCACATATACCGAGCTTAGTCACGGCCATCCGGTGGTCGGCGTCAAAAAACGCGAGGAAAGTGCCCGTGGCGCCTATCGTAAAAGCTAGCGCGGCGCGCAACACCTTTTGGAAATCGCCTCGCGAGAACAACGCGGTCCCGACATACAACGCGGCGCAATCCAGTGCGATGTCTATCTTCACAAGCGCCGCGAATCCTAACAGAACGCCCATCCCAAGCGCCACGCGCGGATCGAATACCAGTCCGCGCGACACGGCCCACGCGAGCGCCAAAATAGCACATGGGGCGATCCCGTAAAGCGCGGTTCCTCCAGTCAAAAGAAACGCAAATGGGGCGACTACTAGAATTACAGCCGCGCCGAGCACGTCACACGTGCGCGCGTATGCAAATGTAAGCGCCAGGAGAGCGGCTGGGGCGGCGAGCGCGTACGCAATCATCCCGATCCTCACCCGTGGCAAGAACGCGCCCTTCGCCAGATAGCCCAAAGGCCCGAGGGGGAAGTTAAGGTCCCGGCCCCATTGCAGGTGCTGCGTAGCCGCAAAAGTCAGCAGAAAATACCATGCCGGCTCGTGGCCTGGATGCGGCCCGGAGGGGACTTCAACCAGCGCCAGATATGCCGCCAAGAGCCAAACGAATTCAATGACGAGCACCCACGAAGGGGCGGGACGCGACGCCGTGATCACTCCGCGATCGCGATCAGCCGCGGTCGTTTGCGAGCCCTATAAGCAGGAATGACGCCTCCGAGAGCGGCGCATCATATGAAGGTCGGCGGCGCCCCGTCGGATTCTCTTGACGCAATAACGGGCTCTAAAGACGGGATATGCAAGTCGCGGTGATAGGCCTCGACTACCCGAGCCGCGGGGCCTTGCAGACGCACCGCGCCGCGATCCATCCAGATGACGTTTTCGCACCACGACAAAACGGTTTCCGGATCGTGGCTCACGAGCACGATCGTCTTCCTTCGCTCCTTGAACTCGTTCATGCGCGCGAAACACTTGGCAGCAAAGGCTTCGTCGCCGACCGCTAGTATTTCGTCGAGCAGCAGGACGTCGGGGTCCACGCTCACCGCAACGGAATAGGCCAGCCGCATGTACATCCCTGAAGAGTATGTGCGGACCGGAACGTCGATGAAGTCGCGCAACTCGGCAAAATCGATGATGTCGTCGGCGAGTTTTTCGATCCGGCGCGGGCTGAGCCCAAGAACCAGCCCGTTGATCTTGAGATTCTCGCGTCCGGTCATATCCGGATGGAAGCCGACCCCGAGGCTGAGGAGCGGTGCGACGTCACCCGAGACGCGGACCGAGCCGCTGTCGGGCAGATACATCCGGGCCAGCAATCGCAAGAGCGTCGTCTTCCCCGAACCGTTCTTCCCGATGATCCCGAGTCTGGATCCATGCGGGACCGAAAAGCTGACGTCGTCGACCGCCTTGACGAAATGCTCGTTTCCTCGTTTGTGGCCCGGAAACTGGAACTGGAGCATGGCCTCCTTGATGGTTGCATGCTTTGGGATGGCAATTACTCTGAAGCGCTTCGAGGCGCGCTCTACGACGATCGCATCCATCTCAAGGGCTCATACGTATTCGGCGAAGGTGTCTTTGTAGCGATCGAAGACGACGCGGCCGGCGAGGAGCAGCAAGAGAGAAGCGCCCAGCGCATACGCTACGAGTCTCCAATCGGGGAAGGCCTGGAAGTAGAAGATGTTTTGGTAGCTGAGGACCAACGCCGTCATCGGATTCGCCAACGCAATGGGCCGGAAATGGGGCGGTATATTCGAGAGCGGATAGATGATCGGGGTCAGGTAAAAACCAAGCATCAGAAGGACGGAGACCAATTGGGACGCATCGCGATAGAAAACGTTGAAGGGCGCCACGAACAACAGGATCGCAAGCGTCAACAGCAGCTGGATTACGACGAGCAAGGGTAAAGCGAGAAGCGGCCAGATGACGTGAATTCGGAAGATCAAGCCGACCGCCAGCAGGATCGGCAACGACAGCAGGAACTGGATGAAGTTCGAAAGCACCGGCACGAACACGAGGACGACCGGGGCTAGAACGGCTTTGCCGACATATATGCGCCCGTCGACGAGCGACGTCGTTCCCGACTGAAGGGCAGTTGAGAACCATTGCCACGGGAGCAAGCCCGCGACGAGGAACACGGGATAGTTTGGAACTCCGACTTGCAAGAAGACGGAGAACACGAGCATGTAGACGAGTATGAACAGCAACGGCGTGAGCAGCGTCCAAACGAAGCCGAGCGCCGATCCGCGGTAGCGCAGAACCACGTCTCGCAACACCAGTTCGCGGATCAGCCACCGATGACGGTAGAGGTCCCCGAGCGTGCGTCGCATCCCGAGGTCGTAAACTCTTGGGCTTGGCACCCTTACCATTTCGTGAAAAACGTCGCGAGCGCCCGCAGTGACAGGCCCGCGTTCTCGCGAGCCCGCTGCCAAGCTCCTCGGCCGACGTTTCGAAGAGCGACGCTCGAGGCGCTTGCGACGCAAAGCAACTGCAGGCGCTTCAGGTCCCAGGGAGAGATCGCGCCGCCGAACTCGCCCAGTGAATCGCGCCAAACGCAAGAAATCGCGAGCAGATCCTGCGCCGTCTGCGCCAGGGGTTCATGTTTGACGCTCAGCGTCTGCGGATGCCTTTGGTAGCCGCTCAGCACCTGCGGCAAATAGACGAGCCGGCCTCGGTTCAGAAGCCGAATCCAGAGATCCCAATCCATCATCTGCCGGTATTGGGGATTGAACCGAAGCCCCGTCAGTGAGGCCTTTCGAAGCATGACCGAACTGGGACTTCCGATGCGATTGAGATAGAGCCACGAGTCTTTGACGATCCGGCGGAGATCGACCAGCGCGCCTTCCTGAGGCGCGTCTCGCAAGACGCCGAACTTACACGTCACCGAACCGGTTTCGTCCAGCAGGTGCCACGCGCTGGTGGCCAGCGTCGCCTCCGAAAACCGATCCAGCGCACCGGCGAGCAGCGCCACCGCGGCCGGGTACAACACGTCGTCGTCGCAGAGTATCTTGACATATTTGCCTCGCGCTACGTCGAGGCAGCGGTTGAAGTTCTGAGCGGCACCGAGGCGCTGCGCGGCCCGCTCGATTCGAAGCCGCGCGTCGCGGTACTCCGAGGCGACGGCGAACGTCTCATCGCTCGAGCTATCGTCGAGCACGATGATTTCCACGTCGGAGCCCGACTGATCGAGGGCGCTTTCCAGCGTGCGCCGCAGCGAATGCGCCCGATTATAGGTGGGGATGCAGATGCTGACGCGCGGGTTCGTGGCCACGACCGAGTTAGCTCGCGCGGCTGCGGCGCCGCGCGCTCTTCCTGCGGAGGTAGCGAACCACGATCGGCGCGCTCGGGCAGAGTTCGCGGACGGGGCAGCGATCGCACAGCGGCACCGGCGCTTTGCAGATCGCGCGTCCGTGCAGGATCAGCCAGTGGTGCGCCTCGGCGATCTTCTCGCGCGGTAAGAGCCCCACGACGTCGTCCTCCACTTGGCGCGGCGTCTTCCCGACCGTCAAACCGAGGCGATGCGCGACGCGAAAGACGTGCGTGTCGACGGCGAACTCGGGCTCCGAGAAGGCCGCCGCGAGGACGACGCTCGCGGTCTTGCGGCCGACGCCGGGTAGCGATTCGAGCGCCTCGCGTTCGCTCGGTACTTGCCCGCCGTACATTTCGACGATCCCGCGCGCGGCGTTGACGATGTTCTTCGCCTTCATCCGAAAGAAGCCGCAAGACTTGATGATCCCTTCGACCTCGAGCGGTTTCGCTTCGGCGAGTTTTTCGGCGGAGGGATACTTGGCGAATAGGTGCGGTGTCGTCACGTTGACGCGCGCGTCGGTGCACTGTGCGCTCAGAATGACGGCGATCAATAGCTCGAACGGCGTGCGGTACTCGAGCGCGGTGGCGGCGTGCGGATAGGTTTTCTCCAAGATCTCGAGTTCGCGCAAAGCTCGTTCGCGCGGCACCTTGCGAGCCGGGAATGGGATGGGGGGGACCGTCGCAACCGGGCGCCGGGCCGAAGGCGTCTTAGCCACGATGCCTCTCTTCAAGACCAAAGACCCGACCGTCCCGCCCGGCCAAACCGTAACCAGCGGGTTTCCGGTGCTCCACGTCGGGGAAGTGCCGCAGTTCGACCCTGCGACTTGGCGGCTGCGCTTTTTCGGCCTATGTGAGAACCCATTCGAATTGAGCTGGGACGAATTGCGCGCCGAGCCGACCGCCGAATGGCGGGGCGACATCCACTGCGTTACGCGCTGGTCGAAGAAGGATACGCTCTGGCGCGGCGTCCCGTTCCGGCGTCTGGTCGAGCGCGCGAAGCTTGCAGCTGCGGTAACGCACGTGGTGCAGCACGCCGACAACGATTACACCACAAACTTGCCGCTCGAGGCGATGCTCGGTGACGATTGCCTGGTGGCTTACGAATTCGACGGGCAGCCGCTCGAACCGATCCACGGCGGCCCAATACGAATGCTCGTACCGAAACTCTATTTTTGGAAATCAGCGAAGTGGATCAAGGGGATCGAATTCCTCGATCACGATCGCAAGGGCTTCTGGGAAGTGCGCGGCTATCATAACGATGCCGACCCCTGGAAAGAAGAGCGGTATTCCGATCTACCCAGCTGGTTCGGCTAACTTGGGTGTCAGCCTGAGCGGAGCGAGCGCAGCGAGCGCTGCGCGCCTCCGCTCAGCGTGACAAAGCGCTACATCATCGCGCCGGTACTAAGCACCGCAGCGGTCAAAACCGCGGCAACGATAGCGCCCACGCAAATGTAGACGACGATCGTGGCGACGATCAGGACGATCAAATAGACTATAGCTTTGTCGGCCGGGATGCCCATCACCGGATTGACTCCGAGATAGAGAAGGTACAAGCCGTAGAGTCCGGCCAGCCCCACGATCAAGGCACCTAGACCGGGGATGACCATCAGGATTCCCGCGACCCAAGCCGGCGTCTTCGCGTAGGCGATAAGCTTGAGAGCCTGTACGCGATCCTTCGTTCCGTTGAACGAGGGCGCGAGGTTTTCGGCGATTAGCGCGACGACGAAGATCCCGATCAACTCCAGCACGTATCTGAGGATCGCACTCAAAGCGCCCGCAATCGGGGAGCCGTGCGAGATCAGCGCTGTGCCCACGAATCCGAAGATCGGGCCGATCGCGGCCAAGGGCAGGATGTAGCTCATGTAAAGACTGCCGACCGTCTGCGGTTCCGCGGCCAGCACCGGCCACGTCTCCTTCGGCTTGGTGATGATACTCTGGGCCCGCTCGACCAGGGTCATGTACCTTCCCCTCCTGCACGAAAAGCCGCGCTCATTGCCGGCTAACGCTCGAACTACGGATAGGCTCTTGCGTCCCCCTGCGGGCAAGGTGAGCCATCGCCCGGTTCGGGGCCGCTCTCAGCTGCGAAGGCGGACCCGATCGCGTGAATGGTCGATCAAGCCGTCGCGGGCGAGCGCCGCGAGCGCTACGCTTATCGCCTCGGAGCTGTGGTGCGGCGCGGTCACAGCCAACTCGGCACTCAGATCGAGCAATGAGATCCGCCGGTTAGCGGGCAGAGCGCGCAGACGATCGACGATGCGCCCTCTCAGATAGCGGCTCGTCCGCTCAAACGGAACTCGTCTCGCCGCGACCGATGCGCGTCGCTCCAGCGCTCGGCCGCTGAACGGTGCGGCGGCGCAGCGGGTGCGCAAGGGACAGATGGGGCACTTCGGGGAGCGCGCGCCGCAAACCATCGCCCCGAGATCCATCAGCGCGGAGTTGAACGCAAAGCCTCGCCCTGGTGGGACCAGCGTCGCCGCAAGGCCGTCGAGTTCGCGCTCGCCGGTGCCGGCCGGACGTCCGTCACCGAACTGGGTTCGATGGATGATGCGCCGCACGTTGGTATCGACCGCGACGACGTCGGCGTTGAACGCGAAAGCTCGAATCGCGCGCGCCGTGTACGGGCCGACGCCGGGCAGATCGCGCAAAGCCGCCTCATCGCTCGGCACGCCGGCGTCGGATTGCACGGCGCGCGCGAGTTCGTGCAGCCGTACCGCGCGAACATTGTAGCCGAGGCCCTTCCAAGCGCGCACCACATCGGAGCGTGCGGCGGCGGCGAGGACCTCAAAATTCGGAAATTGCGCGACGAAGCGTTCGAAGATCGGAACGACGCGCTCGACTTGCGTCTGCTGCAGCATGAACTCGCTGACGATGACGCGATAAGGTGTCGGCTCGGCGCGCCACGGCAAGTGCTTCCGCCCGCGGCGTGCATACCAACGCAGCAGCGCGGGGGCTAGTCGGTCGGCTCCGATACGATCGGGTCCATCATGCGCCGCTTTTCGGTGAGCCGGCAGTCGAACCCCGCGATGATTCCGGCCGCTAACCGCGAAAGACCACGCTCAATACGGCATCTCCTACGGAGGTCCTGACGGCTCGATTTATCGACGTCGAACCGGCGCGGGAGCCGGTTGACACCAGCGGTAACCTCGCCTGGCTGCTCGCGATCGCGGCGTTCGTCGCGGCGGCTTTTCTATCGGTCCACGCCGTCAATCCCAGCATCGCCGACGTCGCCGCCAACAACGATTTCGCGGCCTACTACTGCGCCGGAACCGTCGCGCGCGCAGGCGGCGACCCATACGCATCGCTGCCGCTGGAACGATGCAGCGGGGGCGCCGGAAACCCCGCACCTCTGCCGCCCTACGCGGTCGCCGTCTTCTCTTTGGCTTCTTTGCCCGGCTGGCTGCCGCGCGATCGCGCCGGGCAGCCGTACCGGATCGCCGTCATCGATTGGGAATTCATATTACTGTTTGCCGTACTCGCGACGGTTTGGGCGACATGGCGAACGAGTGGCTATCCATTGTACGCGGTCGCGGCGGCAGTGGTTGGGACCGACCTCGTCGCCGGACTGACGTTCGGTCAGATCTCGATCCTGACCGCGCTCGGCGTCGCATTGACCGCGTACTTCTTGCAGCGCAACCAACCTGCGGCTGCCGCCGGCGTCTCGGCGCTGGCGCTGGTGCAACCGCTGATCGGCTTACCTCTTGCGCTGTCGCTTCTTTTGTGGACGCGCGGGCGCTGGGTCGTCCTCGGCGTGCTCGCCGCCCTCAGTTTGCTCGCCTATCTGGTCGTCGGCCCGCACGCGAGTCTCGAATACGTGCAGCGTGCTCTGCCGACGTATGCCGCTTCCGAAACTCCGCTGCGGTACCAGTACGGTCTCACCTGGTTCGCATACTTTTTCGGACTCGACGAAGGGCGCGCGCTCGCTCTCGGCGTCGCGCAGTACTGGCTGACCGTGCTCCTCGCGGTCTCAATCGCGCCGATCGTCGCGCGAAGATTCAACGCGCCGGCGATGCTCGCCGCGCTTCCGGCGGCGGCCGCCGGAGTGTACAAATGGATCGACGACCAGGGCATCGTTCACTACAGCGACCAGATGCCGGCGGATGCCGTCAACAAGGGCGGCGTGGTGATCGACAAGCAGGGGAGGCAGATCAAGAAGATCGATCC
>Ga0209009_1000533_pt1 | contig 12817 bp, 5 predicted proteins | sample BlaSpr_A8_OM3_M2_FD_187979 | JGI IMG/M metagenome (GOLD analysis project Ga0209009, IMG submission 187979) | Forest soil microbial communities from Thunder Bay, Ontario, Canada - Black Spruce, Ontario site 2_A8_OM3_M2 (SPAdes) (version 2) | ecosystem: Environmental > Terrestrial > Soil > Boreal... | reverse complement strand
TGGCGCGAGGCGCAGCTTATGGCGATATCAACAATGATGGCGCGCTGGATCTGGTGGTGGCGACCAACGCCGGGCCAGCGGCGCTGTTCCGAAATACCGGGACGAAAAATCACAGTTTGCGGATCAAGCTGATTGGTGCGAAATCGAATCGCGACGGAATTGGAGCGGTGGTTCAGGTGACGGCGGGAAACGACACGCAATCGCAGATGCTGCGCAGCGGTTCAAGCTATTTGTCGTCGAGTGAATTAGTTTTGACCTTTGGTCTGGCTGGACACACACAGGTTGATGCCGTTGAGGTACGCTGGCCAAGCGGGCAGACGGATCATTTGAAAAACATAGTGGCGGACCAGATTGTGACGGTAAAAGAAAATCAAGGCGCCATTGCGACAAAGGCGCTCGTAAAACGCTAGAATGGTGCGGAAACTTCCTTTAAGGGTTGCGTGAACGCATTGGAACGGGCCACACGATTGATTCGGACAATTCTTTTTTTTCTTCTGATGGCTGGCGCGCTTGCCGGCGTTGTCGCTAATGCACAACAACAAACTAAGAGGCCCCGCAAATCCAAATCCACGGATTCAAGTGCCTCCGACCAGGCTGACGCGCAGGCTGCGCAGCACGCACAAATCATCCGCGAAAACAATTTCGGCGTAGCGCTGATGAACCGGCAGCAGTTCGAGCAAGCGTTGGGGAAATTCCAGCGCGCCTGCATTCTGGAGCCGCAATCCGACGTTGGCTGCGTGAACACGGGGATCGCGCTGCTGAATATGCAGCGGTTTGATGAAGCACGGCAAATTGTAGAAAAATCGGCGGAGCGCGATCCGCGGAATCCGCGCGTGTGGTTCAATCTTGGGCTACTGGAGAAGGCCGTTGGTAAGTCGCATGAGGCCGTTGCGGATTTTCAGAAAGTCGCGCAGCTCGATCCGTACGACGCCGACACTCAATATTTTATTGGGTTGATGTATTCGCAGGAACAGAGATACGACGAAGCGATTGCGGCGTTCAAGCGCGCTCTGGATTTAAATCCATTCCAAGTCTCCGCGGAATTCGGGCTGGCGCAGGCGCTCCAGCGGAAAAACGATACGGCCCACGCAAAGGAACATTTCGATCGGTTTCAACATTTGGTGTCGGAGAAGCTTGGCAAGCCAGTTAGTTTTATTTATGGCGAGCAAGGCAAATATTCGCTGGCGGAACTGATGATGCCAGCGCCGGAACCGGCGCCCCCAGCTACCAAGGTGCATTTTGTAAACGTCACTTCGCAATCGGGGCTGCCCGCCCAGCCGTACGCTGCAACCAGCACAGCGAAAACCCGAAACGAGCCTGAACCGGATGTGGCGCCTGAATCGATCGCACGCTTTTTGGGCAGTGGCGCTTGCATCATTGATTACGACGGTGACGGGCGTCCAGACATTTTTCTAGTGGATGCCGATGGCAAGGGCAATGCGGCGCTCTACAAAAATGAAGGCAACGGAAGATTTGTAAATGTAACCAAAGAGGCGAAGCTCGACATTCACGGCGACGGTTTGGGATGCGCCGTCGGCGATTTCGACAATGACGGTAAGCCTGATCTTGCTGTGAGCATGAACGGGCGAGTTTTGCTGTTTCATAACGAAGGAAAGGGGATTTTTAAGGACGTCACCGAGCAAGCGGGAATTGAAATGGATGGGTTGGCTATGGGAGTAACGTTTATCGATTACGACCATGACGGAGACTTGGATCTGTACATCACGCGCTTCAGCGATTTTCCGCTGACTGACCTGGCCGAGCCGTTTTCGTTTCCCATGGATACCACCAGCCCGGGAAATGTTTTGTGGCGGAATAATGGAAATGGCACGTTCACGGACTGGACGGCTGAAACAGGACTGGTTGGAAGTGGGCCGTCTATAGGCGCGATTGGAAGTGATTTGAATAACGACCGGGCGATCGATTTTGTGGTTACCGGATGGCAGAAGGCGCCGGTGGCGTTCATGAATCCGCGGGAAGGAAAGTTTCGTGCAACAGTTCCGTGGGCTAGCGATATGCCGGCTCCTACAGCGGGTGTTGTCGCGTTTGATTTCGACAAAGATGGCTGGATGGACTTGGCGTTCACGCACTGGGGGACGCCGGGACTGAGTTTGTGGCGCAATGTTCCAGGAAAACCGTTTGAGCGAGTAGCCCTGCCGGACATGGAATGGATGCGCGGCTGGGGCCTGGCTGCTTTGGACTACGACGACGATGGATGGATAGACTTGGTTGCGGTGGGAGAGGGTTTTTCTGGAGAGGGCCGGATAGTTTTGCTGCGCAATGAAGGCGCGAAAGGATTTCGCGATGTGACCGCGCTGACCGGATTGGACAAGATCGTATTGCACCATCCGCGCGGAGTGATTGCGTTTGACGCTGAAGGCGATGGCTTCATCGATTTGCTGATCACCCAGAATCATTTGCCACCGGTGCTTTTAAAGAACGAAGGAGGCAATCGATATAACTGGTTGAAGCTGCAATTCAAGGGCACGAATGACAACAAGACGGGGATCGGCACGAAGGTTGAGATGAGCGCCGGCGCGCTGCAGCAGAAGTGGGAAGTCAGTGGCGCTTCGGGTTACTTGGGGCAAGGTCCAACGGAAATTGTGGCGGGGCTTGGGCCTGAGCGCGGCGCGGATGTGATTCGACTCTTGTGGCCCACAGGCGTGGTGCAGGACGAGATGGAAATTCCCGCGCACAAGGCGGAAACGATAACTGAAATTGACCGGCGCGGCAGTTCGTGCCCAATCGTGTTCGTGTGGAACGGTCAGAAGTTTGAATTTCTCGCAGACATGATCGGGCCCGGAATCGTGGGGCATTGGATCGCTCCGAACCAGCGGAATATTCCGGACCCCGAAGAATATTTAAAGGTGGCGGGCTCGCAGGTGCAAGCGGAAGACGGAATCATTAAATTTCGCATGCTGGAGCCAATGGAAGAGCTGGACTATCTCGATCAAGCGCGCTTGATCGCAGTGGATCATCCTTCGGATGTGGAGGTCTATCCCAACGAACGTTTCATGACGAATCCGCCATTTCCGAAATTCAAAGTAATTGCAAGTTTCGAAGCGCATCCACCGCTGGGAGCGTGGGATGATCGCGGACACAATCTGTTGCCCCTCCTCGTGGCGCGAGACCACAAATATGTGAAGGACTTTCCGGATGCTCCGTACGCGGGCTTCGCTGCTATGCATGCGATCGAACTGGACCTCGGGCCGTGGGACCCAGCGCGTCCGCTGCGCCTATTGATGGACGGTTTTACCGACTATTTCAGCGCTAGCTCGATGTACGCGGCGTGGCAAGCGGGAATTCAGCCGGTGCCGCCTTACGTTGAGATGCTTGACGATTCAGCGAAGTGGGTGCGGGTAGTCGATGATATGGGGTTTCCTGCAGGGCTTTCGCGAACCATGGTTGCGGACCTGACTGGTAAACTTCCCGCGGGCACGCGGTTCATTCGCATCACGACGAACTTGAAAATTTATTGGGACCGCATCCTGGTGGATAATTCCGCTACGGATACGCCGTTTAAGACGACAGAAGTGCCTTTGGCCAAAGCTCAATTGCAATTTCGCGGCTATCCGCGCGTGGTGGAGGGGAATCCGCGCAACGATTTGAGTTATGTCTATGAGGATATAAGTGCAACCGGACCTTATTCGCGGCAGATTGGAAATTACACGAGGTATGGGGACGTAGCAAATTTACTACGCGCGCCGGACGACGAATACGTGATCTTTGGGTCCGGCGACGAAGTGGCGGTGGATTTCGATTCAAGACATTTGCCGGAGTTGCCCGACGGCTGGACTCGCGATTATTTCTTTTATGCGAATGGATTCGCGAAGGATATGGATTTCTACGCGGCGTACGGCGACACTGTCTCGCCGCTTCCATTTCACTCGCTGATACCGTATCCATATCCCAAAGGCGTGGGCTATCCGGAGGACGAGCGGCATTTAAAATACATGCTGGAGTACAACACGCGTGGGGTTGCAGGCCCAGCCGGTGGTTCCTTCCGCTTTGATTACATCGAACCCGAAAAATAACAAGACGTGTGGTGTTTTGGGAGCGCGAGGGGGGGCTGGATACGCTCTTGCTACCTGCCGTTAGCCACCACGCTGATCGCGTGGTCCTGACCCAGCTGTCCGCCCGCAATTACTAGAACTGGAAGCGAACGCCGAACTGAGCTGCGAAGGCGGTTGCGCCGGGGGCGAGCTCATCCACGGTGCGATATCCCGGGGTGTTGCGCGGCGTCGGTATAGCGCTAAGTGAAGGGCAAACGACGTTTGCATACAAGGTCGGATTCACGGGAGTGCAGGCCGCGTTGCTCGTGGGGCCGACGAAGCCGAATACGTCAGGATCGGAGTATAGGTTACTGGAATTAGTGATGTTGAAAAGATCGGCGGAAAAGCGGAGCACATAGCGTTCCTTGAAGTTGAAATCTTTTGCTATGCGCATATCCCAATTATAAAAGGCTGGCTGACGTCCCGGGTATTCAGGCAAGAGGAACGGTTTTCCATTGCCGATCTGAACCGTGGGCCGGTCATTCTGAGCGAACTGATTGATGACCCCATCACCGTTAATGTCTACATTTGAATAAGCAGGATATGCGAGTCCGCTGTGGAGGATAAAGTTGGTGCTCAAGGTGAAGCCCATCGGCAGGTCGAACACCATGCCGCCCTTGAATTGGTGGGTGATATCCAGGCCGTCGCGTCCGTAGTCCAGGTTTAGATTAAATGGATCTTGGGGGCCGAAAAATGTTTCGGTGTCGCGCTCGCTCGAAGCGTTCGCAAAGTTCCGCGACCAAGTGTAATTGGCGAAGAACTGATAGCGCTGGGAAAAACGCTTGTTCACGCCCGCCACAAACTCCTGATAGTTGCCATGACCAAAGCTCCCTAGCTCGCTGGAGCTAAAGAGTGTGGGATCCAGTGGAGTGGCGAATTGAGTGATGGGATCGCCCGCAGCTGCCTGTGTTGCGGTGCCAGCGATGAGCGTTCTGCCAAGCGCGTCTTTTCCCAGTGGGATAAAGTTTCGGAACCATTGGGTAGTACTGAAGCCACCGGTGCGCAAATCAGTCGAATGGACGAAAGCGTAGCTGGCGGAGACGGTCCAGCTATTGGTGAACGAATGCTCGAGTGTGGCTGTGAAGTTCGAGACCCTCGGATTGCGAAATGATGGATCAACGTAGCTGATGGCGGGACAACCCACGACACTGGAACACAAGTCGCTAACACCAATCGGAAGCGTCGAGGGGAAGAGATAGGGGAAAGCCGCCGGCGAGGTTGCTGTCGGAGGGTTCGTAGTTGAAGGCGCACAGAATTCGAAGAACGACGATGGGCAGAAAACAGTTGCTTGCTTCGAGGTGCCAATGGTGGGAAAGAAGATAAGCGGCGTTTGCGCGTAATAATATCCCCACGCGGCGCGGGCAACGGTGGGATGTTCCGTAGTTCCTACATTCCATGCTATTCCTACGCGAGGCCCAAATTGCCCAAAATCGTCCGGCACGCGTTGGGGCGGCGTGATCTGTTTGCTCGAGGAACCCTCGCCAATCCAAACTGTATTTCCTGGAATTGCAGACTGCGGCTGGGGATTCCACGTGCCGTCCCAGCGAAGGCCATAGGTCAAAGTGATTCGCGATGTGAGTTGCCACTTATCCTGCCAATAGAGACCCAGCCCTGACTGATAATTGTTATAGAGAGTGTTGTCTTTGAAAAGAGCAGCCAATTGTTGCTGTTGAGTGGTATTCGTTTGACCATTCAGGCCAACCCCTTGGACAAAGAAGAACGGGTTGGGCGAGGTGGGGACAGTTCCGGAGTAGCCTGCGCACCAGGGCGCGGTTGGACTCGGTTCAAAATCGCATAGTGTATTGAATTCGTATTCGCCCACGCTCCAACCAGCAAAGATGTCCTTTCGATCAGTGAACGTGTCGGAGTCACCTCCGAACTTGATATCATGCTTGCCGAAAGAGTAGGAGAAATTGTCGGCGGCTTGTAGCTTTCCCGCGTCGTTGTTGCCGGGAAGATAAAAACGCTGTCCAAATGACATGCCGGTTTGATTGATCAGGATTTGTGGCGCGCCATTAAAAATCGCGTGTCTCTTGCGAGTTTCCCCGCTAACTTCCACGCGAATTTCATTCACCTTGCGACCAAGGACGGTAGTAAGGGCAAACACGCCACCGATCCCTTGGTTTACGAAATTTTCCGCGGTACCGATGGAATATGGCGTCTCGGTTTGACCCTGGCCGCCGGTGAAGCCGTTGGTGTGGTTCCGACTACCGAGCCCTCGAATGCTGAAATGGTTGGCCGGACTGAACTGATAATCGTAGTGACCGAGAAGGGTGAAGAAATTTTGATACTGATTGTGTGCCCCGTTGAGGGCTCCGATGGTCGGAACGCCGTAACAGGCTGGCAGGAGAGGCATCCCTACGGCTGCGGACAAGCAACCTGGAGGAAGAATATTGGTGGTTCCTGGCGTTGGAGGCTGGATGATCGGACCCCCTGACGCCAAAAACTGGGCGCATCCCGGGTCAGCGGCTGTGCAGAATACAGTAGTGAGTGGACCGTTTTCTCTCTGGATGTCGGTGGAGAGGAATAGGAACTGCCGGTCTTTGTGAATGGGGAAGCCGACGGAACCACCGAACTGATTTTGGTTTTGAATGTTTGACGGCTCACCGAGGGCGTCTGCCGCCGTCAGGCTGCCACCGCGATAATATTCGTGAGCTTCGCCATGAAGTTGGTTGGTGCCGGATTTGGTGACCACGTTGAGCAAGCCGCCAGTGGCTCGTCCGAATTCCGGCGCAAAGCCGTTCGTGACAACTTGGAATTCCTGCACCGCTTCCAGTGGGACGGTGAGGTTCTTCGTTTCAAGGGAGCCGAAATTTTCGCCGAAATAGTTGTTGGTGGCGTCTGCGCCGTCAATCACCAAGCCGCTGTAATCGCTCTGCTGCCCACCGAGACGAATACCGCCGCGTAGTCCAGGAACGACCTGGGCGGAGGGAGTAAGAAGCGCCATGTCTCGATAATCGCGTCCAGGGAAGGGGAGATTTTCGACGCTCACGGAATTAAGCAACTGAGTGATTCCGGCGGTGGTGGTGTCCACGACAGCGCCGCTGCTGGCGGTGACTTCGACAGTTTGAGACTGTGTTTTCAGTGGCATGGTGATATCGAGCTGCAAGGAAGCGCCGACGTTGACTACAATTTGCTTTACGGTGGTGACGGCGAAGCCATCGGCCACGGCTGTGATGGTGTAATCGCCGGGCGCGATGTTGTCGAAGACGTAGGCGCCATCGGGCTCGACCTGGAGTTCGCGGCGAATGCCGGTAGAGGGATTCGTCAGCGTCAATTTCGCAGTGGCGATCGAGGCGCGAGAGTTATCAAACACAGTTCCACGAATGGAGCCGTACTGAGTGTTTTGCGCGAGCGTAGCTCCCGACAGGAGCAAGGTGCACGTTAACATCACAGCCAGGAATGCGGCTTTCCAGGTTTTCATCGCGACTCTCCCGATGCGAGACGGTTTTTTTTGGTGAGACCACGGTTTGTTGGAAAAAATGCAATCCGCGTTACGGGTAAAAGATCTCGTAACAAACAGAAAATGCGGCCACTGGCAGCCGACCGCAAAATTCCTCCGATTTCTAATAATTCAATTTTAGGACGTGGGCCCCTGCCCGAGATGGGCCGTAGGCTAGCTAACGTACTGAGTGGAGTCAACAAGAAACTGGGATTGCGCGCGAACTTTTCCACAGCAGTGGACGCAGAAGTTAGAGCGTTTAACAAAATTGCTTGGGCGCGCGTGTGCCGGTGAGGAGCATTTGTTAGAATCTGTGGCGAAATGAAACGAAAGCATTACGGCGGACGATTGGCTCTGCTTGGCGCAGGAGTTCTTTTGTTAGTAACTTGGGACCTAGTGGCGCAGCCAATCGCGCAGCAGACGCAAACGGAAATACTTCGTCGCCGTTCGGAGGTGGCCAATCCCTTTCACGTGCAATTCGAGGACGTCACTCGCGAAGCGGGGATTCATTTTCACCACCAACGCGCCGCCTCACCTGAAAAATTGTATTTAGAGACGATGGGAGCAGGCGTCGCTTGGATCGATTACAAGCAAGACGGGTATTTGGACGCGTTTTTTGTAAACAGCGGTTACACGCCTTTTTTTCACCCGAAGGATCCGCCGCAACCTGCCTTGTATCGCAATAATCATGATGGCACGTTTACGGACGTGACGGCTGCGAGCAAAATTCACACAGACGGAACGTTCTTCTTTGGCGTGGCGGTGGGCGATTACGACAACGACGGCTATCCGGACATTTACATGACCGGCTACAGACATTCCGTGCTGCTGCACAACAATGGCGACGGAACTTTTACGGATGTGACCGCCAAAGCCGGCGTGGGCGACGATGGAAATTGGGGAACGGCGGCGGGGTGGTTTGATTACGATCACGACGGAAAGCTGGACCTACTGGTGACAAATTATGTTCAGTATGACGAAGATCATCCGGTTGCCTGCGGCGAAAACAAGCCCGGCTATCGTGCCTACTGCCATCCCGACAGCTTTCACGGGACCTCGATGCGGCTCTATCACAACAACGGCGACGGCACGTTCACGGATATGACGGCCAAGGCAGGGCTGGTGAACACGGATGGAAAAAGCCTGGCTGTTGTTCTGGCTGATCTGAATGGGGATGGTTGGCCCGATATTTTTATTGCAAACGATACGGAGCGGAATTTTTTGTATTTGAACAACGGGGACGGCACGTTTCGCGATGCGTCGTATAAATCCGGCGCGGGATTCAGCGAAGAGGGGCGCCCGGAAGCGGGGATGAGCGCGGACGCCGCGGATGTGGTGAACAACGGTTTGTTGTACCTTTTCGTCAGCCATTTGGATTTCGAGTTGAACAGGCTATATCGCAACAATGGCGACGGCACGTTTACTGACTACACGATTGCCTCAGCCCTGGGGCAAACCAATATTCTCAATAGCGCATTCGGCGCACGCATGTTCGATTTTGATAATGACAGCTGGCGCGATCTGCTGGTGGTGAACGGACACATCCTGGATAACATTGCGCTCTATCACCCTGAAGTGACCTATGAAGAAGAAAAGAAACTTTATCGCAACATGGGCAATGGCGTCTTCATGGATGCGACCCGCACACAGAATGCGGGATTTCGCGCGCCGCGGGTTGGACGGGGGCTCGCGGTTGGCGATTACAACAATGATGGTTGGCAGGACTTTCTGGTTGGCAATAACGGAGAAGACGCACAGCTATTTCGCAATACTGGCGCGGACGAGCCGGCCGCGACGGCAAATCATTGGCTTGCTGTGCGCCTAATGGGGACGAAAAGTAATCGCGATGGGAACGGCGCGGCGCTGAAATTGATTGCCGGAGATTTGACAAGCTACGATCAGGCGAAAGGCGGTATGAGTTATTGTTCCGCGCAAGATCCGCGGATATTTTTTGGACTGGGTAAACACGACAAAGTGGACATGCTGGAAATCCGATGGCCCAGCGGCATCGTCGACCGGTTCCAGAACCTGCCGGTAGATGATTTTGTGATTGTGGAAGAAGGAAATCGCGAGGCAAGAGCGGTACGGTTCAAACAACACCGCAAGTGACTTCACTCATCGTCGTGTAAGGAGCACCGGCGGCGCACACGAAAACTATAAATCCGATTTTTTTCGCCGTTATACCTTGTTTTAACCGTGCTGCTAAGACATTCCTGTGGCCACTAAGTCTTGGCCTCGTAATTCCAGGCGAACTCGCGGCAATGGTTTCGGCGGCGGGCCGTCAAGAACCGACCCGTCGATAGCGGAGAAAACTCCGCCATGGCACGGGCACGCGAATACATGCTCTTCTGGCCGATAAAATGTTGGACACGCGGCATGCGTGCAAAGACGGCTGAACGCTAGAAATGTTCCCTCAGACGGACGCAACAGGAAGCATGGATGCTCGTCATTCGGGTAGGAAATGATCTTCACGCCACCAACGGGGATGTCTCCCGCGTGGGCCACCACTTTGGCCGGATAAGAACTCTTTCGAGCGCGAATAAAGAGGACCAGCCCACCAAGAGCAGCGGCGATTCCGGCGGCAGTCAAATATTTCGCGAACTGGCGGCGAGGGATTTGATCGTTGTCTGGATTTGAGATTGAAATTTCTCCTGGAATTCGGCCGCGACTTGTTCTGTTTACGAGTTTGCGATTTCCGTTTTGACACTATTTCGTAGCGCGTTGACCTCAGCTTTGAGCTCAGCTACCTGTTCCCTGAGCAAGCGGGCGACTATGCGCTCGTAACCGGCAGCGGCGTGCCTAGCAAGCTTTTCCAACATCTCACGTTCGTCGGCGTCGATGTCGTTTCCGGATTCGTGGGGCCCAAGCAGAAGCACTGCGGTGGCTTCGGGGATTCCGCTGCGCACTGGCACCGCAAGGCAAGGCGCTTCCATACCGGTTGGCAGTGCAAGCGATTCTGAATCTTCCTGGTTTAGACGAACCGATTCGCCAAGCTGCAAGCTTCGCAACGCAATTGCGTCAGATTCCGCACGCAATTCCGTTTTTGTGCAGACGCCCCACCCCTTGGCGTCTTTCGATCGCCGGAACACGTTTTCCTGGCAACGAAAAACCGCGCAGGATGACAAGCAAAGCGCGCGCGCCGCGCTTTCCACCAGCAGGGTGTCGATGTCCTCAAGAGATTCGGCCCGCACGATTTCTTCAGCGGCGGCCTTCATCCGGCGTTTCGCGGAATGGAACTGGCGATTGAATACGCGATCGACCAACTCTACCCCGTTTTCGTGCAAGCGCTGCATCAGGAGAAGAAAAACCGGGGCCAGCACCAGCGGCCATATCCACGCAGGCAGGCGAAAGCCTTCCTCGACGTTCGTCAACTTCTCATGGAGTTGAAAAATCGGGACGCCCAGCGCCAAGCTCAGAACCATCAATATCGTTCCGTGGCGAAGAGGGATCCATACACGCACCACACGACGCTGCCACACCGCTTGTGACGCGAAGTAGGCGAGCACTCCATTTGGCAGATATAGAAGTCCGATAAAAGCTTGGGATGGCGAGAATCCCCACAGATGGCGAAACAGGTCAGCCGACTGGCAAAGTTCTGCAAAGATGTAGGCTGGAAGACCGATGGCGCATCCCCAGATCACCCAGCGCATGCGCTTCTCTTCAAGAGGCGGAAGCACACGTCGACGTTCTATGAGGATCAGCAGAACGATCGCATCTACGGCAAGGCCTGCAAGAAAGGTGACCTCGGTGATGCGCTCCGTTGGGTACCCGAACATATTGCCAAAGCCCAGAAGAGTGAGCACAGTGATGGTCAAAGCTAGTAGCGGCACTGCCCATTGCGCTTTTTGCCAGCGCGGCTCGGTTCGATCATGGGGAAATCGTAACGCGAAGATCAAAAGACCAGCGAACGCGGCGCCTTGCGCCAAAGCTTCCGCCAATTCCTGAGCGAATACCGCGACCGGCCAGCGTTGCAATAGCGCGTAATAAGTGAACGACTGACCTGGATTTATCCATATTACGTAGAGGAATAGTCCCCAGGTCATCCAGCTCGGGCGAGTCCAAACCAGCCAGAATGCGATGACGATCACAACGATGCCGACCACAGTGTCGGCAAGAAGCACCGCTCGTTCCGCAGGATTCAGAGGCGCTGGGACGGATTTGAGATGGACAGATTTGGTGGGGCCGCCAGAAAGCGGAATGATTTCGAGACTTATTTGGTGGTCGGGAAATGCAAATTGCGTGCCGCCCAATCCGCCAAGAACTGATACTAAGCCGGCACATCGCGGAGTATTTGTGGGAATACAGCGCATAGCTTTTAGGTCTATGCCGTCGCCTGGAACGATACCGGCTGCGGCTGCCGGCGATTCTGCGGGCGATGCAAAAGGGGCGACGACGTCTGTGATATTTCCGTCGTTGTCCACCGAGAGGCCGAATGAGCCGAGCGAATCGATCACCCGTTGCAGGCCGGGGGCGATCATCGCAAGCGCCCAGACCGTCAACAGGATTAGAAAAATCTCGCCTACGCTGAATCGACTCGACCGATCTTTTTCCGTCGAGCTGTTTGACGAACCCATGACACCTCGAACGGGGTCGAGATTCCCTAGAGAGGCCGCTAGATTACGAAACTCTGGGGCTTATGAACAGTTTTTTGCTCCGGGGCGGCGCTTGGATCTATTGCTCGGCAAGGTGGCCAAGCTGGAGGCGCGTTTGCAGCATGCGCAGGATGGTGTCGCGGGCGATCATGCCGACGATGTCGCCCTCTGAGATCACCGGCATCTGATTGATGTCCTGACTTTGCATCCGCTGCAAGACCCCGAGAGCCGGTTCGGCCGGCGAAGCAGAATGGATGCGGTCAAGCGGCAGCATTACGGCTTGGATCGATGTGTTGGCCCATTCCTCGCGAGGAACCATACGCGCAGCATGTAACGTGATCAGACCCACAGGCCGCACTGGACCGGACACGATATGAACACGGCGTCCGGTGCGCAATACTTCGTGCACATATTCTTCGATGGACATGTCGCGCGTAACGGTCGGGATGTCATGAGTCATCAGGTCCGCCGCGCGAACGTCCGTGAGCGTGTTGCGCATGGCCACCTGCATAAAGCTTTCTTGCGCCGCGCTCAGCAGGAACCATCCGATAAAAGCGGTCCACAGGCCACCGACCCAGTTTCCATTCAGCGCTTGCCACACGCCGAAAATGATCATCATGTAGGCGAAAATCTTTCCTGCCGTCGATGCTATTTTCGTCGCGCGCGTGAAATTGCCGGTAATTCCCCAGGCAATGCCCCGAAGGATGCGGCCCCCGTCGAGCGGAAACCCC
>Ga0209009_1000532_pt1 | contig 12817 bp, 11 predicted proteins | sample BlaSpr_A8_OM3_M2_FD_187979 | JGI IMG/M metagenome (GOLD analysis project Ga0209009, IMG submission 187979) | Forest soil microbial communities from Thunder Bay, Ontario, Canada - Black Spruce, Ontario site 2_A8_OM3_M2 (SPAdes) (version 2) | ecosystem: Environmental > Terrestrial > Soil > Boreal... | reverse complement strand
ATAAACCTTGCCGTCGATCTGGGTCTCGGCGGTGACCAAAGCGGCAGCGGTGGCGGAGGAGCAAGTGGTAGCTGGACACCTAATCCACCAGGTTCCAATTCCGGATCTAACCCGACAACAGTTACCGTTCCCGGCACTTCAATTACTGTTAGCGTTCCGAGTGATCAGATTTATCCTACAGATCCGGAAATCATCAGTACCCTCAACCCCCCCGACGCCCCGAATGCCTTCTTTACTGTAGGGACTATGGAAGCAGGTGGGGGAGGTGCCATGACCGCCGCTTTCCAGGGCGAAATGGCGATATCTGACGCGTTCGATAGCGCGGTTTTCGAACTCGGCACAGTGAGCCCAGACACCGTCCTAACTCTAGGGGAGATTTCAGAGGGAGCGAGCATGATGTCGGAGGGTACGCTCGGGTGGCCCATGACCACACTTCAAGGCTTCGGGGCCGCCGGAGAGTTCATTATGGACGGCATTATAACGGGAACAATTTTTTAACCCACTTGCTGGTGTACGATAGTTTCGCTATGAAACTAAACAAGATTTTCTTACGCTTGCCTGTGGGGAATTCTTTTGAATGAGCCTGTTTCTTATATAGCTCTTTTTGCTTATCCCGCCCTCGTTATATTTGTCTTTGATTGGTGGAACGCTGGTTGGGGGAGCAAGCATCGATCATTCTTCTTGCCTCCCGAGCTAAAGAAGAAGAGAGAAGAGGCGGGTCGGCCTCTCGCTCTTGTCAGATACGCTCTTCTGTTGCTGGTGCTGCGTGGCCTCGCTGGAAGCGGATTATGGTACATGGTTCCCGTAGCAAGGCATTTACGCGAGTTCTTTTTCTTCGCGGGTTTCGGGGTAGCAGGCGGTTTACTATTGTTGGCTTTTCGCCACGCGCTCTCGGTAGTGTCTCCGAGCGCCGCTTCGGCTGAGAACATCGAGTATCTATCGAGGGGAACATCCGTTCTTTGGCTGGCTATTTTTCTGACAGGTGCACTTGCTGAGGAATTTTGGAGGGCTGTTTGTATTAGCTGCTTTCAGGAAAACGGCTACAGCAGGGTTTCAGTGCTCTTGTTAACTTCATTTGCGTTTTCGTTCGCGCACCTGTCTGGGCTACCATCGCGCATTGGACCTGGGATGATAGGCCTTCTCATTGAGACTGCAATTGGGATGATGCTAGGAGGATTGTATATATGGTCGGGCAATTTGGTAACTCCGGTTGTCGCGAGTGCAATTTATTTCGTCTCCAGCTTCTTCCTCGTTCGGACGCGTTTTGGCGGCTCAAATGCATCTCGACAAACGCCACTTGTCGATACGTTCTAGTTGCCTCATTCGCCGCCGAGGCCAAAGATCAGTGGGCGATAGGATGACAGTATGCGGGAAAGTGGCTGGCACGCTTACGCGAAGAATTCGAAGGGCGAACCGACATATTAGTCGATACGTTCAGTGGAAGTGAGTCCAGAATGAAGCGTCACTTTACGACGTATTCTGTCTTATTTGTGTTAGCGCTCGTTCTCAATTTCTCCTGCCAAGCATGGGGTCATGAACCGGATGCGGGCAGAAACTGTTCTGCCTACTCTTATGCCCCTCCGTTTCCTGGTGTTCCGGCAAGCTACACACCTAGATACACCACGATTGCTCACCGTTTTTTGGACATGGAACGTAGTGTTGGACCGGTGACGGCTTCCGAGTACGCGATTCTGGATGACATCCTCGATGAGGCCACGACCCGTCTCAAACCAATTCCATCCGGACTCGAAGATGTCGAATATGAGAAATTTGCCGTTGAATCGCTCAAGACGGTCGATTGTATCCTGGTGCGTCATGGATTCGTATATCCGGGAATTGGACTCGTACAACTCCTCAGCGATGGCCTTGATCCGACGATGTTCAACGATAAGAACTACTACGCGGCTCTACTCGGCAGCCGGTACAACGTGGGACGGACGAGCTTTATCATGCAGCGCCAGCCGGGCCCGTATTATGTCGTGGATTGTGATATCGCGTCGTACTTGTACTTAGCCGTCGGCCAAATAATGAAATATCCGCTTTCAATGGTCCAGATGCCGCTGCATAATTTCATACGATGGAATCGGCCCGATGGCACTTACATTGATTTTGAGACGATGGAGGGCAAGGAGACTGACGATAATTACTATGCCGCGGTCTGGAACATCCCAAAGAAGTTCATTGGAACTCCGGGTGTGCTCACAACAATGACAGATGCACAACTGCTGGCATACGAAGACTTTGGTGTGGCGATCTCCTATACCTGGAAGCACGACTATACCAGCGCTGTCGCCTCATACGAGAAATCCATCTCGGTGGATGCCACGCTTGGGGATTCTGCCAACAACCTGGCCTGGCTTTATACCGTCGTCCCGGATGCCGGTGTGCGCAATCCCGTCAAAGCTGTTTACTACGGTCAAAAGGCCGTCGCTGTTTTCCCTAATGCCGACTGGCTGGACACGTTGGCCTGTGCCTATGGTCTCGCCGGAGATTTTACGGAGGCCGTAGCTACAGAAAACCGAGCCATTCTAGTCGGATGGGCACCTCAAGGTTCGGACCTACGGGGTGACCTGGTCTTGCTAAGCGCGGGTCGAACATGCCAGGACCCCAAGTTTGGAATTGATCCGCATCCGTTTAGGCCGGGAACAACTACACCTCAAGGAATGCTGAACAAAGACGCAAACGCTGTTCACTGAGTGGGCGAACCAATTTCAGTTTTTATAGGCTGTTTTCCACGCTCGGGGCGATTGGATCGTGCTGGATGCACAAAACGGTTTGCGAGTATGTGTTGCGGGCAAGATAACGACATTTCGGGGTGTGCCCGAGATTGTTGCTAATGAGCGGGAGCAGATTGAGGTTCAAAAGTGAGAAGGTCTTACGGGTTCAGTTGCACTTTAACGGAAATATCAGAAACTTTCGCAGATAAGATCCCGAGCGAATTGTCGCGCATCACCAAATAATAGCTGCCCTGCCCAAGGCCGGCCCGTTTGCCGATATGTTTTCGTATTGACCGCATTGAAATCTGTAGAGCCGAACGAAACCTCTCAAAGAAGGAAATATCTCAGTCCAGCCGGTCTTTCGTATCAGCGCTGAAATAATCTCCCGCAGGTCAGGATAGATGTTGAATGGCAGCAAGAGAATTTTGGAATCCTGATCTTAGAAAAGCCGAATCGTCGGGTGTGAGAAATAAAAACTTCTCCGTCTTTTTCCATGTGATCCATGCAGCTCGTCATTAAAATATGGGATTGCTCTGCTCTTCAACCGCCCGGTCGAGTAATTTCTGAAGTGGTATGCTCTCGTGCGCTTTCTTAGCTTGTGAAACAGATGATTCATGGTGCGCCGCGTCCATCGCGATTAGCTCTGTGTCGGAAAGTTCGGCGACAATGCTGCGGACAGTGTCAGAATGGCCGTCGAACTTGCGCCGTAGATGTGCGGCTTGAGCGCGAATCTTTCGGCTGTCTGATTCCAGATCATCAAGCATCGATGAAAATTCACGGCTATATTGGCTTCGATTAATCATGTTTGTCACCTCGTGATTTTTGCTTTCGTGTTAACCGCTGCCATGCAAGTGAAAGAGGCAACGTGCAAAAGATGCGTGCTCACAGGAACAACGGAATCGCTGAGATCGGTTGACCTGAATCGCAGTCACTAGGTGAATAACTCGTGTGGGACGGCTAACACTCTGGACGTTGGCGTAAAGCAAAACAGAATTTCGAGGAGCCTTCGCTAATTTAAGAGAGAGAACGCGAGGAAGTTTGCGGGAATACTGTGTAGAATTGTTTTGCATTGTAGGCTGCTCCACAGCCTGCGTTGCTATGGGGTCCTGAATTTCAGAGCGTCAACTCTGAGGGACCCCGAACTACTCTATCTTCACTTCTTTTTATCCTCTGCCTTCAGAAACATTTCGATTGCGCGTCGAATCAATTCAGATATGGGCGCACCGTGTTTTTGTTGCATTTTTTCGAGTGCGGCTCTTTGTTCCGGCTCCACATGAACAATCGTTTTAATTTTCTTCACCGCTTCCATACCCCCATGATGTCCCACTTTACCCCGGCTGGGCAATAGTACGAAAGCACCATTTTTAAAATCAGTACCAAAGTACCATAGACCCATGTGGGCACACATGGGATACTTTGGTCATGTTGAAAGCATCAAAATCCTACCGAAGGTGAAATGAACATGAAAATACTCAACGTGAAAAGTGCAAAGCTTCTTTGTGATGACTGCAAAAACCCAGCCGTGTTTTCCATTAAATCAAACAAGACAGATTTAAATAACGCAGAGGATGCGGAATTGTTTGTTTGCAGGAATTGCGCGAAGTTGCTCTGGCAAAACTTGGTGGGAGTGCTAGAGAACACGCGGTCGTGACAATCCTTAACAGCAATCGGGAAGTGGCCGCGAACAAATGGACGGGCAGTTTCAGTGAAGAAATCTCGAATGAAGATTTTCTAGACGCTACGGAGGCTCAATAACATGGCGAAGCGATTGAAGACAGGCAACACGAAACGAAAAATCAACCTCGACCCGCAAGGTGTGCTCGCCCCTCTTCGCGCCAACGCAAAAGTAGCACGAAATTTGGTGGATGATTTTACTCTCGTCGGTCGCCCCGGCGACACTGTGTTCTCTCTAATCCCAAACACTCCAGCAGCCGAACAGTGGGCTACAGAACACCTTCCTGAAGATGCGCAGCACTTTGGCCGAGGTATCTGCGTCGAGCACCGATACATGGGCGCAATTCTCGAAGGAATTTTGTCGGACGGACTAAAGGTGACGCAATGAACATAACTTCTCTTGCTTCTCTAAAGCGTGCCATCGCAACCCCAGGCATCGTGATTCGAGTTAGTCTGCGGCAAAAGCGCCCTGATGAATAACCACCACGTCAGCCTTGTCGCGGCAGGGATTTAAGAAGCGGGCAATTGCATCCGGTGACACTACACTAGGAATGTCCGGCTCAGCAAGATACTGGCGCGTATGATTCCTCCGCGAGTTTAGCATCCGCTTTATTCACGATCCCTTGACTAGCGCGGCTGATCTCTCTAGAGTCAAATGAGCATGATCGGCAAGAGACTATTTCTAGTACTGGCAGCAGGTGCTTTGTTGCTCCTGCAATTCGCAGATTGCATGTCTGCCATGACGCCCGACCAAGAGAGTATGCATTGTTGCGGCTCGATGCCATGCACGCCAGCGAACCAAAACCACGATTGCTGTAAATCAATGGTTTCTGGACAAAGCGCGAATATACTTCCCACGGTTCGCGTCTCAATCAATGCGCCTGGCATTGCGCCCTCTCTCGTACAATCCCTCGCATCTGTTGCAATGGGCCGATTAGCTTCGTCGCCACTTACTGTAGTCGAGGCCCAACAGCATTCGCCGCCAGAACTCTACACGCTTCACGCCTCCCTTCTGATTTAGATCCTCCTATTGGTGTGCGTCCAGCACGCCACTTCTCTATGTGTCCCTAAATACCCCTGCGCTGCTGAGTTAGCAGTCACAGAGCAAACACTTTCACACTTTTGAATCGTCGATTTCTCAGGCCTTTTCAGGAGGCGAATAAAATGTCGGCATTAAGCGGCGAGACGTCGCATAAAGAATTGTCGGTGGTCTGCATTATCTCCTTTACCGTGCTTTTCGTTTTTCTCGCTTATACACCTGGAGCTTTGGGCCAAGAGCAAACCGGCGGGTCGGTGCAAGTTGCCTCGCCGCCGCAAGAAAACGCGCATTCTGGACCGATCATTCCGCTAACGGAATTGTTGATCGAGGTTGAGCAGAACAATCCACAGATACGGGCTGCGCGCCAAGGCTGGGAGGCTGCGAAGCAGGTTCCTTCCCAGGTCTCGACGCTTCCCGATCCTCAATTCAATTTGCAGCAGGTCAATGTCGGAAGCCCAAGACCCTTCGCTGGATACACAAACAGCGACTTCGCCTACATTGGCCTCGGAGTCTCTCAGGATTTACCCTATCCAGGAAAACTGCGGCTAAAAGGCGAGATAGCGAAGCGAGACGCTGACGTTGTGCAGCAGCAGTACGAAGCGGTACGCCGCTCGATTCTTGCCGGGGTTAAATCGGCATACTTCCAGCTTGCCTATCTGTCCAAGACGCTAGGAATTCTTGAGAGCGACGGAGAACTGCTCCAACAGGTTGAGAAAGCAGCGGACGCACGCTACCGCTCGGGGTTGGGGAACCAACATGACCTGTTACAGGCGCAGATTGAGCGGACAAAGTTACTCCGCGAAATCACAATGCACCATCTCGAAGTGGCTAAGGTGCAGGCGCAGATCAAACAGCTTCTGAACCGCTCACAATCATCGCCGGACATCGAAACCGTCGAACTTCCCGACACTCCACTTCCCAATACCTTCGAGGAATTGTTGTCCGCGACGAAAGTCCAGAACCCCGAGATTTCTGGCGCAGAGAAGATGGTCGAGAAGCAGAAGCTGCAAGTCGATCTCGCACATAAGGATTTCTACCCGGACTTCAATGTCCAGTACATGTGGCAACGGACTGACCCTACACAATTCCGCGCCTACTACATGCTCAGTGTAGGCGTTCGCGTTCCCATTTATCGGAGCCGCAAGCAGCGGCCCGAGCAGGCCCAGGCGGAAGCTGAGCTGAACCGCTCCCGCAGTGAGTCCGAAGCTCAATCGCAACAGGTCGCCTTCGAACTTCGAACTGAATACGAAACCGCGCAGAAAACCGCAGAATTGCTAAACATCTATCGAGAAGGGCTTCTGCCTCAGGCGCGTGCAGGATTCCAGGCGGGCATTGCAGCCTACCAAAACAACCGTCAGGACTTTCAGGCACTGCTGGCTTCGTTTCTCGATGTCCTCCATTTGGACGAGGAGTACTGGAAAAGCATCGCTGAACGTGACACGGCTCTGGCGCAGCTTGAACAAATCACCGGTCTGTCATTGCGGGGGGAAGAGGCGAAGAGATGAAAACCTATCGTACAGCGTTCTTGCTGGCATTAATTGGAAACATCGTGTTCGCTGTTGTCCTCGTTGGATTGTGGCTCCATTATCGCGCAGCGAAGCCGACGTCAGACACACAAACCAAACAGGCGAATTCTCCCGCGCAGGAATCCAAGGCCAACTCGATGGCCACACCTCCTGCATCGACAGAAACGCCACTGGTGCCGGTGCAAATCTCTCGGCAACGGTTACAGAGCATCGGGGTGAAGACCGGCAAAGTTGAACGCAAATCGGTTGAAGACGAGATTCGCACTACGGGCAGTGTCGCTGTAGACGAAACGCGACTTGCCTACGTTCAAGTGCGCTTCACTGGCTATATCCAGAAAGTCTTTGCCGATGCCACATATCAATACGTTCGGAAAGGACAGCCGCTCTTCACAATTTACAGCCCTGATCTGGTGGCGACGGAACGTGAATACTTGGTGGCAAAACAGAATCAGCAACAAGTGGCACAAAGCACGGTGCCGGGTGTCACTGCCAGCGCAGCATCGCTGCTCGACGCGGCTGCGGAACGTCTGAGGCAGTGGGGCGTTCCCCAAAAAGAAATCATCCGGCTCGAATCCACCGGCCAAGCGCAGCAGGAACTTGAAGTCGATTCGTCCGTTTCCGGTTACATCACCGAACGCAATGCTTTCCCTAACGTCGCCGTTCAGCCGGAAATGCGCCTCTACACTATCGCGGACCTTTCGACAGTGTGGGTTCAAGCGCAAGTCTTCCAGAACGATCTCGAACGTATAAAGGTCGGCACTCCAGCAACGCTCACAGTGAATACCTATCCGGGCCGGACATTTACAGGCCGCGTTGATTTTATCTATCCGCAAGTGGATATGGATACGCGAACAGCCAGAGTGCGCATTGTCTTTTCCAACCCTGGTCTGCCACTTAAACCCGGCATGTTCGTCAACGTGAGTCTGAAGATTCCAATGGGCAACCAGTTAGTGATACCCGCAACCGGCGTCCTGCAGTCCGGTGCTCGTGAGATTGCTTTTGTAATGCGTAGCGACGGTTACATCGAGCCGCGTGAAGTCCAGTTGGGCGCGCGCGTCGCTGATGACTTTATCGTCCTCAAGGGATTGAAAACGGGCGAGCAAATTGTTACTTCCGCAAACTTCTTGATCGATTCCGAGAGTCAGCTTCAGGCCGCGCTTGGTTCGTTCGTTCCACCTCCACCGGGCGCGGGTGCGGCATTCGCTTCGAACGCCCCGCAAGGAAGTGTCGAATTAAGTTTTGACCCGACACCGCCGCGAAAAGGAAGCAACGTGTTCCGTGTGAAACTCGTAGACGCGAGTGGAGCGTCCATTTCCGGAGCGGAAGTTAACGTGACGTTTTTCATGCCCGCGATGCCCGCAATGGGCATGGCAGCGATGCGCATACCTGTCACTCTCAGCGACAAGGGCAACGGCCTCTATGAGGGTTCCGGACAGCTTGAAAGCGGGGGAACCTGGCAAGCCACAATCCTCGCAAAGAAGAATGGTCAAGTCATCGCGACCAAGCAACTAGGAATCAACGCCACGGGAGGAATGTAACGTGATCTCTCGATGGATTGACTGGTGCGCTCGAAATCGTTTTCTCGTTTTCATGGGGACACTCCTACTTGTGCTCTCAGGAATTTGGGCCCTGCGTCACGTACCACTCGACGCGTTGCCGGACATTTCCGACGTGGAAGTGATTATCCACACCCCTTGGGCGGGTCAGCCTCCTAGCCTCATCGAAGACCAGGTCACTTATCCCATCGTCACAACGCTCCTTGCAGCACCGCATGTAAAGGCCGTGCGGGCACAAACCATGTTTGGCGACTCCTATGTCTTTGTCGTCTTTGAAGACACTACGGATTTGTATTGGGCGCGGTCGCGCGTATTGGAGTACATGCAACAGATCACGGGACGTTTGCCGGAGGGCGTGCATCCTGTGATCGGGCCGGACGCGACGGGAGCGGGATGGGTCTATGAATACGCGCTTGTGGACCACAGCCATCAACGTGGTTTGGCCGACTTGCGCAGCCTTCAAGATTGGTATCTGCGCTACCAGCTCGAAACTGTACCCGGAGTGGCCGAGGTAGCCACTATTGGCGGATTCGTGCGCCAGTACCAGGTCAATCTCGACCCCGACAAACTTCGCGCCTTTGGCATCGCCCTCCCGACTGTAATTCAAAGAGTTCGGGCAAGTACGAATGAAGTTGGTGGACGCCTACTTGAAATGGGCGGGGCCGAATACATGATTCGCGGACTAGGCTATTTGCATTCGTTGAGCGACCTGGAAACCGTGCCCGTTGCAACCAAGAACGGAACGCCAGTTCTCGTCCGTGATTTGGGAACAGTTACGTTCGGGCCGGACATCCGAGAAGGTGTTGCCGAGTGGCAAGGCGAAGGGGAAACGGTTGGTGGGATTGTCGTGATGCGCGACGGGATGAACGCCCTCAGCGTTATCAACGGCATCAAGCAGAAACTTGCTGAAATCAAACCTTCCCTGCCACCGGGCGTGGAAATCGTCGCAGGCTACGACCGCTCAGGATTGATTCATGCATCCATCGAAACGCTGCAACGCGATTTGCTCGAAGAGGCGATCATCGTCAGCATCGTGATCGTCATCTTTTTGTTCCACTTCCGTTCCGCGCTGATTCCGATTCTGACTTTGCCTATCGCCGTGGTCGCAGCCTTCATCCCGATGTACTACCTCCATGTGACCTCGAACATCATGTCGCTCGGCGGTTTGGCCCTGGCCATTGGCGTCCTCGTGGACGCTGCTATCGTCATGGTCGAAAACGGATATCGGCAGCTTTCCGTACGCCAAGCCGCAGTTTCCGATCCTCTTCCGGAAGGCGAGAGACGGAGAATCCTGCTCGATTCAGCGAAACAAGTTGGTCCCGCCATTTTCTTTTCGCTGGTGATCATCGTGGTTTCCTTCCTGCCCGTCTTTTTATTGGAAGCACAGGAAGGGCGCATGTTTCGCCCCCTGGCGTGGACGAAAACGCTCGCTGTCGGTTTCTCCTCCGTCTTGGCTATCACGCTTGTGCCTGTGCTCATGATTCTATTCATCCGGGGACGACTCACACCTGAATCGCGAAATCCGCTTTCAAGAATCACTCAGGCTATCTATTTGCCCGTGTTGCGTCTCTGCTTGCGTTTCCGAAAGACCACCTTGCTGCTCAATTTGCTCTTTCTGATCGTTACCCTGCCTCTGGCACTACACATTGGCAGTCAATTCATGCCGCCCCTCTTTGAAGGGTCGGCCCTCTACATGCCAACTGCCTTGCCCGGCATCTCTATTGGGCAGGCGTCGCAATTGCTGCAAGAACAGGACAGAATCATTCGCACGTTCCCCGAAGTCGAAACCGTCTTCGGTTCTATCGGGCGATCCGACAGCGCGACCGATAACGCTCCCCTCGATATGTATGACACGACGGTTATGCTCAAACCACGCAGTCAGTGGCGACCCGGAATGACTTACGAAAAACTCATTCAAGAAATGGACGCGAAACTCCAATTTCCTGGTCTGTCCAACACTTGGACCATGCCGGTCGAAAACCGTCTCGATATGGAATTGACGGGCATCAAGACACCTCTCGGCTTAAAGATTCAGGGGCCGAATCTAGAGGGCATCCAGCAAGTTGGTGCGCAGGTCCAGCAAATCCTCTCTGCGATTCCTGAGATGCGCTCCATATTTGCCGAACGCGTTTCGCAAGGTTTTTATCTCAACATCGAAGTAAACCGGACAGAAGCGGCTCGCTACGGTCTGACTATGGCTGACGTTCAGCAGGCGATCACTTCAGGAATCGGCGGCGAAATGGTCGCTGAAAACGTCGAGGGCCGCGAGCGCTATCCAGTGAATGTCCGGTATAGCCGCGACTTTAGGGACAACCTCGATGAGTTGCAGCGCGTCCTGATTGGCACGCCTTCTGGCGCGCAGATTCCTATTTCCGAAGTTGCGAGAATCTCGTTTTCTCGCGGACCCTCAATGATCCGCGACGAAGACGGCGCGTTGACCGGCTACGTTTACATCGATCTGAACACGAAAGACTACGGCGGCTTCGTCGCACACGCGAGCGATTTGCTCAAGCAAAAACTCGCCTTGCCTCCCGGCTTTACTTACAAATGGTCAGGCGAGTACGAATTTGAACTGCGAGCAAAAGAGCGGTTGCAACTAATCCTTCCGATCGTCTTTTTTGTCATCTTTATGTTGCTCTACGTGGTGTTTCACTCCGTCACCGAAGCAGCTGTCCTAATTTTCCCGACAATCTATGCGTTGACGGGCGGCCTGATTCTTCAGCGGCTGCTTGGCTACAACTTCAGCGTAGCGGTGTGGGTCGGCTACATCGCTTTGTTTGGCATCGCGGTCGAGACGGGCGTGGTTATGGTCGTCTATCTACACGAGGCCCTGAATCACCGTCTAGCAAGCGGCCTACCTCTAAAGCACGAAGACATCGAAGCCGCGGTAATCGAAGGTGCCGTCCAGCGCCTGAGGCCAAAACTTATGACGGTTTGCGTGGTCCTTGCCAGCCTGATCCCTATTCTGTGGGAAACAGGCGTTGGCTCAGATGTCATGAAACCAATTGCCGCTCCCATTGTGGGCGGTATGATCACCTCAACAATTCATGTACTAATTCTAGTGCCAGTCTTCTTTGCCTTGATAAAGGAGCGTGCGCTTCGCTCTGGGACCCTGAATATCAAGACAGGCGCGGAATAGAACTGCCGTTGGGGAGCGATTGGACTCAAAATGAAGCGCATGACGCGGCACGATCACCAGCAGATGACCGGACCACACGGCATGTCCGATATTCACGCGACCCACGACCTTCACGCGCGACACTCATCTGCCATGTTTCGCGATAAATTTTGGCTGAGTCTCGCCCTCACCTTTTTGAGTCCTAACAGTTAATAAGCAAATCTTCAACTGTGCTGTTTTGCACAGTGGCCAGACGGCTGCCTTCTCCATTCTGTTTCGTCGTCGCGGCGTTGCCGACTTGGGTGAGAGGAAGACTTGCGTTAAATGAACTCGAGTTCCATGCAACTCGGCAGTCTTCCGCAGCGCGACACGCTCACCGGTGGCCGCAATTAATGAAGGAGCCAACCAACTAACGTGATCACTGACGGAATAAAAATACAATCGTCCGCATATTCTGCCTGGTTTGGTAAATCGGTGGTTTTGCTCGTTGCAATCCGTGAATGCCACGTGCCCATGCCCTGCTGCATCATCGGCGAATCGGTCGCCGCGGTGCGCGTCCGCATCAAGCCAGGATGGGAGATGGATCTCCGAAAGGAATTGATTTTAGCTGTCGAAGAATACGTGGCTGGCCCGGACAACTGGGTACACTAAGAAGGTCGATTAGGTCTTACCAGCAATTATTCGGTGTGCAACGTGCGACGTATCATTGCACATGCCCCGTAAGATGGCATGGCTCAATCAACGTAAGTTTCGGGCCTGGACTTGCTCTGTGTGCGGGTGGGTCTTCAATCTCTTAGGTCCCCTTGTGGGCAGGTCACTCGGTGAAATGAAGCAGCGATATGAGACGCCATGTGATAGAGAATTCAAGCTCCACATCTGCGCTGAATATCCCAGGGTGAAAACCCCACAGACGTTTAGACGAGAGCCTTCCCGCGAACTGGCAACTATCGTGATATCACCAAATGCTCATAGTGACCGATTGGGGAAATACTACGGATGGAGGGAAATACTTGGGAGGCGGTAGAGTTACCGGTGGATGGTTTTCTTTTTGATTGGCTCAAGTTTTAGGCCTAATTTCCTAGCCTTATTCATTAACTCACGCTCCCCCCAATCTATTAGAGCTTCGCCGGGCCGCTCCTTCGGGAATCGACTGACATGCTTTCTCACAGTAGCCATCCGTCAATTCT
>Ga0209009_1000531_pt1 | contig 12819 bp, 12 predicted proteins | sample BlaSpr_A8_OM3_M2_FD_187979 | JGI IMG/M metagenome (GOLD analysis project Ga0209009, IMG submission 187979) | Forest soil microbial communities from Thunder Bay, Ontario, Canada - Black Spruce, Ontario site 2_A8_OM3_M2 (SPAdes) (version 2) | ecosystem: Environmental > Terrestrial > Soil > Boreal... | reverse complement strand
TCCGGTACAGGGAATCAGCTGGGACGATCGCAAGCGGCGCACCGTCGGTGCGATAGCGACCGCGACCGCCCTCCTGCTCGGCGCCGGCGCGTTCGCCACCACGGCCCACGCGACCGCGCTGACTATCGCCCCCGTCCCGGGCACGAAGCCTTTCTCAACGGGGACCCGCCGATCCAGGTTCGTGGCCAGGAAAATGCCCCCGGCCCAGATCGCCTGGCAGGCCGCGTCGAGCTTTTCGTAATTGAAGTCCACGTCGCGGCCGACGACCACCACGTCCGCCGATCGATCTTCGACGAGGCTGAGGCCGCGGGCCTCGAGCGCCTCCCGAAGGGCTGCGCCACCCACCGCAAGCACGCGGCCTCCGGCGTGCTTGCCGGCGGCGTACTCGGCCGCCACCAATCCCGACGTCAGCACCTCGGCCGCCTCGACATCGACTCCCCCCCGCTGAAGCCGGGCGGCAAGCTCGGCCGGAGTCTTTGAGGAGTCATTCGTGAAGTACCGAACCCGCATGCCCCGCGCCTTCAACTCGGCTACCGCCTCGGCGGCGCCCGGGATTGGGTTCGCCCCCTTCAAGAGGCAGCCGTCGATGTCGAACACGAGGCCTCGGAACGGCAACGCGATCACCTTTTCGCCAACACCACCGCGGCCTCTCGCGCTGCCGCGCCCTCGCCCAAGTAAAGGTCCCAGTTGTCCTTGATGCGCTTTACCAGCGCGTCGTCCATGGTGATCGGGATCGGCTTCTGCTCCCATTCGTAGGGGATGCAGGTGTCGAGAATCACCCGGGACGTCATGTAGCGGTTCCCGATCGCCAGGGACGGGTCGAGCGGCGTCGAGCGCCCGCGCTTGAGCACCTGCGTCCCGCGGTCCGGCTGGTATCTGAAGGCAAGGGCGTACATAACTTGGTCCATGTTCTCGGGGTCGATATCCTCGTCGACCAGGATTACCGTCTTGAGCCCGTAGTTGCCGGTGACACTGGCGAAAGCGGCCAGACCGACCTGCGTCGAGTGACCGTGGTACATCTGCTTGACCTGGATGATCGCGAGCATCCGGCCGGCCGCCGCGGGCGGCCCGTAGACGCCCATGATCCCCGGGATCTTCATGTTCTGGAGGTCGTTCCAGAGCGATGCCGTCCGGTTGATCCCCATGATCATGTGGGTGTCGGTAATCGGCTTGCCGACAGTCGTGGACCATAGGATTGGCCGGTTGCGATGGGTGATCGTCTTGACCTTGATGAACTCGCGTTCAACCGCGCCGGCGCCCGTGTAATAGCCCGGGTACTCGCCGAACGGACCCTCGGGGAGCGTTTTCCCGAACTCGATCTCACCTTCGATCACGATCTCGGCCGTGGCGGGGACGAGGAGGTCGCTGGTCTCCGCCTTGACCACCTCGACCGGCCGGTTGCTGAGCGCCCCGGCGATTTCGTACTCACTTTCGGTGAGCGGGAAAAGGGTGCTGGAACACAGGAAGAGGACCGGGTCACCGCCGATGACGAGAGCGACGGGCATCGGCTTGCCGGCCGCGCCGTAGCCGCGAAGGTCGATCTCGCCGTCCTTGGCCTTGATCATCTGGATACCGGCTGTCTGCCCGTCGATGATCATGACCCGGTAAGTGCCCAGGTTCAGCCGGCCGGTCTCCAGGTTGCGGGTGATCAGGTAGCAGGCGGTGCCGACGTAACGGCCACCGTCGTTGGGGTAGAACCAAGGGGCTGGCAGTTTGTATAGATCAGCGTCGGCACCGGTCAGGATGTTTTCCTTGACGGGCCCGGTCCGGACCACGACCGGCGGGATGCGTCTGTCGGCGATCCGGCCAACCCAGGACCGGGCGATCTCGAGGAAACGCGTCTCGGTCGGCATCTCGAGGCCGAGGGCAACTCGCTCCTTTGATGTGAAGGCACTGGTGAACACGGACTGGCCCGCGTAGTCCTTCACGTTCTCGAAGAGGAGGGCCGGCCCCTGCCGCTCCTCGTTGATCTTCGCTACGTGGGCCAGTTCGAGGTTCCAGTCGACCTCCTTGGTGATCCGCCGCAGCTGTCCCTCGGCATCGAGCCGGGCGATGAACTCCCTCAGGTCGCTGTACGCCATGTTCCCACCACCTCCAATGGTTGCCCGACTAAACCGCCAATTCCTGAGCGCCGGGTATGTACCCAAGCACCGACGAAATGCCGTTCGCAGCCGACAATAGCCTCGGCAGGAACCGTTCGAAAAGCTCTTCGCGGGTCACCCGAACCACCAGCGTCGAGACATTGACCGCTGCGATGACCTCGCCGGAGGCATCGCGGATCGGAGCTGCGATGGAACGCGCGCCAAGTTCCAGCTCCTGGTCCGTGGAGCTATAACCCTGCCGCCGGATCCGTTCCAGCTCCGCCTCGAGTCGATCGAGGTTGGTGATCGTGTTCGGGGTGTGTTGCGTGAGCGGCGCCGATGCGAGCCGACGCCTGGCCTCTTCCCTGGGGAGGTAGGCGAGGAGAACCTTGCCCATCGACGTGCAGTAGGCGGGAAGCCGAGCGCCGACATAGACGTTGATGGAGGTCAGGCGTCGGTCTGCCCGGCGGGAGACGTAGACGATGTCGGAACCGTCGAGGATGGCCAGGTGGGCGGGCTGCCCGGTCTCCTGAAAGAGCTCCTCCAGGTAGGACTGTGCGCGCTCGGTCAGGCCCAGGCCGCTGAGATAGGCGAAACCAAGGCTGAGAACTTTGACCCCCGGCCGGTAACGCTTGGTGATCGGATCCTGGTGCAGGTACCCCAGCTGCTGGAGAGTAAACGCGTAGCGGAACGCCGCTCCCTTGTTCCAGCCGGTCCGCTCGGTCAAGTCTTTCAGGCTCAGTGGCTGGCTGCTGTTGCTGAAGGCGCCGAGCAGTTCCAGCCCCTTCGCGAGCGAGCCGATGAAATATCGGTTGGTTTCGGTATTCGAAACCGGATTGCTCAACGTGAAACCATAGTAGAATCGCCCCGTCGCGATGTCAACACTGACCCGAGCCTGTCAGGGGGTGGGCTGAAATCAATGCCGCGCTCGATCGGTAAAGCGCTCCCGGCCAACCTGATGGACCTTCTCGCCGGCCACGATCTGGCGCGGCGTGAGGGGCTTACGCTCCTCCTCGTCACGACCGCTCCCGACGGGTGGCCGCATGTCGCGATGCTCAGCGCCGGCGAGGTGCTGGCAACGGGTACTGGCGAGGTGCGCTTGGCCCTCTGGCCCGGCAGTGGCACCACCGCCAACCTCGCCCACTCCGGCCGGTCGCTCCTGATGATCGTCGCCGGCAACTCGTCCTACTACGTGAGGCTTGCCGCCCGGCGCGGTGGCGACCTCTCCCTCAGCCACGGTCCGCGGGCCTACTTCGTCGCCACGGTCGAAGACGTCCTGGAGGACGTCGTCGGCTATGCGGAGATCACGTCAGGGATCGGGTTCCGGCTGAAGGAGCCGGCCGTGGTGGTGGCGGCCTGGACGGAAGCGGTGGCCGCAATGCGGACGGCGCCACCCCTCGGGTGAGTGCCACCCCGGTTGCCCCCAGGCGACTGATCGTCGGCCTGTCGGGCTCGAGCGCCCCGCATTACGGCGTCCGTCTGCTCGAGGTGCTGCGGGCAAAAACGGACTACGAGATCCACGCCATTGTCAGCGCCGGCGCTCGGAAGACCATCGAGTACGAGATGGGGCGCGACGCCGACGCGGTCGTGGCGCTCGCCCACGTAGTTCACGACGAGCGCGACCTCGGGGCGTCGATCGCCAGCGGGACCTTCGCAACCGCCGGCATGGTGGTCTGTCCCTGCTCGATCAAGACTCTCTCGGCGATCGCCAACAGCTACGCCGACAACTTGATCGCCCGCGCCGCCGACGTCTGCCTGAAGGAACGGCGCAAGCTCGTGCTCGTTGTCCGCGAGACGCCACTCCATCTCGGGCACATCCGCCTCATGGCTCAGGCGACCGAGAACGGTGCTGTCATCCTGCCGCCGGTGCCCGCCTTCTACTACCGGCCTGCCACGATCAGTGATCTCATCGACCACACGGTGACGAAGATCCTCGACCAGTTCGGTATCGACCTGGGCCTGATCCAACGCTGGGAGGGGCTGCCCGAGCCGGGATAGACATTGTCGGAGGCACGTGCCGTTAACCCGTCTCAATCATCGCGCAGCGAGGGCCAAACGGAATTCTGGGCGGGAGGTTGAACGACCTGCCCATCGGGCCCGTGCCATTCCTGGTTTGACGCCACGCCGATCAGCGCAGTGCGGTCCGGGTCGAGGGTGTGGGCCTCGAGGTCCGCCGGCAGCTCGACTGCGGTCATCCCTCGACCCGCACCAGCCGCTTCGACTTCAGCTCGGAGCGCGGCAGAGTGCCGGTGGGGACCACGCGGCAGCCGAGGCGCACTCCGAGGGCTTGGCGCAGGTCGGCCTCGAGACGTTCGGTCGAGGTGTCCGGGCCGGCGATCTCAACCAGGAGCGAGACCTCGTCCATCTGCCGGATGCGCCGGTACTCGAGCACGAACTCGGTCACCGACGCGTGACGGCGAACGATGTCCTCGACCTGAGAGGGATAGAGGTTCACGCCACGCACCGTGAACATGTCGTCGACCCTGCCGCGGATGCCTCCGACCAACTTCAGGAACGGGCTGCCGCAGGAGCACGGTTCGCGCGAAACCGACACCCGGTCGCCGGTGCGATACCTGATGAGCGGCATACCCCACCGTCCCAGGTTCGTCGCCACCAGCTCGCCATCCGCCGCGGGCTGGCCGTCCGGGCCGACCACCTCGAAGATGAACTCGGACTCGATGGCGTGGATCCCATCGCGCTGCGAGCAGCTGTGGCCGGTCGGCCCCAGCTCGGTCATCCCCATATGGTCGAAGCAGGTCGCTCCCCAGGCGGCCTCGATGGTGGCGCGGGTCGTCGGGATGCTCGCTCCCGGCTCGCCAGCGTGAACGGTGACGCGTACGTCGGAGGTGGCAAGGTCGAGGCCGAGCTCGCGTGCAACGTCCGCCATTCGCAGCGCATAAGTAGGCGTTGAGAGGAGGACGGTGGCGCCCACATCGAACAGGTTTCGCAACCGCTGCTCCGTGGTCATGGCCGCACCAGAGATGGCAAGGGCGCCCAGCCTCTCGGTTCCGCCGAACGCCGACCAGAATCCGATGAACGGACCGAACGAGAAGGCGAAGAAGACCCGGTCCGCGGCAGTAACGCCGGCCGCCGGATACACGTGGTCGGACCACACCCTCTGCCACCAGTCCCACGACTCCGACGTGTCGAGCCAACGGAGCGGCCGGTCGCCGCTGGAACCTGACGTCTGATGCAGGCGGACGTAACGGTCGAGGGGATACGTGAGGTTGGTGCCGAAGGGCGGCCGAGCCGCCTGATCCGCGATCAGCTCGCTCTTGGTCGTGAGCGGAAGCCGGTCGAAATCGTCCCAACCGCGCACGCCGGTCAGTCTCGCTCGCCAGAAAGCGTTTGTGCTCAGCACGTCGCGAAGCCCCGTTTGCAGCCTGTGGAGCTGCATCGCGCGAAGCTCGTCGGGGTCCCCTTCGGTCGGAATCACGCTCGACCGCGACGAGCCGTCAGTGGTCGCCGGCGCAGCTCCGACACGATGTTGACCCTCACCTTGCGCGAGGTCATCCCGGCGGTGGTCCTGCTCGCTCTTGGGACGCAGACGATCTTCGCGAGCTTCTTCATCAGCATCCTGGTTTCCGGTTCGAAGAGTACGTCACGAGCGCTGCGCGAGAGTCCCGCCGACGAGAAGGGCGAGCGCGAAGAGGCTGTCGCGCGCCTGCAGGCTGAATACAACCGAATCAAAGGGCGCCTCGACGCTATGTACCTGGACAGTTCTGGCGCTTTCGAACTCTCACCAGCGGCCAGTTTCGAATTGGAAGGAGACGGCTGCGATCCCTTCGCAGGGCAAAATGGCGAACTGGCTCCGGGACAGGGATTCGAACCCTGAACCTTGCGGTTAACAGATCGCTGCGCCCCGTTCAGAAATGGCGCTTCTAGTTCACTGATGTGACATTAAGTGCCACGAATTTGCACCGTTTATCACGGGCGTTGCTGCTATGGACCGGCGGCCATTCGCCTCTAATCGAACGCTGTGCCGGCAAGCCACTGGCAAAGAGGAAGGGCAGGCATGCCGCACAGGCGGGGATGCAGGCGAGGACCCGGAGCGTCGACATCGTGCCGACGAATAGCTCAGCCCGCTGGTATCGGTCGCGCTGCGCTTCTCTTACGCTGGATTGATGCCAGAGCGCGCTGCAGGCGATCTCTCCGACGCCCGGCTAGCCGGCACGGTCGTGCCAGCAATCGTCGCCGGTTTCGACCGTTACCAGGCCGAGTTCATGGGCATGACGCGGCGAGCGAAGGTTCGCTTCGAGCGGTGCGATTGGCGCGGCGCAGTGGCTGACGCGGCCGAGCGCCTCGACCTGTACGGACACGTGATCGACCACATCGAACGTGAGGTTCGCTCTGCCCTGGGGGAGCGGGTCGGGGACCGGAATGTGTGGGTGGCGATGAAGACCGCATATGCAATCCTCAGCTCAGACCGCGCGGATTATGGTCTGGCCGAGACGTTTTTCAACTCGGTCACGCGGCGCATCTTCGCCACGGTCGGGGTGGACCGCAACATCGAGTTCGCCGACTCGGACTTCCGACCGCCGCCCAGCGAGTCCCCGGGACTTCCGCTGCGCATCTACGGACCGGTGTCGGACCTGGCCGAGCTGGTCGCGACCATCCTGCGCGACTGTAGCTTCGATTGCGAGTTCGAGGATTCGCGTCGCGATGCTCGACTCGTGGCCAATAGGCTGGCTGCGGGCCTTCAATCAGCCGGAGGCTCTGGTCGTGTCGACCGGGCGGAGATCATCCCAGCCCTCTTCTGCCGGCGCAAGGGCGCCTACCTGTTCGGCCGCCTGTACAGCGGCCCAGCGTGCATCCCGCTCGGGCTCGCTCTCCTCAATTCGGAGCGCGGCATCGTGATCGACGCGGTACTGACCGACTCAGATGACATCAGCATCGTCTTCAGCTTCGCTCGCTCGCATTTCCACGCCGAGCTCGACCCCGCTATCGAGGCCATTCGGTACCTGAAGCTCCTGATGCCGAAGAAGCCGATCGCCGAGCTCTACATCGCGATGGGGCATCACAAGCACGGAAAAACCGAGCTGTACCGAGATCTCCTCCGCCACCTGCGAGAGAGCGATGAGCTTTTCGTCTTCGCGCCGGGGATCCACGGCATGGTCATGGTCGTCTTCACACTGCCGGGCTACGACGTCGTGTTCAAGGTCATCAGGGACCGGTTTCCGGCCGTCAAGCCCATGACGCCCCGAGACGTTAGAAGAACCTACCGCATTGTGTTCCACGCGGAGCGCGCGGGCCGCCTCGTGGAGGCCCAGGAGTTCGAGCACCTCGAGTTCGACCGACAGCGTTTCGCCCCGGATCTCATTGAGGAGTTCAGGCGTGACACCGATGAGACCGTGGAGGTGACCACCGATCTTGTGATCGTCCACCACGCCTACGTCGAGCGCCGCGTGACGCCGCTCGACATGTACCTCCGAGATGCGTCCGACGAGGCAGCGCGGGTGGCCGTTAACGACTTCGGCCAGGCGATCAAGGACCTGGCCGCCAACGGCATCTTCCCTGGAGAGCTGCTGCCGAAGAACTTTGGGGTCACGCGTCACTCTCGGATCGTCTGCTACGACTACGACGAGCTGTCGTTTCTCACTGATTTCACCTTCCGCAAGTTGCCGCCTCCGCGTTTCGACGAGGACGAGCTCTCCGACGAGAGCTGGTTCGGCGTCGGCCAACGAGATCTCTTCCCCGAGGAGTTCCGCCGCTTCATCGGGCTCCCGGCCCACCTGCTCGAGGTGCTGGGTCGGAGCCACGGCGAGATCTTCGACGTCCAGTACTGGCACAACATGCAGCTGCGGGTGACTAGCGGTGAGATCATCGACCTCTTCCCCTATGACCCATCTCGGCGCCTGCACAAGACGTGACTGAAATTCAGCCACGGATTCGGTCATGAGGACGCTTTGGAACTTCAGGGCCTAACGGCCTGAGGATTACCAGCGGAATCCGGCGACGAGTCTGCGACTGATAACGGCCGTATTGGGGCCAGAGCCTTGCCACTTCCGGCCAGAGCCTGCGTTGCTGTTCGTCGGACGCAACCCTGGCATTGGCCGCGAGGCGCCTCGTACCAACTTGCACTCCGACATCCGGAATCGCCTTCAGGTTTAGCAGCCAGGCGGGCGGGGTGTCACTGCCGCCTTTTGAACCGACTACGACGTAGTCGTCTCGGTCGCGGTAATAGAGCAGCGCCGCGGTGCGTGGCCGTCCGGTCTTTCGTCCGGTCGTATGCAGCAAGAGCATCGGCACCCGACCGACCCGCTCGCCGATCCGACCGCGGGAGAGTTCGTAGACGATTTGGTGGGCGCGGAGCAACCGCACACCAACGACACGGTCGAACCAGGTCATCGGCACGGGCTGAGTATGGACGAGCTCCTCAACGGATGAGGCGGGCGTTGGCAACCCAAGTCGCTAAACGCACACCAGCAGCCGAGAGACCGACCTGGTTCGGGCGATGGCCGACCGGCCCGACCCGACTCTAGTCGTACGAGGACCCCGGGCCTGGCCGCCCCTCGCGATCGAGCCCGGGGTTCCCCCCACCAAATATCACGATGTGCCACCGCCGTTGCTGTTCGACCGACAGTGGCATTCGAGCGATACTCGACGCTGGCGTCGGCTCCGACTCGGCACGGGTGAACCTTGCAGATCGCCGGTGCCGCGCTGGGGCGCCGGAGCGCTCGCTCGGCATCAGCGGACGATGACTGCAGCTGGCCGCGCCGGCGTCATGGCCGCGACGATCCGCTCGAGAGCGATCGCGTAGGCCGCCACCCGCAGCGAAACGTTCTTCCGATCCGCCAGCTCGGTCACGTTCTCAAATGCCCGCCGCATCGTGACCGACAGGCGAGCCTCGACCTCTTCTCGCACCCAGCGCTCGGAGTGCATGTTCTGCGCCCACTCGAAGTAGCTGACCACCACCCCGCCGGCGTTGGCCAGGATGTCCGGCAGGACGGTGATGCCGCGCGCCTCGAGGATCGCGTCCGCCTCTGGGGTCGTCGGTCCATTGGCGAGCTCCAGCACCCACCGCGCCTTGACGCGTTCGGCGTTTACACCTGTAATCTGGCCTTCGAGCGCAGCCGGGACGAGAATGTCGAGGGCCTCGAACAGCGGCGAATCCGCGGGCCCCTTTTCGAACATCAGGAACTGGTCGAAGCTTCCACCCCGGTCCTTGAACTCCACCAACTCCCCGACCGGCAGCCCGCCAGGTGCGCTCAGAGAAGCGGTCGAGTCCGACACCGCAACGATGCGAGCCCCGGCCTGGGCGAGAAGCAGCGCCGCGTTCGCGCCTGCGTTGCCAAAGCCCTGAATCGCGACGGTTTTGTCCGTCAATGTCTCGCCCTTTGCCTGAAGCGCCGCCTCGAGCACGTCGTAACCGCCTTGCGCGGTGGCGGTGTCTCTGCCCAGCGACCCGCCGTGCGCGATGCTCTTGCCGGTGACGACCGCGCCTCCGTGGACCCCGGCCAGTCGCTCATACTCGTCGGCGAGCCAGTCCATCGTCTGCGAGTCGGTGTTGACGTCGGGCGCCGGTATGTCGACCTCGGGCCCGATGTCGCGCCAGATGCGCTCGGTGTAGGCACGGGTCAAAGACTCGAGCTCATGGACCGACAGCTTGTGGGGGTCGACCTTGATTCCGCCCTTTCCGCCGCCCATCGGTATGTCCGCCACGGCGGTCTTGATGCTCATCCAACCGGCCAGCGCCTTGACCTCGTCGAGGCACACGTTGGGGTGGTAGCGGATACCTCCCTTGTATGGGCCTCGCGCCGAGTTGTACTGGACGCGATACGCGGTGAACAGCTGCTGGTTGCCGTCGTCGAGCGTCACCGGCACGGAAACCTCGTGGATGCGCTCGGGGACCTTGATACGCTCGAGTACAAACGGGTCTGTGATGCCAGCGACTTTCGCCGCGCTGTCTACTGTGGCGAGAAATCGATCAAACGCTGTGTCGTTGCTCATTCTCCACACTCCTCAATCACGACTTACATGCTCTCAGCATGGCAATGCGCACGGCCGCGAACAGGGCCTGACGCCCCTTCCGCGGCGGGACTGAAGAGCCCCAGCGGAGTACCCGGCCGCGGCGGGCCATTAGCCCCTTGCGCCGATCTGCTTGACGATGGAAAACATGCCTATGAAGGTGCTAAGAGTCTTCCACCGGGACGCCGTTTGCATCGAAGGATGGGAAAGCGTGCGGGAAGCGGCGAGGCGGATGCACGCCGGCGGTTTCAGCTGCTTGCCGGTTGTGTCTGCCGATGGCCTAGTCGGGATCATCACCGAGCGCGACGTGGTCGAGGCGATGGCAGGCGACGACCGTCCTGAGACCGCCACGGTGTTCGACTACATGACCGAGGCGCCGAAAACCGTATGCCCCGACGACGACTGTTCCGTCGCCGCGACGGAGATGCTGTCGGTCGGCTGCCGGCACCTGCCCGTGATGGACCGCGGGATGCTGGTCGGTATCCTCTCCGCCCGCGACCTGCTGCCATTCGCCGCGACGGCCGGCATGGGACGCTGATCTGCGCGCCGGTCAGATCCGCTGGTTGCAGAGCGTCTGGGCGGCGGAGGTCGCCGCCTGCAGCCGTAGGCAAATGCGCGACCTTTTGAGATCAGATTTGGCTCCGGTGTGCTATCCCGGCTGACGGCCGACAGATTTGGCTCCCCTTAGTGGACGCTCTTCGAACTTGGTTGCTGGCGCCGTCGGACGATGTTAGGGAGCAGCTCACGCGATTTCGTCCCTCGGAACCCGTCGGCGCCCGGCCCGCGTGAACGGGCAGCCCTGAGAGCAATGCGACCGGCCGTTGAAGTCCCCGATGGCCTTCGATGTACCCCGTACCGCTCAAGGTGCAATCGGCAGTCCCGGTGGTTTCGGTGCCGACTCGACGCGGCGCTGGAAGGACGCCTCGCTGAAGAGATCGAGATAGGGTTCATAACTGAATACGCGGTTTCGGCGCCGCCCCGTGGTTTCTCGCAGCAGTCCGAGGGCCGACAGCCGGTTGATCACCGACATCGCCGTGACCTCGCTGACGTCTAGACGTCCGGCTAGGATCGCTGCCGTCATCGCTGGTTCTCTGACCAGTGCTTCGAGCGCGCGCGCCATGTTGGGCCCCGCCCGCCCGTCGGCCGCTGCCATAGCCCGGTGCTCCTCGCGCAAGTGAAGGACATCTCGAATCGTCGCCTGGCCCTCGTGGGCGACCTGCCGGATGGCTTCCAAGAAGAAGTCGACCCACCCCTCCCAGTCCCCCTCGGTGCGAATCCGGGTCAGACGCTGGTAGTACTCGTCTCGGTGCAGCTTTAGGTAGACGCTCGGGTAAAGCAACGCGCGGCGGCGCTCGAGTACACGACGCTCCTGCAGAAGCAGGGGTACTAGCAAGCGGCCGACTCGGCCGTTGCCGTCAAGGAATGGGTGAATGGTTTCGAATTGCGCGTGCATCAGGGCGGCCTGAATAAGGGGATCGGAGGAATCGTCATGGAGATACTTCTCCCACTGATCGAGGGCATGCCACATCTCATGAACCGGTGGCGGAACAAAGGCGGCGTTCGCCAGCGTCGAGCCGCCGATCCAGTTTTGGGATCTCCGGATCTCGCCGGGTTCACGTTCTCGCCCTCGCACCCCAGCCATCAGATCGGCGTGTATCTCGCGTATGAGGCGGATCGACAATGGGAGATCCTCGAGACGATCGCGCGCCCGGTTGAGCGCTCGGACGTAGTTGACGATCTCTTCGAGGTCTCGCGGACGCTCCATGCCCTCGGGACTGACCTCGAATTGGAAGAGTTCGTCCAGAGTTCCTTGGGTCCCCTCGATCTGGGAGCTGAGCACGGCCTCGCGGCGAACGTATACCGCGATGAACAGGTCAGGATTGGGAACGAAGTCGGCCGCGCCGACGAGCCGTCCGAGCGCCTGATAGGCGGCGGTCAGAAGGCGAGTCCGGCCTGCATCAATGGCGAGGTCGCGTGGCGGAAAGTCCGCCGGTACGAACGCCTTGAAGCCGGCGGGCTGTTGAATGAAGTGACCTGCGCGAGTCATGGCAAAGGATCCTTCGGGAGCATACCACCGAAGCTAAGTTTCAGTTCTTAACCTTAGCCTAAGAGCGCCGCGTCACTCTAGAGCATCCAATGGCGTGGATTCACCCGCCGCTCGATTATCGAGACTTTGGAGAAGCCTGCCGTTCGGAATTCCTCGAGGAAAGCGCCGCCTTCCTTGGCCCCAGCTATTCAAGCAAACCAGTCGCTCTCGCTCGGTGTGACTTCGGGTGGAAGAGGCCGCTTGAGCACCAGTTCAGCCGCAAATAGCAAGCCCCCACGACGGGTGACCCGCGCCATCTCCTCAAAGATTGCCGCTCGCGCTGGGTTCAGGTTGAAGATCCCGTTGACCAGAGCAATATCAATTGAGCCGGTCGCAGCCGGTATCGATTCCGCGTCACCTTCGCGAAACTCGACATTGGCCAACCCCATCGTTTCGGCCGACGTTCGGGCCACAGCCAGCATTGTTCTGCTGAAGTCAATCGCGAGAACGGAACCAGCCCGCGCAGCAACCAGGAGCGAATCGAGGCCTGCCCCACACCCGAGATCCAGAACCCGCGCACCAGGTGGGATTTCAGCAAAGCAGGGCACGCACGAAACGCCCGCGAATGCGTTAACAGAAGCGGCCGGGATGGTTGCCAACACCTCCTCGGGGTAGCCCGCGCGAACGGCAACCTCATGTCCGACTCGAAAGGGATGCTTGGCAAACGGCTGTTCCGCAACCTTG
>Ga0209009_1000529_pt1 | contig 12833 bp, 9 predicted proteins | sample BlaSpr_A8_OM3_M2_FD_187979 | JGI IMG/M metagenome (GOLD analysis project Ga0209009, IMG submission 187979) | Forest soil microbial communities from Thunder Bay, Ontario, Canada - Black Spruce, Ontario site 2_A8_OM3_M2 (SPAdes) (version 2) | ecosystem: Environmental > Terrestrial > Soil > Boreal... | reverse complement strand
CGTGTTCTACGTCATCCGGGAGAACCGCACCTATGACCAGGTGCTTGGCGACATGCCGGAAGGCAACGGCGACCCGACGCTGTGCCTCTTCGGCGAGGACGTGACCCCCAACGCCCACGCGCTCGCCCGCGCGTTTGTCCTGCTCGACAATTTTTACGTCAACGCCGAGGTCAGCTACGACGGGCACGCCTATTCGACCGGCGCCTACGCGACCGACGTCGTCGAGAAGATCTGGCCGATGAACTACGGCGGGCGCGGAGGCCGCTACCTCTCGGAAGGGGGCGGCGCGATGCGCAACGCCTACGGTAACGTGGCCGCGCCCGCCAACGGCTATCTCTGGGACGCCTGCGTGCGCTCGGGCGTCTCGGTCCGAAGTTACGGGGAGTTCGTCGAGGACCCCAACCCCGCGCAGGAACGCTCCGGCAAGCCTCAGGTGGGAGATTTTCGCACGGGTTCCGGCCCCTACCGCGCGTCGGTCCCGGGGCTGGAAGGGCGCATCGATCCCGATTACCCACCTTTCGACCTTTCGATTCCCGACGCGCGACGCGTGGAGATCTGGCTGAAGGAATTCCGGCAGTTCGAAGAGAACGGGAAGCTGCCGTCCCTTTCGATCCTCCGGCTCGGCGGCGACCACACCGCCTACGTCCGCGCCGGCTTTCCAACGCCGCGAGCCATGATCGCCGAGAACGACCAGGCCCTGGGGAGCCTTGTCGAAGCGATCTCGACGAGCCGCTACTGGAAGGACTCGGCGATCTTCGTCCTCGAGGACGACGCCCAGAACGGGCCGGACCACGTGGACGCCCATCGCTCGGTCGCCCTCGTCGCGAGCCCGTGGGCCCGGCGCGGCGCGGTGGACTCGACTCTATTGACGACTTGCGGGATGTTACGCACGATCGAGCTCGTCCTGGGACTTGCTCCGATGAGCCAGTGCGACGCGTCGGCGGCGCCGATGTATCGGGCGTTCCAGTCGAAGCCGGACCTCGCGCCCTACCGGCGCCGCGAGGCCCGCGTGCCCGTGGACGAGATGAACGACCCCGCGGCGCCCGGCGCGAAGGCTTCGCTGCTCATGAATCTCGATGAAGCCGACAGGGTCCCGGACATCGCGGCCAACGAGATTCTCTGGAAGGCCGTGCGCGGGCAGGCCTGCCCGATGCCGCCGCCGGTCCGGGCGGCGTTTGTCCGCCCCGTCCCGCCCTCCGCCGGCAGCACCAAAGACGACGACTAACGTCGCTCGCAGTCCGCTCGCTCCCGCGGCGTGAGCCTCCTCCCTCGCTCCGCTCGGGAGACTACTCACGCCGCGAGCTATTGGGCCCGGGTGGGCCATCAAGTTCTGTCGCAGCGTTCGATCGCGGCACCGGAAGTCTTCAGAGGCGTCAAGAATTACGCTCGCGGCGCGCGAAGTCTCCCAGAGGGGAGGAGGCGCGCGCCGCGGGAGCGAAGCGATTGCGCGGGATCAAGCGAGCGGTCGAAGGCCGCATCCGGCCGAGCCGCTCGCCGGTGGGCCGAAGGCCCAGATCCCGCGCAGTCGCGTAGCGACGTTAGTAGGGCGCGACCTGCTCGGCGATGACCTTCTTGTCCCCAACGACGACGATCGTGGCTTTGTCGGACTGGATGTATTTCGCCGCCATTTGCTGGACCTGCTCCGGGGTCACCGTATAAACGCGCGAAACATAGGTGTTGAGGTAGTCGGCCGGCAGGCCGTGCAGGTCCACGAACGCGAGCTGGGCGATGATCCCTGCCCGCGAAGAGTTCTGCAGCACGAACGTGCCCGCGAGGTAATTCTGGATTCCCTTCAGCTCCTGCGCCGAGGGGGGTTCGCTCTGCAGCCGCTTGATCTCCCCCAGGATCTCCTTCAGGGACGCCCCAGTGTCCTTGGTCGTGACGTCCGCCGTCTCGACCCAGTAGCCGTCGCGATAGCGCGTGGAGACCTGGGAGTTAGGCGAATACGTGTAGCCCTTCTGTTCGCGGATGTTCGACGTGATGCGGGAGGCGAAGGACCCGCCGAGCAGCGAGTTCATGACGCCGAGCGCGACCCAGTCGGGGCTCGACGGGTCGGTGACCGGCATCCCGAGATAGATCGTGGACTGGACCGCGCCGGGGCGGTCCACCGTCTCCAGCCGGTGCTCGTTTTTGGGCTTGGGCAGGTTGACGGACGGCGCGGAGCCGCGCTTCCAGCCGGAGAAGGCCTTGCGGATGGCCGCCTCCATCGCTTTCGTGTCGAACTTCCCGGCCGCGTAGAGGTGCGCACGCGCGGCTCCGAAGTTGGCGGCGTAGAAGGCGCGCACCTGCTCGATCGTGAACCCCTTCAACATCTCCTCGCTCGGGAAGAGGCGCCCGTAGGGGTGGTCGCCGTAGAGGAGGGCGCGAAATTTCTCCGACGCCATCTGCTGCGGCTGGCTCTTCGCGATCGAGAGCTGGCGCTGCCGGTCGCCCTTCAGCCGGGAGAGCTCGGACTCGGGGAACTTCGGGTGGATGGCGACGTCCGCGATGAGCGCGGCCATCTCGGGGCCGAACTCGGAGAGAACGTCGCCGGAGAGGTCCGTGCGGTCCTCTCCGACGTTGACGTTCAGCTCTCCGCCCATGCGCGCGGCCGCTTCGGCGATCTGCGCCGCGGTCTGTGTTTCGGTGCCCTGGGACAGGAGGTCCCCCGTGACGTCCGACAGCCACACCTCCCCGGCCTTCTCGTCGATGTTACCCGTGCGCACGGCCAGGCGCACCGTGACCTTCGGCAGCGTCCCGTACTCGACGAGCGTGACGGCCATGCCGTTTTCGAGCGTGAACTTGTGGGGAGCGGGGACGGAGAAGCCCTTGGGCTTGCCCGCTTCCGGCGGCGCCTGTTTCTGTGCGAAGAGCGGCGCCGCGGCGGCGAGCGCGAGAAGGGCCGAGAGCGTTCTTGTTTTCATCGTGTTCCTCACAGGCCGCCCTTGGACTCGGACTTGCCCTCGGCTTTCGGTTCGGCCTTCGGTTCGATCACGAGGACGGTCCGGTTGGTCGGCCGGAGGTACTCGCGCGCGGTTTTCTGGATCAGCTCGGGCGTGACCTTGCGGAACTCCTCTTCGAGCTTGTTGATCTTGCCCGGGTCGTCATCGAAGAGCGCGAAGGAGGCGAGGAGGTCTGCCCGCCCGAATCCGAAGAACCCGTCGATGTTGTCGTAGAGGTCCGAGCGGGTCTTGACCATCGCGCGCGCGAGCGTCTCCTTGTCCACTGGCGCCGCGCGCAGCTTCTCGATCTCCTCATCCACGACCTTCAGGATCTGGTCGGCGGACTTGTCTTTGTCGTGGAAGAGCGAAATGGTAAAGAGCACGGGCCCCTTGATGTCGAACATGTTGCCGAGCTCGTTGATCGCGCCGCTGACGCTCCCGGTGAAGCCGTTCTTCTGGACGAGGGCCTGGTAGAGGCGGCTGTCCTTGCCCTGCACGAGAATCTCGTCCAGGACGCCCATCGCGTAGTACTCGGGCGTGTCGCGCGGCGGCATGTGGTACGAAAAAGCAAGGGCCGGCCGCGTCGCAAGCGCGTCGGGCTTGGACGCGCGCTTCTCCTGCTCCTGGCGCGGCTCGGAGATGTCGGGCGGCGGCGGGAGCTTCTGGGAAGGGATGTCGCCGAAGTACTTCTTGATCCAGGCCAGGGTTTCCTTCGAATCGAAGTCTCCGGTCACGGCCATCGCCGCGTTGTTGGGGGCGTAATAGGTCTTGAAGAACCCCTGCACGTCGCCGAGCGTCGCGGCGTCCAGGTCTTTCAGGTCGCCGTAGAAGTTGTGGGAGTTGTACCAGTTGCTGTTGGCGTACTGCGGCATGTCGAGCCAGGGGAACCCTCCGTAGGGCCGATTCAGCACGTTGACCCGGACCTCGCTCTTGACCACGCCCTGCTGGTTGGTCAGGTTGTCCTGGTTGATCGCCAGTCCCCGCATCCGGTCGGCCTCCGCCCACAGCGCCATCTCCAGCGTGTGCGAAGGGACGATCTCGAAATAGTTGGTGAAGTCAAAGCGCGTCGAGCCGTTCAAAACCCCGCCGTTGGACTGGACGAGCTTGATGAACTCCATCTTGCCGAGGTTCTGCGAGCCCTGGAACATCATGTGCTCGAAGAGGTGCGCGAACCCGGTGCGGTCCTTCGGCTCGATGCGGAACCCAATCCCGTAGTACACGGCGACGACCGCCTTGGGCGAGCTGTGGTCGGGCGAGAGGACGACCTTCAACCCGTTGTCGAGCTTGTGGTACTCGATCGGGACCTGGACGCCGGAAGCCTTTGACACGGCGGGCTTTGTCGCCGGTTTGGCCGACTCGGACGGCGTTGCGGGCGCCGCCAGGGCGGCCGCCGCGCATGCGCCCGTCAGCAAACCCGCCGCAACCCGAGCCCCTCGAGGCAGGGAAAGTTTCATCTGATCCTCCTCCGATCGACTGCAGACTCTACGTCCATCTCCGAAGAAAGTTTAGCGGCGGGACCAAAGGAGCAGGCACGTAACTATCGGAGGCTCCCGTCTGGCTAGAATCTCTCGGCCGCCTGTTCGCGAAGCGAACGCCGCGGCCGAAAGCCACTGACTCCTTCCCCGGCGCCGTTGATATCGTTCCCCGGCGTCTTCAAGAATCGGCTCGGAGGGCCTTTCCATGAAATTCCGCGTTCCTGTCTTGTCTGCGCTCCTGCCTCTCGCGGCCTTCTCCGCCTTCGCCGCTGGGCCGGACATCCACGACACCCGGCTCCTGACCGAGCCCGCCGTCAGCGCCCGGCAGATCGCCTTCATCTACGCGGGGGACCTGTGGACCTGCGATCTCGACGGCAGGAACGTGAAGCGCCTGACCTCCGACGTCGGCCTGGAATCGAGCCCCGCCTTCTCCCCGGACGGAAAGTGGATCGCTTTCTCGGCCCAGTACGAGGGCAATATTGACGCTTACATCGTCTCCGCCGAAGGGGGCGTTCCCCGGCGCCTGACGTGGCATCCGGGCCCCGACGTCGTCCAGGGGTTCACGCCGGACGGCCGGGCTGTTCTCTTCACCTCTCCGCGCAACGTCTTTAGCGGCCGTTTCACGCAGCTCTTCACTGTCCCCGTCGAGGGCGGGCCCGAGGAGCGCCTCCCCATCCCCAACGCCAACCGCGCGGCGTTCTCCGCCGATGGCAAGCGCATCGCCTACAACCCTCTGCCTCCGCAGTTTCTCCAGTGGAAGCGCTACCGGGGCGGCGCCGTCTCGCGGATCTGGATCTACGACGTGGTGTCACACGCGATCGAGAAGGTCCCGCAGCCGGAGACGCGCGCGAACGACCCGGAGCCCCAGTGGATCGGCGACACTATCTACTTCCGCTCCGACCGGGACGGCGAGTTGCTGTCTCTACAGAGTAACGTCGATGACGTTGAAGAGATATCCCCTTCAGAGGTAAGGGGAGGGAACGAAGAAGGCACTGCCGTTTCATGAGCCTCGATCAGATTCGGTTCTATCCGGCGGCCCCTGCCCGTATCCTGTTTCTCGGTGCCATAGCGGAAGTTCTCACAGTCGGTCTCGCGGCCTGGATCTGGCACGCTGTCAGCTTCTCGGAGGCTACGGGCGGCTTCAGGTACATCTTTGGGGCTTTGTTAGTGGCCCCCGTTGTGGGTTGCATGGCGATTGGCTCGGCCGTTTTTGGTGGGCGTAGAGTATCCCTTCTCTTTGCGCTGCTGACGATCGCGGCGCTGGTCATTTTTTCGCTCTCCATCCTTTTTATGTTCTATTCCTTTCCGTGCATTGCAATGTGGGTCGTTTTTGCCCGCGGCGTTTTCCGATCTGGTTCGAAGGTGCCAGCACGTGCCTAACGTCGTTGGGTGTCGAAAAAGCGCGGCAGCGATGGCCCCGCCGCGCATCTGATCTCAGCCCGGGAAGACCCCGTAGTCTACAGAGCGGCGAATTTGCTGAGGGCTCAGGTATCGGCCGTCCGCAGATCTATGTCAGAGCTGACATATTCTCACGCCCGCCCTGAAAAACCGCTATGAACGGGTACAAGGCTCTCGTGAGACAAGGACTCGGCCGTCTGATGTTCACCGGTTCGTGGTGGTGGACCAGCGACTGAGCAAGACCTCTTCTCTTTGAGCGCAGACCATTCCCTAACGTCTCCTGACCGAAACACCACCTTCCGAACCGTGAGGTCTGCAAATTCTCCCGGGGAAATGATAGAGAGATGTCCCGAAGGAGTAGCGCCATGCTCGACATTCGCCGTCAACTTCTCGCCGCGGGGTTGCTGATGAGCCTTGCCGCTGCGGCCAGCGCCGAGGACAGGTGCCTCGTCAAGGCCGTCCTCGGAGGCAAGTCGGTCACGTTGAAGTATTGCGAGGTCGCGATGTACGACGAGAAGGGCGTGACGCTCGCTTTCATGGAAGACCCGATCCCGGCCGAGGAGGTCGAGGCCTTCCAGTTGAACTCCTATCCGAAGGAGAAGGACGCGGGCGGAAAACCGCGGACCATGATCGAGATCGGGTTCTGTCCGGGCGGAGGAACGCCGGCGGTCAGCCCCGGCGCCGTGAAGTCGGTCGAGATGAGCGTTGCCCACGCGTCCTCGCCGATGCTGGGTCGCCAGTGGGCGTTCGAGCTGCCGAGGGACAAGGAATTGAAGATCGAGAAACTGTCTGGAAAGCTCGCTCTCGGCGGAACGTTCACCGGCCGGATCACGGGCTCGAAGACGAGCGACAGCCTGAGCTACTCCTGGCAGGCCGACTTCGACGTGCAACTGCCCACGAAGGCCGCGGCCGCCGGCTTGGGCTGCGGATCCTGACATCGTCCTGCTAGGGACGCTTCGGAAGACTGTGCCGGCGGTGGAGAGACGGGAGGACGTCCATGAAAGTTGTCGTTGTGGGGGCGAGCGGGACGATTGGCCGGGCCGTTGTGAACGCGCTTCTCACGCGGCACGAGGTCGTTGGGGTCGGGCGCACGCGGGGCGACCACCAGGTGGACATCGCTTCGCGAGAATCCATCAGCCGGCTGTACGAGACGATCGGAGTTTTCGACGCGCTCGTTTGCGCGGCGGGACAGGCTGTCTTTGCCGGCCTCGAGGCGTTGACAGACGCGGACTTCGAGCTTTCCATCTCGAACAAGCTCATGGGACAGATCAACCTGGTGCGCCTGGGGCTCACCCGCGTCCGTGACGGCGGCTCGTTCACGCTGACGAGCGGCGTCCTCGCCGCCGAGCCGACACCGGGGAGCGCGGCCATCAGTCTCGTCAACGCGGGAGTGGAGGCGTTCGCCCGCGCCGCGGCCCTGGAGATGCCGCGCCGGACACGCATCAACGTGGTGAGCCCGCCCTGGGTCGCGGAGACGCTCCAGTCAATGGGCCGTGATCCCTCGGCCGGACTTCCCGCCGCGAAAGTCGCCGCCGCCTACGTCGAAAGCGTCGAAGGCCGGCGCAACGGCGAGGTGCTCGACGCCCGGCGATTCGGATGAGGGGGCGAGCCGGCTCCACCCGGGAATCGGGCGGCCGGGGCGCCGGTTTGGTTGGTGAGATGTCCCCCTCATCTTCCCGCTCCCTCCTCTCTGGCCTGGCGCTCGGCGGTCTCCTCGTTTTCGCGCCGGCGGCCAGGGCCGGGGACGAGCCGCTGACGGCGCCGCTCCCGGACGCGCGCGCGTTCCTCGCCGAGGTGCGGGAGCGGATTCACACCGACGATTTCCTTCTCGATCAGTACACGTTCACCGAAAAGCAGACGGAGCGGCGGCTGGACGGGGACGGAAACGTGACGAAAGTCACTTCCTCGTCCTACGAAGTCTACCCGTCGGCGGAGCCAGGACATACGTACCGTAAGCTCGTCGAGCGGGACGGCAAGGCGTTGCCGGTGGACGATCTGGCCAAAGAAGACCGCAAGCAGCAGGAGAAAGAGGCCAGGGCGGCCGCGCGGTCCCCGGAAGTTCAGGCGGAGAGACGTCGCAAGGAAGCCGAAGCCGTCGAAGAGATCTTCCGTCTTTACGACATCCGGATCGTCGGCCGCGAGGCGATCGAGGGCCGCGAAGCGATCGTGGTCACCTTCGCGTCGCGCCTCGGGATCGAGACGGCAACGAAGGCGGGCAAGGTCCTCAAGAAGTTCTCGGGGCGAGCCTGGATCGACGAAGCGGACCGCCAGCTCGTCCGTGTAGAGGCGGCGCTGACGGACGATCTCTCTTTCGGTTTCGGAATCCTCGCGAAGGTGAAGAAGGGCTCTCGAGCGGAGATGCAGCGGCGGAAGGTCAACGACGAGGTCTGGCTTCCCGCGGGAGCCCGTTTCGTCGGGCACGCGCGCATCTTCCTCGTGAAGGGCTTGAACATCGACACCCTCTCGGAGTACTCGGACTACAAGAAGTTCACCGTCGCGACCGAGGCTGCCGCGGCGCCGCAGAACTAAAGGCAGGTGTCAGGCGTCAGGTTTCAGGGTTCGCTGGTCTGGAACTTGAAGAGACTTCCTGATTACCGCGGGGAGATCCGGTGGGTGCCCTGGCCGGTGGGCGGAAGGGGCTGAATGCGCGCGCGATCCCGTGGGAAAGCGAGCTCGGCGACGCCGCCGCCGTGGACTCCGGCGTGGAGGATTCCCCGCGCGGGGTCGATCGAGAGCGCGACCACGGACGCGCCGGAAAGACCGCTCCCGAGCGCTTCCCAGGTTTGTCCGCCGTCGGTGCTTCGGAAGACCCCGCCGGTCCCGCCGGGAACGGCGGGCGAGGCTCCCGCGTAGATCGTCGAGGAGCTCGACGGGTCGATCAGGAACGTCTCGATCGAGGAGAGGGATCCGACCGGGGTCAGGGTCCATGTCTTTCCGACGTCGCTTGAGCGGCACAGGCCCGCTGTGCCCCCGACGGAGAGGATCGAGCCCGCCGGATCAAAGAAGATCGTGTTGACTCCGCCGCAGCTCGAGTTTGTCGTGATGACCGACCACGTCTTCCCTGCGTCGAGGCTCTGGTAGTAGCCGAGGGCGGATTCGCTGATTGCGATCACCTGCGACGCGTTGGCTGGGTTGACGGCGAGAAAGGTGATCGGGTTCTGGCCGGCGTCGAGGCTCGTCTGCGTCCATGTTGCGCCGCCGTCGCTGCTCTTGAAGACACGTTGCGAGCTGGTGCCGGAGTGGTTTGTCCCGGCGTAGAGAGTCAGGGAGTTCGACGGGTCCACGGCGAGAGAGGAGACGAAGGTATCCGTCAGACCCTGCGCGGAGGAGGTCCACGTCCCGCCCCCATCCGTGCTTTTCCAGACCCCGGAGCCGAAAGTGGCGGCGAAGAGTGTCCGAGGGTTTCCAGATCTGGACGCGAGCGCCGAGACGGGTGCGATCGGAAACCCGTTGCTGAGGGCCAGCCAGGTCCCGCCGCCATCCGCGCTCTTGTAAACACCGTCGAAAGCGGAGGCGTACACCGTCCCGGGCGTGCCCGGATCGGCGAGGAGCGAGGTCACGATGGCGATATCGAGGCCGGCATCCGACAGGGTCCACGTGCCGGCGTTGTCCGCGCTCCTGTACACGCCGCTGCCGAGAGTGCCCGCGAGGAGCGTCGAGGACTGAACGACAGAGATGGCCGCGACGTAGTTCGTGCGCATCGCCCCGCTGGCGGGCGACCAGTTCAAACCGCCGTCCGTGCTCCGGTACAGGCCGTTGCCGTAGGTGCCGGCGTAGAGGTTGGCGGGGTGCGACGGGTCCACGGCGAATCCGAGCACGAGAGGCAGCGCTCCCGTCGCCCCCTGGTTGGTCGGGAGTCCCTTGTTGATCGTCGTCCAATGGGCGCCGCTGTCCGTGCTCTTGAAGAGGCCGGTTCCGGCCTGATTGCCGGCGTAGAGCGTCGTCGGGGTGGTCGGATCGGCGACGAGCGTGAAGAAGGGGTCGCTGACGCTGCCGAAAGCATTCCAGCTCTCTCCGCCGTCCGTGCTACGCAGCAAGCCCAGGGTGGTCGCTGCGAGGATGCGGGAGGAGCTGGAAGGGTCGAATTGGAAGGCCGAGGTCTCCAGAGCAACCTGGAATCCGCCGAAGGTCTTAAATTGCCAGGTCACACCGCCGTCGACGCTCTTGAATATCTCAGAAAACCGCGAGCCCGCGAGGATCGTCCCGGGGTTTTTCGGATCGATCGCCAGGCTCCAGACATCGAGCGGCGAGATCCCGGTGAGCGGATCGATCAGTCCCTCGTTGATCGCGGTCCAGCTCGCGGCGCCGTCGGTGCTCTTGAAGATCCCGACGCTGTCGACGCCGTTCGGCGTGAGCGTCCCGACGTACAGTGTGGAAGTGGCGGTCGGGTCGATGGCGATCGTCTGCACTCGGGCGGAGGGCAGCCCCGCGGAGGCGGCTCGCCAGCTCGCGCCTCCGTCGTCGCTCTTGAAGACGCCCTCCGCGGTTCCGGCGTAGAGCGTCGAGGGGCGAGAGGGGTCGGGGACCACGCAATAGACGCTGCCCCCCACGGGCCCGCTCGTGGTCCAGGCCGCGGCCTGCCCGGACGCGGCCCGCGCCACGGCGAGCAGTCCGAGGGCCGCCGAGAGGACAAGAACGGCGGCGCGACGCCGCGATCTCCGTCGGAAAAACATCGCTAAGTCATGCTAACCCGCGGCGCTCGCGGAGGATTCCGGCGTTCTGCGTCCGCCCGGGAGGACAGGCGGTCCGACTGAGAATTGAGAAGAGCCGGGGTCAAGCGTATCGTCGCGGCAGCGCGATCGGAAGAGGACGGCGCGACAGGATCGTTGTCCGAGGAGGTTGCCGATGGATCGCCGCCACCATTCGCTCGTTTGGCTCGCCCTCGGTGTCACGGCGCTGGCCTCCGCCCAGGGCTTCCGGGAGAGCGTCCGGGTTGGCCTCATCACCGTGAGGCTGGACGTCCGAGGGCACGATGGCCGGCCGCTGCAGGACCTGAAAGCCTCGGAGGTCAAACTGCGGGTTAACGGCAAGGATGTCACGATCGAAGGACTGGATCGCGTCGGCGCCGCCGCTTCTCCGGCGGGACCGGCCGACCGGAGCGCCGGCGCCCCGGTCGCACCGCAAGCCGCTCCCTCGCCGGTGTCGCCGGAGATCGCCGGCGCTTCGACGGTCTCCACCGCCTCGAGCGCCGATCTGTACCTTGCGATCCTTGTCGATGAGACCGCGAGCAACTCCTTCGATCGGCGCGACGTCTATCGCCAGATCGAGAGCTTCATCAACGGCAAGATGGGGCCGGGCGTCCACGTCATGCTCGAGCGGTTCGACGGCCGCCTGCAAACCGAGTGCGGCTGGACGACGGACGTACCCCGACTCCTCGCCGCCGCGAAAAAAATGTCAAAACGGACGTTCGACTCCCGAATACCGAGCCCCTCCGCCCTCGCCGATGAGATCCGCAACGGGCGCAAGCCCAGGGACATCGAGCTCCAGGTCGATCAGAATGCGCGGCGCAGTTTCGAGGGGATGCTGCAGGCTCTCATCCAGTTCCCCTCCGAGGTCCCGGGGCGCAAGGGACTCGTTCTCGTCACCGACGGCACGCCGCTGATGACGCCCTTCGACCTGTCGCTCATGCTCTCGGGCCAGAACTCCTCGAGTCGCGACAGCCTCTCGATGCGCGCGGACTATCTTCGGAATCATGGCGACCCGGAGACGGCCAAGCAGATCGACGCGGCGCTCCAGGACGAGGCGCTTTCGACGCTGGCCTCTTTTGGCGCCGCCTCCGACGCCACCTGGGCGCGCCGCATGGCGCAGGTCGTCAACAAGGCCCTGGAGCTCGACATCGCGTTCTATCCTGTGGATTCCGAAGCGCCCGAGCGTGGCACCAATCCGGGCACGGGGTCCAAGTGGCCGGGCCGATCGATGCCGGGCGTGCAGGGGGGCTCCGCGCTGCCGTATTCGGGCTCGGGCATGACCGCGCGGATCTCGGTCGCGCAGTCCATGGAGACGCTGGCGCAGATTAGCGGGGGCCAGGCGATCCTGGCTCCTCTCCTTTTCTCCGACCGGCTCGGCACGATCGGCACCGAAAGGACGGCCGGTTATCTGCTGACGTTTCGCGACCCGACGCCCAACGACTTCCGTTTTCACTCGATCGAGATCGCGGTCGAGCGGCCGGGCGCGAAGGTTTCGTATCGCCGCGGTTACCGCGTCCGCAGCGACGACGAGAGAACGCTCGACGCCATCCTCGCCAACCTGAACGACCCGAGCGCCGAGAATCCGCTCCACGCGAAGGTCTCCTTCGAGCAACTCCGCAAAGAGAGCGGGCGCAACATCGTCTCGATGCGGCTCGAATATCCCCGGCCTCCCGAGGCGCCGGGCTCCGACACGGCCGAGCGCGACATCCAGGTCTGGGCCGTCTGTTCCGACGACGACGGAAACCGCGCCAGGCCGATCAACCGGAAAGCGAAGGCGCAGAGCCTGACCGGCGACAGGTCCGGACCGTTCACCGACGCGATTCAACTCGGCCTACCTCCCGGCCCCTACACCTGGAGCATCGCCGTCAAGGACATCGCGTCCGGCCTGACCTCCTACCTCGTCGTCCGGAAGGTCCTCTGAGCCCGGGCATCGAGATCCGGTTGCCGAGCGCTGATTGACCGCGTCCCTTCGCCAGGAGGCTGTCCGAGTAATGTCCGTCGCGAGCGCAGGAGATTACTAGGACAGGCTCCTAACGAAGCTTCGCCTCAAACCGACGAGTGTTCTGGCTATGGATGAGGGCTCTCGACATCGTGTCGTAGGGGAGGGGCTTGCCCCTCCCGCCCTCACGTCGTAACCAGAGGAGGCGGGCGGCCCGCACCGAGCGCTCGAAGAGCGCGACAAGCGCCGGTTTCGCCGGCGCTAACGGCCGCCCCTACGGCACGGAAGCGACGACGATGGCTCTCGATATTGCGTCGTAGGGGAGGGGCTGCCCCTGCGGCCTCCGACGTCGTAACCCGAAGAGGTGGGCGGCCCAGCAAATCGAACACAGAACTTGACTCATTCGTGAGGA
>Ga0209009_1000528_pt1 | contig 12889 bp, 7 predicted proteins | sample BlaSpr_A8_OM3_M2_FD_187979 | JGI IMG/M metagenome (GOLD analysis project Ga0209009, IMG submission 187979) | Forest soil microbial communities from Thunder Bay, Ontario, Canada - Black Spruce, Ontario site 2_A8_OM3_M2 (SPAdes) (version 2) | ecosystem: Environmental > Terrestrial > Soil > Boreal... | reverse complement strand
CGGCCAATCAAATCTTTGCTTTGAACGGCAATACCGGCGCAAACCTCTCCTGGTCTCCGCTCACCGGCCCGATCATGGTCACAAACAGCATGACCGCACAAAATTTGGACATTATTAACTCGACGCCGCTGGTTGATTACGTTCACAACGTCATTTGGGTCACCAGCCGAAGCGCCTGCGGCAAGGCGCAGCCCAGTCTTTGGCAGATCAATCCGACTACCGGCGCTACACAAGCGATCGCCAGCCTTGGCGACATCGATGCATCGCCCACTCTAACCTTCAGTAGTGACGTTTTGTTCGTGGGCACCGTCGGTGATTCGATTGTAGGGGCGACCTGCACCGCGGGGAACAGCAGCATATATGCCATCAGTCCGACGACGGGCGCCCAATTAGGCCTCCCCTATGTATCCACGGATGGTCCTATCGTCAGTTACCCAGTCGTTCTTAACGCTGCACCGCCATACTTTGTGATTTTCTCCGGTAGTACCGCGGTACATCTGCTCACGTTTTCGGTGACCCCGCCAGTGTTTACCCCGGTCTGGAGCAAGACAATTGCTAATCCTTCCGCACCGATTTCGTACACCGGATCATCCTATGTGTATGTGGGATCCAGCGACGGCACGATTCATGAGCTCCTGCTGACCACCGGAGCCGACATTAAGGATGAGATTACGAACATTGGAGCGACTAAGGGAACCGTCGGTGATCCCTCAATCGATGAGGTGCTATCGCGCATCTATGTCACGACCACCGATCAGCGCGCTTACGGTTTTACGATCCCATTTTAAAATGAGGAAGATATGATTCGCTTAATACACCCTGCCGCTCGGTCTTGTAGAAACTCGATATTTCTCGCCGCCGTTGTGCTTTTCGCAGCCATACAATTTTCCGGTTGCCAGATGACCTCAGCGAACGGCGGAACTCCTCCGCCCGCGGCGCCGAGCGCTACCTTTTCTTTTTGCGACAAGGAAGCTCCCAGTTGTGACAATGAAACAAGTTTCAGCGCCACCGCAACGCGCGATTTGGAAGTGAAAGTTTCGTGGCAGAACGTTCCGGCGGGCAGCCATGTTCAAACTCTGGAAATTCTGCTTCCCGGAGGCAACTTGTATCAACAAACCCAGATGGCTTTTGGCGTATCACAGGGTTCCGATGAACCCCTGGTTGCAATCCAGACTCTCCCTGTGGCTGGCACTTGGATTCAGCAGCGTCACTTGACGGGCGAATGGATCGCGCGCGTTTCCCTCGACGGCCAGGTAGTCGCAACTCAGACCGTGGAATTGACTCCCTAAAAATGGCCGCCACAGCCGCTGTTTCGCAAATTCGCGTCGCAGAAAAAAAGCGCCCGGTTTCCGTTCCGGCGGATGCCACATCTGAAATCTCAAGGAAAATGCGCTTGCAGGGATCGGTGTGCTTGCGCGTGCTGGGCGGAAGCATGACTCCCTGGATACGCTCGGGAGATTTGGTCTTCATCAAGCGCTATGATTTTGAACGAGTGTCCGCCGGAGATGTAGTCCTGTTTGAACGCGAGGGCCGATTTTTTGTGCATCGCATGATGGGCCGTGAGCAAAATGTTCGAGCTGGCCAGAAAGTTGTGCGGTTAATCACCAAGGGTGATGCGCTGGAGGGGTTAGACGCCCCTGTTTCTCCGGAGGAATTCCTGGGACGCGCGACACGCATCCATCGTGGACAGCGACACATCGATCTGGAATCGTTCAACCGGATTGTTCTAGGCCGTATAGTGGCGCGCTTTTCGAGAATGAGCCCGTTCTTATATCGTGCGCTTCGCTTCGCTAAGCATCTTTTCTCTCGTTAGGCATCGATTTCAAGTTAAAGCCGCATTAATGTTTTGCACATAGAGCCAATGTACCCAGTTTGCGTTCCGTACTGAGCCTAAATTCATTTGCGCCGACTCTAAGTATATGTGGCGCTTGTTTTTCTGTGGCGAAGTGGGATTGCGCCCTGGAAGAGTGACTTCTCTTGCCAGTTGGCTTTACTATTGGACGTTGCCCAATAGCCATTCGCGTCGTAAATTAGAAAGTGCTGAGCCTTAGCCTCAGCCAGGATAACCGTCAGCAATAATCGAAAGCCGCAAAGCTCTAATAGAATTCACGCGTTAAGGAGACTTAAGATGAGCACAACCGTTAAACCAACTCCAGCGTCCAGCGAAGGGAAACCAGTGGAAAATCCGCTAAAAGCGTTGCTCGGCTTTGGCCAATCCGTTTGGCTCGATTACATCCGGCGCAGCCTGATTTCTACAGGCGAACTCAAAAGGCTGATCGAAGAAGACGGCCTGCGCGGAGTGACTTCCAATCCTTCCATTTTTGAAAAAGCCATCACCGGCAGCACAGACTACACGCAGACATTGGAGGAACTCGAGAAAAGGAAAGATCTGGATGCCAAGGCGATTTTCGACATCCTAGCGGTGAAAGACATTCAGGACGCGACCGATGCCTTTAAGCAAGTGTACGAAGAGACGAAACGCCGCGACGGTTACGTGAGCCTCGAGGTATCGCCTTATCTCGCGCATAAAACGCAAGAAACTTTGGAGGAAGCTCGGCGACTGTGGAAACTGGTGGGCCGCCCTAACACCATGATTAAAGTCCCCGGCACAAAGGAAGGCATACCTGCTTTCCAGCAGCTCATCAGCGAGGGCATCAATATCAACGTCACACTGTTGTTCGCCCAGGATGTCTATGAGCGCGTGGCGGAAGCCTACATCGCGGGCCTGGAAGAGTTTGCCAAAAAGGGCGGCGACTTGAGTCGCATGGCCAGCGTGGCAAGTTTCTTCGTTAGCCGCATCGACACCCTGATCGATAGCCAACTGGAAGACAAAATCAAGAAAACCACAGATCCCGCTCAACAGCAAAAATTGCCCAAGCTGAAGGGCAAAGTGGCTATCGCGAACGCCAAGCTTGCGTATCAGAGTTACAAAAAAATATTCAGCGGCCCACGCTGGGCCGCACTAGCTGCGCGCGGTGCGCAAACGCAACGCGTTCTGTGGGCCAGCACCAGCACCAAGGATCCCTCTTTTCCTGACACCTATTACGTGGCGGAATTGATCGGCCCGGATACCGTGGATACCATTCCTCCCGCAACTTTTGACGCCTTTCGCGATCATGGAAAACCGCGCGCAAGCCTGGAAGAAGATATCCCCGCTGCGCGTGAAACGATGGAAACCCTCGCGCAGGTGGGCATTTCCATGAAGGAGGCTACTGACAAGCTCACCGAAGACGGCGTGAAGCTGTTTGCAGACGCCTTCGACAAGCTGCTCGCTGCCGTCAGCAAACGTACGCAGAAGGCGGCTCCGTCGGCTGCAAATAATCTCACCTACCAGCTTCCGGAAGATCTTGGCCAGAATGTGAAAGCCACGCTAGAGGACTGGAAAAAAAACAATAAAGTGAAGCGTTTGTGGGCTCGCGACGCCTCCTTGTGGACCAATAAAGACGAAGCCAGCTGGCTGGGCTGGCTCGGTATCGTGGAAGAACAAATTGCCCACGATGCTGACTTCAAGAAGATCGCAGACGAAATCCATAAGGAAGGTTTCACGCATCTCGTTCTGCTTGGCATGGGCGGCTCCAGCCTTTGTGTCGAAGTGTTCGGGAAAACTTTTGGGAAGATCGATGGATTTCCCCAGGTTCATATCCTCGACTCAACCGACCCCGCTCAGATCCGCACGCTCGAGAGCAAGATCGACATCGCAAAAACCGTTTTTATTGTCGCCAGTAAGTCGGGTACGACGCTCGAACCAAATATCTTCGAACAATATTTCTACGAAAAAGTGAAGCAAGCGGTGGGCGCTGCCGAAGCAGGGAAGCGCTTCATCGCCACCACCGACCCGGGCTCGCAAATGCAGAAAGTTGCCGAAACTCACAGCTTCCGCCGTGTTTTTTACGGTGTGCCGAACATCGGCGGCCGATATTCCGCGCTGTCGAATTTCGGAATGATTCCCGCGGCTATACAGGGCGTGGACGTTCCACAGTTTCTCGACCGCGCCGAAGAAATGGTCCACGCCTGCGCTTCGGTAGTCCCCGCGGATGAAAATCCCGGTGTAATTCTTGGCTCAATCCTGGGAACGCTTCAGAAAAGTGGTCGGGACAAAATAACTATTTTTGCTTCGCCTGGCATTTTGGATTTGGGAGCGTGGCTGGAGCAGCTTCTCGCCGAATCCACCGGGAAAGAAGGGAAGGGCTTGATTCCAGTGGATGGCGAATCCATTGGAGCGCCGGAAGTTTACGGCAAAGATCGCGTCTTCGCGTATGTTAGGCTCCAAGACGGCGCTGATCCAAAACAAGATGCCGGAATTTCTGCTCTCGAAAAAGCCGGGCAGCCAGTTGTGCGCATGCAAGTCGCAAACAACTACGAGCTGGGACAGGAATTCTTCCGCTGGGAAATCGCCACTGCCGTAGCCGGTTCGATCATCGGAATTAATGCGTTTAACCAGCCCGATGTGGAAGCCAGCAAGATCGAAACGCGCAAATTAACTGACGAGTACGAGAAAACCGGCTCGCTTCCTCAGGAAACTCCCTTCTACGAAGAAAAAGGCATCAAGCTCTACTCCGACGACAAAAATGCCGCAGCTCTGAAGCAAGCAGCAGGGAAAGACGCCACGTTGACTGCATACTTGCGTGCACATGTGAATCGCCTCAAGGCAGGCGATTATTTTGCGGTGCTCGGATACATCGAACGAAACGAGCCGAATCGCACCCAGCTGCAATCCATCCGCGAGTCCGTTCGCGATAAAAAGCGCGTGGCCACTTGTCTGGGTTTCGGCCCGCGTTTCCTTCACTCCACGGGCCAGGCTTACAAGGGCGGCCCGAATACCGGCGTGTTCCTACAAATCACTTGCGACGATGCTGCCGACCTTCCGGTTCCGGGAAAGAAATATACATTCGGTATCGTGAAAGCTGCGCAAGCGCGTGGTGATTTCAACGTGTTGACCGAGCGTGGCCGGCGAGCTTTGCGCCTGCACCTTGCCGGCGATCTGGCAGCCGGGCTGAAAACTTTGCAGCAAGCAATCCAACAAGCGCTTTCATAATTCGTACAACAAAGACGGCATAGGCGGAGGATAACTTGGCACAGAATTCTGACGGAGCGCAAGTTTCTCAGGAAACTCTTGGCCGGCCGGGGCCTCCCTGCGCGATGGTTATCTTCGGTGCGGGCGGTGATCTCACCAAGCGCAAGCTGTTTCCCGCGCTCTACAATCTGGCAAAAGGCAAATTGCTGCCGCAGGAATTCGCGATTGTCGGCGTTTCCCGCGAACAATTTTCCTCTGATGAATTCAGGCAGAGAACGAGCCAGGAAATTCGCCAATATTTAACCGGCGATGTTGAACAAGACTCGTGGGATCAGTTCGTGAAGCGCCTCTATTACATTCCCGGTGATTTCAAAGATCCCGAGCTTTACAAAAAACTCGGCGAAACTTTAGGCCAAGTAGAAAAAGAACAAAACACCCACGGCAATTGCCTTTTTTATTTGGCCACTAGCCCGACTTTCTTTCCAATCGTTGTGAAACAGCTGGGCGCAGCCAAGCTTACCGAAGAACAGAACGGCAAATGGAAGCGCGTAGTGATTGAAAAGCCGTTCGGGCACGATCTCGAATCGGCTGTTTCCTTGAACCACGAAATAGGGCAGGTTTTGCGAGAAGATCAAATTTATCGCATCGACCACTACCTTGGAAAAGAAACGGTCCAGAATATTTTGGCATTCCGTTTCGCCAACGGCATTTTCGAGCCCGTGTGGAATCGCCGCTATGTGGATCACGTGCAAGTCACCGTGGCGGAAGAGCTGGGCGTCGAAATGCGCGGCGATTATTACGAAAACGCCGGAGCGCTTCGCGATATGGTGCCCAACCACATCTTTCAGCTCATCACGCTGACGGCGATGGAGCCGCCAATTTCTTTCGAAGCCCAGGCGGTTCACGATGAACAGACAAAAATTCTGCGCGCCATTCAGCCGTTGAATCCCGAACGAGTGTTGGACCACGCCGTGCGCGGCCAATATGGTGAAGGGGAAATTGACGGCAAGCATGTCCCGGGATATCGATCCGAGGCTAACGTCAACCCGGCGTCGAGTACGGAAACGTTCGTCGCGCTGGCTCTGAATATTGATAACTGGCGATGGGCGGGCGTGCCGTTTTATCTGCGCACCGGCAAACGCCTGGCCACGCGTTCCACTGAGATCGTGATCCGCTTCCGGCGGCCGCCCTTTGTACTTTTTCGAAAGACCTCGGTGGAAAAAATTGCGCCCAACGAATTGGTAATAAATATTCAGCCGAACGAAGGTATTTCGCTCAGCTTCGAGGCCAAAATTCCCGGTCCCATGGTGCGGCTCGGCGCCGTGAATATGGACTTCCAGTATTCCGATTATTTCGGCAGCAGACCTTCCACCGGATATGAAACGCTTCTCTACGATTGCATGATGGGCGATCCAACGTTGTTCCAGCGCGCCGATATGGTGGAGGCTTCCTGGACCATCGTCCAACCCATCCTAGATCTTTGGAAAGCGCTCCCGCCCCGCGATTTTCCAAACTATCCTGCGGGGAGCTGGGGTCCGGAGCAATCATTGGAACTACTGCGGCGCGAGGGGCGCGAATGGCACGACTCGACTAAGAAGTTGACCTCGCTGAAAGAAGCGGCCGAAGGGATGTCTGTGCTTGGAACGAAGGCCTGATCCATTATTGCGGCTTGTTCACAAGGCGGCGGCGTTTTGAGATCAGCCCGCGCGCAGGCCTTTCCGAGATGAGAAGAACGTTAGCCTCGCCTTTTCAAAATCCACGGCCAAAAATAATCTATAAGTATTGCCCCCTGGTTGTCTTGGTCGTCCAGTTCGAAACAACAGAAGACCCTCCGGAAAATCTCGTCGTATGAAAAGTCGCGAAGAAGCTCTGCGAGCCATTGAAGGACAGAGCTTCGACGTGTGCGTAATCGGCGGCGGCGCCACCGGTTCCGGCTGCGCCCTGGATGCGCAATTGCGCGGCCTAAAGACCCTGCAACTGGAAGCCCAGGATTTCGCAAGCGGCGCCTCCAGCGCATCCACGAAAATGGTCCATGGAGGGGTGCGTTATCTCCAGGATGCCATTCGCAACTTCGATTTCAAGGAATTCCTGGTGCTCAAAGAAGCCCTTCGCGAACGCGTGCACATGTTACAGAACGCTCCCTTTCTTACGAACGTCAGATCGTTTCTGGTTCCGTGTTTCAGCTCGATGGATATCGCGCATTTTTCGGTTGGCTTAAAACTGTACGACTGGATTGCAGGCCGCGACAATCTTGCGCCAAGTGCTTTTATCTCGCGAGAGGAGACGCTTCGGCGAATGCCCGAGCTAGCTTCGAAAGATCTGCGCGGCGCTGTGGTGTACGCCGACGGCCAGTTTGACGATGCGCGTTACAACATCACTTTGGTTAAGACATTTGCTCAGGCAGGCGGCCAAGCGCTGAATTATGCGAAAGCTCTGGCATTTGAAAAGGACTCGAACGGAAAGCTGGCTGGCGCGATCGTTGAAGACAAAATCTCGCACCGGACTTTCACCATTCGCGCGCGCTGCTTCTTGAATGCCACCGGCCCATACGCCGACAAGATTCGCACGCTAGCCAAGCCGGACTCTCGTCCGCGCATACGTTGGAGCAAGGGCGTTCACATAGTTCTTCCGCCGGAAAGTCTCGGCAGCAGGGAAGCGCTGCTCATTCCAAAAACCGAAGACGGACGAGTGCTTTTCGCCATCCCTTGGCAGGGAAGTTTGCTCGTTGGCACAACAGATGAAGAGACTCATTCTCTAGACGATGTGCATCTGCAAGCAAACGAAGTTGACTATCTTTTGCGCCATCTCAACCGCTACCTGGGCAAGCCGGTAACCGCGGAACAAATCCTCGGCGGCTTCGCCGGCGTCAGGCCGCTCCTAACTTCGGGCAAGGCAAAGAACACCAGAAAGCTGGCGCGTAACCACGAAGTGGAACTCGACTCGCAATCCGGTCTGATCAGCATCATGGGCGGTAAATGGACAACCTATCGCGCGATGGCGCAGGACGCGATTAACACAGCACAAAAATATCTCGGCATTCCCGTCTCCGAGTGCCCGACTTTGAACTACCCGCTAATAGGCTCTGCCGGTTTTTCCGCGGATGATTGCCAAACTTTGCATAACCACTACGCACTGCCCGAGCCCATCGCTAAGCAAGTGGCTCGACGATATGGCGCCTGCGCGTCAGATGTTATGGAACTAATAAAAAAAGACCACTTCCCTGCCGGCCTTCTGTCCGCTGACACCATGTTGTTGCGCGCAGAAACGCTCTTCGCAATCCGCAACGAAATGGCCATTTCGCTAGAAGACGTGCTGATGCGCAGGCTCGGCATTGGAGCACGCAACTGGAAAGCATCTCTGAGCGCAGTTGCCATTGTGGCGGATGTTTTTGCGCACGAGTTCTCTTGGTCGCCCAAAAGAAAACAAGAAGCCCTAACCCAGTACGTTTTGAACATCCGAGATTCGATGCAAAGGGCTGGCCTCGCAAACCGAACCTGACGTCAGTGGCGCGGTCAGAATGGAACTTGATTCACGCGAGAACGTCGCGTGCCAGCAGCTGCGGCATCAATCTCAAGATTATTTTTTTGGTTTTAGCGCAAACGCATCTGCGAACGCTTGTCCATTCGGCGTTCCCAGACCCGTGACATTGTCCCAGCCAGCATGAATGGTCAACGATGAGTCCGTCCCGAACGTCACGATGTCCCATTCGAAATCAAATGGGCTGTGGTAAATCGCGCTGTAAAAATACTTGGGCGGATTGAGCGGAAAAACTCCGGCTTTTGCCAGTTGCGGCGCCGAGTAATGATGGAAATACGGCGCGTTAGTGTCTTGAATAATTCCAGTTGGGCTGGTTGGCGAAATCACTGGCACGATGTCCGTGATTGTTCCGGCAGGCATGGAGTAAAGGTACGGCGCAGCCTGCCCCAACGGCCCGCCTGCTTCTTGATTGGCGATCGCCCACAGGCCGGAGAACATAGGTGTAGCGAGACTCGTGCCGCCGATCACCTCGATGGCTTCGTCTGTTCCGTCAAAAATTACGATTTCCGCTCCGGTAAATGGATCCGCGAGCCAGGAAATGTCGGGCACTTGGCGGACGCTTTCGGGGACCCCTTTTTGAAAGCGTGGCTTCGGAAAGTATCCGCTGGGTCCTCCGCCGGAGCCGAAAGCAAATCCGAAATGTATAGGAGGATCGACGACATATCCACCCAAAGAGGGCGGTGCGACAATCGCAGTCTCGTTATTCCCCCATCCCGCCTGCCAGGCAATCGAATTGTCCGTGTTCAATGCCAGACTGACGCCGCCAACTCCAGTCGCGAACGGAAGGTCAGCCGGGGCGCTGACTGTGGGAGGAATACCCAGAGCGATGAAGTCACCGTAATCGCCTGAAGAATAGTTCGTCGAAATCCCCGAGACCGCAGCCAACTCTGCGATCAAATTCTCCTGGTTGAGAATGACCGGGGAAAGTATGCGTTCCGGCGCACCGAAGCTGCCGGAGACCGTGTTCCCCAGACCATAGGTGATGGCGTAGACAGTCGCATTATCCACATCGGCAAAACTTGGGGACGGTGGAACCAGTAGCACAATGTTCGCACCCGGAGCGATGGCATGCGCCCATTCAACGTCCAGATTGATTTCGGCGCTGACTTCCTGACAATTGCAATTGTAGGGATAGTAGATGATGTTGAAGTTGGATGGCGTAAGAGGTGGCAGCTTGTTAAGGCTGCTGAATATGTTGGCGTCCTGCGTGACGTGCGTCGAGCCGTACCAGTCCAGGATAACAATGGTTTGCCCTTCGCCGTGGAATCCCTTCGCATACAGCCCGTTCAGATTGTAAGCGGTGTAAATTTCCGCGGGATCGTATCCACAAGGTGGCAGACTTCCTAAGCCTCCCGTCGCTTGCCCAAATGCGTTGCCAGTGTACGTGGCGAAGGGAAGCGTTCCGCCGGTGGTGAATGTTTCTGTTTCCGTTCCCGGGAAGCACTGTCCCGAGTAGAAAATTCCGTCGGTTCCGGCCCCCTGTAGGCTCTTGGCTGTCCCAGGCTTGCTGCTGAACACGTCTTTAACTTGCTGGACAGGATGCGAAAATGCGTAGTCATCGAGACCGTACACTGCTGCAATGATGGCGCTGGCAGGTCCTTCGATCGTCGGATCCCCGGTGTTTGACCGGTGAGATTCTGCTCCTACATTGAATTTGTCAATTTTGACTGAGAAGGCTCTCTCGACCTCACTGACGGTTCCCTGCGCAGTCACGGAAAAATTGGCGGGTCCGACGCTAACAAGCTTCAAGTTGCGTTCCAAAAGAAATTGTTTCACCGTGTTTACATCTTCCTCGGTCGGCGCGAATTCGGTTTTTAATTCGGCTGGCTTCAGCCAGTGGCGGTAATTATTCGAATTCACATCGTAGAGCTCCTTTGCGAGATTATCCAGTGAGCTTTTATTATGGGGATGCAGCCAGAGGGTCACGCGGATCGATTTTGACGAGTCTTCCGGACCGACATCCTTTCCGATAGAAACGAATCCCGGCGTATTGCCGGAGATCGTCTGTGACTGGGCGTTTGCATTGCCGGCCAACAAAACTACAACGGCGAGTACGGCAAGCAGAACTCCCCGAAACCGGGCGATGCGCGATCCGTGCACTCTGCTTGTAGCAAGCCACAAGTTCATCTCGATTTTCCCCATGTTTCTTTCGCTCCCCTTGAAATGACTTTCGGATTTCTTCTAAGACCGGGCGCGCGGGTCGAGTGGTCCGGCTTCCTTCAGCTCGATAAGGTAAGTATTGCGAACTCAAGGAAACTAGCTCGGGCCGTTTAACGCCGATGCATCGGCCGCACCGGTTCCTGCAGCCATCGAACGAGTGGCTCTACTTTCTCTCTTAGAATGTTGCTCAATTCCGAGATTCGCGGGGACGATTGCGCGCTGTCGCGCATTTTGGGGATTAAGTGGACGGCAGGGCCTATCGGCTGCGGTTCCTTCAGCCAAAAAATGAATGACGAGGTCACACGCGCAAACCCCGGTGACGCGGAGCTTATTCGCGCGTAAACCAGCGATCCTTTCGCAGCACATCGCCGCGACAAGCTCTGTCCATGAGATCCTAGCCAGCTCATGCCAGCGCGAATTCGCGGCGCCGCTGTCGCTCTCCAATCTGCTCCAAGGACCGACATCGCCTCCGCCGTTCTAGCGCGCACTTTAGGCATCGCTTGCGCCGCGGTAGCCGACGGACTCTTTCTAATCCCCGTCGAATTTATTCGCACAGGCGCACTCGCCGCAACGGAACGCCCAAGGTCAGCAATAATTTGTCCCACGTCGACAAATCCCATATTCGCGGTATGACCGCGCTGAAAGTTCGGCGTTGCAGTCTGCGCTGGCATCGCGATGCCAGCTTGCGGCTCCGGCTTTCGCGCAATGCCAGCGACATATCCTCGGCTAAACGATCGCGCCGCTCCCTTCTCAGGCGGATTGTGCCCTCCGCTCTCGCTAGCCGCGAGGCCCGGCACCTTGATATTCTTCGCGTCCTGATGCAGTTCGCCAGACGACCCCGCAGCCGCCGAGAATGCCATCGGCGGTTTGTTCGAGACAGGCTGCATGGAAATCAAATTTGGACGCGGCACAATGACCTGGGTTGCCCTCGCTGGTGTAAGCGGCCTGTCCAAATCAAATTGCAGCTCGCGCGAAGCATCTTCAATCATGCCTGCCGGCACTGGACGCACTCCGCCAGCCATCGCTTTCAGAAGCGCATGTTCGCAAAGCAGGTTGATTACCCGAGGAATTCCGCGCGAATAAAAGAACGCAGCCTCCGCGGCTTCGGGTGAAAAAATCAAATCATCCGCAGCTCCAGCCAAGCGTAAGCGCTGCTGAATGCAATCGCGCGTCTCCTCCTGTGTCAAAGGTGCTGTCCTGCAACGTATACCGACGCGCTGTTGAATTTGTCGCAATTCCGCGCGCCTGAGCTTGTGCTCGAATTCCGGTTGTCCCGAAAGAATTATCTGGAGCAGTTTGCCCCTTGCCGTCTCCAGATTAAGCAGCAGCCGAATTTCCTCGAGGGTGTGGGATGGCAGCCCTTGCGCTTCGTCTATAATCAGCGCTGCGGTCCGTCCGGTCCGGTGAAGTTCCAGAAGCCAAGCGTTCAGCCGCGCGAATGCGCTGCGGCCCTGTCCCTCGCCCGGAACGCCAAAATCCGCAAGCATCAATTCGAACAGCTCGCTAATTTCCAGATGAGAATTCACAATCAGAGCTTTTGGCACGCCTTCGCGCTGAAGCCAGGCAACCAAAGAATTCAGGAGTGTCGTTTTCCCCGTGCCCACGTCGCCGGTAAGCAAAATCAGACCTTGGCGTGACTGTATCCCCGCGACCATATCGCTAAATGCCTTTTGGGTTTGCCGGGTAAGAAATAAGCGCCTGGGGTCGGGGCTAACGCTGAAGGGGTTCTCGCGCAGTCCGAAGGATGCAAATAGGGACCTGTCCATATAACGTCCTCTATGCGGGGAGGCCGTAGTCTACTCTGAACAAGTGCCGTTCAGCAAGGGCGAAACCCAGACGAAGGATTCACCTGGGGCTCCGGCACACGCCGGACCCATAGCCATGCCCTTCTCGCTGCTGACGAGTTTGATGTTTATTCGGCTGTAAACGTTACGGTTCTCACTTTGGAAACCGTTCCGCCCGCTTCACCAGCCCACATTTCCAGGCGATAATCGCCTGGTGGAAAGGTGTCCACGGGAACTTTCAACGCCAAGGGGATCACCGGATTTCCTTTTTGCACAAAATTCGCCACTGGAATTCCGCCGGTTGACAGCACCTTCTTTCCCGTCTTCTGATCGATCACTACGTATTCGCATCCAACGTTTGGCGGGTTCGCGTCGACCAGATGCGGATCGTAAA
>Ga0209009_1000527_pt1 | contig 12889 bp, 11 predicted proteins | sample BlaSpr_A8_OM3_M2_FD_187979 | JGI IMG/M metagenome (GOLD analysis project Ga0209009, IMG submission 187979) | Forest soil microbial communities from Thunder Bay, Ontario, Canada - Black Spruce, Ontario site 2_A8_OM3_M2 (SPAdes) (version 2) | ecosystem: Environmental > Terrestrial > Soil > Boreal... | reverse complement strand
ATCATCATCACTTAGAACCTCACCCCCCGCAGCCAAGCTCGGAGCCGGTGTCGAGAAATCGCCCGGCCCGAGCCTTTTTTATGCCTCGGTTCGTTCGGCACGCCGCGCCGCCCAGTCCTGCAAACCTTCGCGCCACGGCCTGATCGGCGGCACCCGAGAGGACGTAAGGCAGCCGTTGAGCGGCCTTTGCGCGGGCGCACCCAGCTCGGCGGATGAGGCCGGTTCAACCTCGGACGCGATGTGAAATTCCGCGAGCACTGCCCGGGCAACCTCGTCCCAGCCGGCGCACCCCGAGGCCACGACGTGAACGATGCCCTGAAGGCCTGACTCGCCGAGTTCGAGCGCGACCGGCGCCAGGTCCGCGGTGTATGTGGGGTTCACCTTCTGGTCGGCGACCACGCGAAGGCGCTCTCCGCTCCTGGCTCTCGAGAGGATCCGCTCGGGGAAGCTTCCACCCTTGATCGCCGAACCGCGGTCGCCGAAAAGCGCAGACGTCCTGATCACCAGCGCGTCTGGTTGAAGGTCAAGAACCCGCTGCTCGCCCTCGAGCTTGGAGGCGCCATAGACGCTCAGCGGGCCAGGCGTATCCGATTCGAGATACGACCGGTCGAGCGCGCCGTCGAAAACGTAATTGGTGGAGAAATGCACGAGGCGGATGCGATGACGTGCGCACGCGCGAGCCAGGATCGCGGGTCCTTCAGCGTTGACCGTGTGGGCCAGCTCTCGCTCCGTCTCAGCCCTGTCGACCGCGTTGTAGGCCGCGCAGTTGAACACGATGGCCGGCCGTAGGCTGCTCAAGAGGGCATCGATCGCGTCCGGATCCAGGATGGAGATCTTTTCGCGCGGGAAGCCGGAATCCGGGCCGATGAGCGTGGAAAGGTCCGAACCGAGCTGGCCTCCGGCCCCGAAGACGATCGCTCTCACATCAGGCACCGTACCAATTCATACGGGAGGTGAAATCCATCGGGGTCAGATGATCCACTCAAGCGTGGCCGGGGCGACCGGGCTTCGCCCGGTCGCGACTTTGCCCCTCTTGCCTGCGGGCGTTGCCGGCTTCAGATACTTAATCAAGTCCCATCGATATACCGGAAGGGAGCTAGTCGAGTTGTTTCGCGAGCCCGGAGTGAGCCAGCAGGAGGGTGGTGATCTCGCGTTCGGGGGCCGGCCGCCCGACCAGGAATCCCTGCGCCGCATCGCATCCCGCTTCGACCAGCACCGCTTCCGCGGCGCGGTCCTGGAGGCCCTCAGCGACGACCCGCAAACCCAGGTTGTGCCCGAGCCCGACCGCCGAGCGCACGATGGCGCCTGAATCCGGGTCGGACGCGAGCGCGGACACGAAGGAGCGGTCGATCTTGATCTCGTTCACCGGCAGGCGCATCAGGTAGAGCAGCGAGGAGTAGCCGGTTCCGAAGTCGTCGAGCGCAAGGCGAACACCCATCTCGTTGAGCCGGTGCAGCGCTTTGGCGGCGGCCGCTGCCATTGCCACACCCTCGGTGATCTCGAGCGTCAGGCGCTGCGGTTCCACCTTGAACGTGCCGAGTGCGCGGGCGACCATCTCTTCGAGCGAGTGGTCTTCGATGTTGCGAGGCGACACGTTGAGGGAGACCGATACGTCGAGGCCGTCGGCGAGCCACTTGGTCAGCTGAGCCAGGGCCGAGTCAATGACCCAGGCCGTCAGCGGATGGATGATTCCGGTCTCCTCCGCCATGGGGATGAACCGGTCGGGAGGCATCAGTCCCTCGCGTGGATGATTCCAGCGCACGAGCGCCTCGACCGAATGGATGGCGCCGGTGGCGAGCGTGACCTGCGGCTGGTAGTGCAGCACGAGCTCGCCCTGTGGGATGGACCGCCGGAGCTCGCCCGCCAGGCCGGAACGGCGAAGGGTCTGTGCTTCTTGCTCCGGCGCGTACACGGCATACCCGCCGCCGGAGCGCTTCGCGACGTACATCGCCACGTCCGCGCGGCGGAGCAGCGTGCTCGGGTCGTCGCCATGCAGCGGATACATCGCGGTGCCGATCGACGCCCCCGTCTCGACCATCTGGTCGGCGATCGCGAACGGTCCCTCTAGTGCGGCGAGGATCTTCTTCGCGGTGGCCACGACGTCGTCCGGATGCTTGGCGTCGGTGGTGAGCACCGCGAACTCGTCACCTCCGAGCCGCGCGATCGTGTCCGTCGCCCGAAGCACGCCACGGAGCCGCGCGGTGACCTCCTGCAGCAAGCTGTCGCCACGGTCGTGTCCGAGCGCGTCGTTGATGTCCTTGAAGCGGTCGAGGTCGAGGAGCAGCACGCCGAACATCTTCTGGTTGCGCCGCGCCGCCAGCAGGGCCTGCCGCAGGCGGTCGCCGAACAGGCTCCGGTTGGGCAACCCGGTCAGCGCGTCGTGCAGCGCCTGGTACTCGAGCGCGTCCGTATGCGCCTTGCGCTCGGAGATGTCGCGCAGGGTCGCGATGAACAGGTGTCGCGAGCCGATCTGCATCGAGCTGACGACGAACTCGAGCGGAAAGAGGCTTCCGTTCTTTCGCTTGCCCATGGTCTCGTGGGCGCCGCTGACCGGGATGTCGAGCTTGAGCCTGCGCTCGAGATAGTTGACGAACGCACTGCGATGCGTGGTCGCGATAAGGACGTCCGCCTGCTGTCCGACAAGCTCCAGCTCGGGATAGCCGAATAGCTTGACGACGGCAGGGTTGGCCGACTCGATGATTCCGGACGGCTCGATCGTGGCCAGGCCGTCCGAGACGTTGTCGAGCACGGAGCGCATCCGTTTCTCGCTCTCCTGCAGCGCGATCTCGGCACGCTTGCGCTCGACGAACTCACCGACCTGCGACCCGACGTCGCTCATGACCGCGAGCAAACCCTCATCCAGCTCGCGTGGCGCCCAGGTGTGCAACCCGATCATGCCAACCACCCGGCGGCCGCTCCGTACCGGGAATCCGACGATGCCCTTGAGTCCGGCGGCGACAGCGGCCACCGAGCGCGGCGAATCGTCGGCGGCGACGTCCGGCACGGAGACCGGCGCGCCCGTCTCCCAGACCTTGCCCGCCAGCCCCTCGCCGCGGCGATAGCTCGACTGGGCGGCGGTGATCTCATAGCTGGAGGTGTCGCGCCCCGGCCGCTTCCAGGCGGTGACGAAATGCATCGTCTCGCGCTCGGGATCGACCTCCCAGTACTCGGCAAGCTCCCAATCGAGCGCCCGGCACAGGCCTTCGAGGACGCCCGGCGCGGCTTTCTCCCAGCCAGGCGAGGTGACCAGAGCCTGGGTCACAGCGAAGCGCGCCGCCTGCAAGACCTCGGCCCTCTTGCGATCCCGGATATTGACCGCGACCGTTTGCAGATACATCGGTTTGCCGTCAGGGCCGCGCACGAGCCGCGTCGTCACGTCAACCCAAACCGGCTCGCCGTCCCTGCGCGTGTAGCGCATTTCGATCCGGGTGCCCTCGACTGCGCCCCCGATCATTCGGGACATCGCTTCCTGGACGGCGGCCACATCATCCGCGTGCGTGATGTCCAGGAGGGATAGGTTGTGCAGCTCCGCGTCGCCGTATCCCACGAGCTCGCGGAAGGCTGGGTTGACGGTGGTGATGTGGCTGTCGAGACCGGCGAAGGCCATGCCGGCCTGGGCCTGCTCGAAGAGGGTCCGGAACCTGGTCTCGCTCTCGCGCTCCGCCTCCTCCATGCGGTGGCGTTCGCTGATGTCGTGGACCAGGGCGAGCAAGCGGTGCTTCCCTTCGGCGGCCAGGGGGCGCACCGCGGTCTCGACCTGGATCTGCCGGCCGTCCTTCCTGATAAGCGCGGATTCGTAGCGATACGGCACCTCGCCGCCCTCGAGCCGCGTGGCGAGCTGGTCGGTCAGGTGCTGCCGCTCCTCCGGAGGAGCGAGCTCGATGAGCGAAGGCAAGGCGGCGAGCTCGGTCGAGTCATAACCGGTGAGCGCTTCGTACGCGGCGTTGCCGGCGACAAAACGCCCGCTCTCGGTGATGACGAGTCCCTCGCCGATGTCGCTGATGGCCCTGAGCAATGAAGCCTGTCGCTCAGCCTGAAGCGCGTGGTTGCGATCGAGAAGATGCTGGCTGAGGTAGGCGAGGACCGCCAGCACGAGGAGTCCCACCGCCCAGACGACCAGCTCGCCGGAGCCCACGCTGGCGAGCCAGAGCCGGAATCCGACGGCCGCCACGATCAGCGCGGCGGCGATGCCGGTGATCACCGGCAGGAGGCGCGCCCACCTCCAGAGCCCGCGATCTTCATTGGCCCATCCGGCGACCGAGTCGAGGGCTGAAGGGCTGGTGGCTTGCAGTGAGGACGGCTTCGGATCGCTGGCCAACTCGATCACCATAACGGTCGAACCCGCCCTTCGGGGCGCCGGGCCCGAGGCAGCTGCCAGGCTAACGAGCCTGGACCGCTCCGGGAGCTACTTGCTGGACTTGGCCGGCGGGCGCTGGGGCACTGTCCGCTTGAGGGGCGGGCGGCGCTGGGCGTGGAGGGGGTTGACGTCCCCGTTTTCCTTGTCTGTCGGGCGCGCTCGACCGGCGGCGGCGTGGAGGGTCCGGAGCTTCTTCAGGCGCTCCTTTTTGGCCACCAGGGCGGTCTTGAGGGCGTCGGAAAGCTGGGTGTCGTTCATGGGGACGACCCGGAGGCGAGCTTCCAGCTCGATGACCTCCACTTCGGCCCGGGTCAGCTCGAGATCGATTGTTTTAGCCACTCTCTTCCTTCTTATGTACGGCCGTTTGTTACTCCCGAATCTAATAACTACCCCGGATACCGCCAAGTTATGCCTAGAACCTTAGAAGTGGCTGAGAGGTCCCACTTAACCAGGCAGGACTACTACGTTCACGGTTCCAGCCGCCGAGCAGTAAGTTCCGGCGCCACATAGGCTTTTGTCGGTCAGCAACAGCTGGAGCACGGCCTTGTATCCATTGCCGCCGTGGGATGGTGGCACGGTTATTGCAACAGAACCCCCAGCCGCTGAAACGGCCGGGGTCGGCTGCGGTCCGCATGGCGGGTAGTCACATGTCACAACCCAGCTTGTGACCTGAACTCCAGGCGTACCACTACCGCCCTGATAAGGAAGTGTGGATGGAGCTCCGCAGCCGTTATAAGGACAGCTCAGAGCCCCGCCTCCAAACGAGATATGCGGAAGTAGGTTGTACCTCGGAGCTATCGTGGCGATGACGCCAAAGCCGTCGGTCACCTGGACCGTGAACTGCAGACGCCCCGGCAGGCCTATGAACGTGCCGTTGAGGGTCAGGCCATTCAGCGTCGTGCCGGCTGGTAGCGGGCCGCTTGTGCGCGTGTAAGTCAGCGGTGCTGCGCCGCCGCTGACCTGCCCGAACGCCCCGCAGACGCTCACGCACCCCAGCTCCACGGTGCACTCAGTCGCGCATCCCGAAACCAGGCTCGCGGTGAGGCGGGGGACGATCGGGATATTGGCGGGAACCCCTGCTGTGTCCTGGCTGCCCGTGTCAAAGACCTGGACCGAGAATGCGAAGAAGCCGTTCTGAGTCGGCGTCCCGGAGATGACGCCGTCGGGAGATAGGACCAGCCCGCCCGGCAGCGCACCGACGCTGACGCTCCAGGTGTATGGGGCCAAGCCACCGGTAGCGCTCAGCGTCACCGGCGCGTACGTGACCCCAACCTCGCCCGAATGAAGAACCGGGTTGGAGATGGTCAGCGGGGGACGCTGGGCCGCCGGCGTAGGCGACGGCAAGGGCGTAGGGATCGACTGGACACCCTGCGGGCGGACGCAGCCGTAGAGCAGCAAAAGCAGCGCCGCGACCGCCACGGCACCATAACCCCTTCCCTTCACGACTTCTGAACGCACTGACGCGATCGGAAGTCTATCCGCCGCCGATCGACTTTCAGCTAGTCAAGCGAAATCGCGTCACGAAGCTTTTCAAAGAAGCCTTTCGAGACCTTTTCAGGCTTGCCCGTCAGGCCGCCAACCTTGCGCAAGATCGCCTTCTGCTCAGGCGTGAGGTCCTTCGGAATGACGACCTGCACGACGACGTACTGATCGCCACGGCGGCCGCCGCGTACGTCCGGCATGCCGCGGCCGGCCAGGCGGAACGATTGGCCGTTCTGTGTGCCGGCCGGAATGGCGATCTCGACCAGCCCCTCGAGCGTCGGGATCTCGATCCGGTCGCCGAGGGCTGCCTGGACCATGTTCACGCGCAGCTCGTAAACCGTGTCGTGCTCGTGACGCGCCAGATGCGGGTGCGGCTTGACCCGCAGCACGATGTACAGGTCCCCTGGCTGGCCGCCGCGGAGCCCAGCGCCCCCCTCCGCGCTCATACGGATCTGCGAGCCTGTGTCCACTCCGGCCGGGATCCTGACGGCGAGACGCCTCGACTGCTGCACGCGGCCCTGCCCGCGGCACTGCACGCATGGGCTCTTGAGCAGGCGGCCCGCACCTCCGCAGGTCGGACAGGTGGCTGCGGTGACGACGGCGCCGAAGATGGATTGCTGCTGGCGCCGGATCTGGCCCGAGCCGCGGCAGCCGGGGCACGTTTCCTCCCCAGTTCCCGGCTCGGCACCGTTGCCTGAGCAGCGCTCGCAGTTGGCCAGGCGCGCGACGGCGATCTGCTTTTCGACGCCCGTGAACGCCTCCTCGAATGTGATGGTGAGGTCGTACCTGAGATCGTCGCCGCGGTTCGAGCGCTCGCGCCGAGCACGACCCCCGAATCCCCCGCCGAAGAAGGTGTCGAAGATGTCCGCGAACGGCATGTCGGAAAAGTCGACACCCGGTGCGCCGCCCGACTCGACGGCGGCGTGGCCGAACATGTCGTACGTGCGGCGGCGGCCTGGGTCCGACAACACCGAGTAGGCCTCGCTGGCTTCCTTGAACCGCGCGGCGGCGATCGCGTCGTCCGGGTTTCGGTCGGGGTGCGAATCCATGGCGATCTTTCGGAAGGCACGTTTCAGGTCGTCAGCCGAGCACTCCCGGGCTACGCCCAGCACCTCGTAGTAGTCGCGCTTGACGGCCAAGAATTAGGGAGTTGATTCGCCGTCGGATGCCGGGAGCTCAGGCGGCCGCGCCACCTTGACGAGCGCCGGACGGACCACGCGGTCGCGGATCCGGTAGCCACGTCGCAGCTCCGAGGTCACGGTGTCCTCGGGATGCTCGGTCGACTCCTCGTACCCGATCGCCTCGTGCAGCTTGGGGTCGAACGGAACGCCGACGGCGTGGATCGGTTCCAGGCCGTGCGCGCTGAGGGCCTCCTCGAGCTTTCGCACGCTCAGCTCGAGGCCCTTGACCCACGATTCGTCCACGCCTCGCGGCTTGTGGTCGAGGGCCTTGTGCAGGTCGTCGAGGGCGGGCAAGAGCCGCGCGATGAGGTCGGCCGAAGCGTGCTGGATGGTTTCGAGCTGCTGCTGGCGAGACCGCTTCTTGAAGTTGTCGAAGTCGGCGGCTGTACGTAGGTAGCGGTCCTTCGCTTCGGCCACAGCCGACTCCAGCTCGGCGATCTTGCCTTCCATCAGGGAAACCGCCGTGGCCTCGGGAGCTCGTACCGTCTCGTGGCCCCGCTCCGGGTGGTCGGGGTCGTGCGGAGGCTTACGTGTGGTCATCAGTTCCTAGATACCGCGAGTAGAGGTGTACTCAAACTCCGAGGTCGGCCATGCGCTCGCTCGCGCTCCGCGCCACCGCCTGCAGGCGGGCCACCGTCTGGCTGTACGCCATCCGCGTGGGCCCGATCACGCCGAGCACGCCCTTGAGCCTGTTGGACGGGCCGTAGGTCGTGAGCACGACCGCGCACCCCTGCAGCTGGCTGGAGGCGTTTTCCGAACCGATTACGATCTGGAGGTCGGACTCGCCGATGAGCTGGCGGAGCAGCACGGTCAGGTAGCGGGTCTCTTCGAGCACCTCGAGCACCTGATGCAGGCGGGACGATTCCGCGAACTCGGGCTGCCGGAGCAGGTTGCGCACGCCGTCGTGAACGACCAGGCTCTCAGAGCCTTTCTCGTAAATGTCGAGCACCGTCACGACGCGCCCAAGCAGCTCCTTCTCGAGCCCAAGTGCCGCGCCCTCGTAGTGGCGGCGGACCTCTTCGCTGCCCTTCCCACCGAGGGTCGTGTTCAGCAGTGCGGCGACCTGAGTGAGCTCCTCCTGCGTGGCGGCCTCGGCCACGGTCAAAACCTGCTGGCGCAGGAGGTTGCCCTCCAGCAGCAGGATCAGCAGGATCTCGGTCGGCTCGAGGGAGACAAGGTCGACGTGCTTGATCCGCGCCTGAGACCCCTGCGGCGCGCTGGCCACGGACGCGTTCTGAGTCACGGCGGCGACCGTCATGGCGACCTTTTCGACCATGCCCTGGACGTCCGCCGGGGCCTGCCGGAGCTCGTTCGCGATGAACGAGCCCACCTGGTCTGGGATCTTCTCGAGGTCCATCAGGAAGTCGACGAAGTAGCGGTAGCCCGAGTCGGTCGGCACGCGCCCGGCCGACGTGTGCGGCTGCGCCAGGTAGCCCAGGTCGGCCAGCTCGGCCAGCTCGCTTCGAATCGTTGCCGAGGAGAGGTTGACGAAGTAGCGGCTTTGTAGCGCCTGGGAGCCCACCGGTACGGCGCTCATGGTGAATTCCTGCACCACCGCTCGAAGGATCTCCTGCTTTCTGTTCTCCATGGTTTCAGCACTCTGCCGGGCAGAGTGCTAGCTACAGTACCGCGAGCGCGATCTGGTTGTGAAGGTCCATACCGCGCCGGGTAGGCACAAGCCGGCCATCGACCCGGGCGATCAGGCCCCCGGCCACGAGCTGGGCGAGCTCGGGATCGAACCCCGCCGGAGGCGCCATGCCCTCCGCGGTGCGAAGTCCCAGCATCAGCGATTCAGCCGCTCGCTTCCGCGACTCCAGCTCCTCCCCGTCCGCCATAGGGTTAGACGCAGCGATGTACTCGCGCGGGCGGGCGACGTTCCACCACCGCCGCGCCGTCGTGCCATCGGTTCCGTACGAGTGCGCGCCGGCGCCGGCGCCGTACACCGGCCGGCAGCTCCAGTAGGCCTTGTTGTGCCGCGACTCGAAGCCCGGGCGAGCCCAGTTCGAAACCTCGTAGCGCCGGTAGCCTGCCGCCTCCAGCTCAACGATCGCTGCGTCGAGATGATCCCATTGCAGGTCGGGGTCGACCTCGGGCACCCGGCCCTCAGCGCGGCGCCGCCACAGCAAAGTGCCCTCCTCGAAGGTGAGGCAGTACGTCGAGATGTGGTCAGGACCGAGGGCCAGCCCGCGCCGCAGTGTCTCCATCCACGACTCGAGATTCTGGAATGGGACCGCGTAGATCAGGTCGATGCTGATGTTGCGCATCCCCATCGACCGCGCCAGCTGAAACGCGTGGGTGGCCTGCGCCGCGTCAGTCCTTCTTTCGAGGACGGCGAGCGCGCGTCCGTCGAAACCCTGCACGCCCAGGCTCAGGCGATTCACACCGCCCTCGAGCCAGGCCGCGAGCTTCGTTTGGTCGGTGCTCGCGGGATTCGCTTCGAGCGTGATCTCGGCATCATTCGCAACGTCGAAGTTCGCCCGGATGTATCGCAGCAGCCTCGTCGCGAGCTCCGGCGGAAGCAGGCTCGGCGTGCCGCCACCGAGGTACACGGTCTCCAATTTCCCGAACGGATGCCGCTCGCTCGCCATGGCGAGCTCGCGTTCGAGCGCATCGACGTAATCGGGCATCAGGCGGTCCATGCCCGCGTACGCGTTGAAATCGCAATAACCGCACTTGTGCTTGCAAAACGGGATGTGCAGGTAGAGGTTCTTGAAAGCTTGCTCGCCCAAAGTCATGCGCCCTTCAAGTCGACGACGATTGCGCGGCTCAGCTCGCGCAGCCGGTCGGGATCGATCTCGAAGACGGAATCCGGCCGACCGGCGGCGGCCCAAACCATGTCGTAGCCGAGCAGGTCGCGATCCATGAAAACCGGCACTTCGGTCGCGTGGCCGAAAGGCGGCACGCCTCCGATCGAGTAGCCGGTGGCGCTGCGCGCAGTCTCCGCGTCGGCCTTGACCACGGGATCGCCGGCGACCGCGCCAAGCCGCTTCTCATCAACGCGGTTCGCGCCGCTGACCAAAGCCACCACCGCCTTCCCCGCCGCGACGAAGACGAGCGACTTCACGATCTGCCCCACCTCGCAGCCGACGGCGCGTGCCGCATCGACCGCAGTGCGGGTGCCTGCGGGGAAGTCTTTGACGGATAGGCCTGTGTTGGCATCCGCGAGCCAGGCCTCGAATCGCCTCACCGTTCACAGGATAAGGATCAGGTGGGTTGCAATCGGGTGACGCAGAACCGCACTCTTGTGCGGCAGTGGCCTCGCCATCGAGACGAGTCGTCGTCACCGGCGCCGCCGGGTTCATCGGCTCGCATCTCTGCGAGCGGCTGCTGGCGCTCGGGCACCAGGTCGTGGGAATCGACAGCTTCACCGACTACTACGAGCGGTCGCGAAAAGAGGAGAACCTCGTAGGCTTCAGGGCTCATCCCGACTTCACTTTCGAAGAGCTCGACCTGGTGGACGCCGACTTGCGGCCGGTACTAAGCGGCGCCCGGGTCGTGTATCACCTTGCCGGGCAGCCCGGGGTTCGCCCCAGCTGGGGTGAACAGTTCGACCGCTACGTCCGCGACAACATCCTTGCCACACAGCGACTCCTCGAGTCCCTGAAGGAGACGCCGATCGATCGGCTGGTCTTCGCGGGCAGCTCGTCCGTGTACGGCGACGCGGAGATGTTCCCCACCAAGGAATCCGCGCTGCCGCGACCCGTGTCGCCGTACGGCGTGACCAAGCTCGCCGCGGAACACCTCGCCCTCCTCTATGCGAAGAACTTCGGATTGCCAGTGGTCTCAGTCCGCCTCTTCACCGTTTACGGCCCGCGTCAGCGGCCCGACATGGCGTTCTCGCGGTTCATGGAGGCGCTGGTCGATGGCGACGCAATCGAGGTTTTCGGCGACGGCGAGCAGACCCGCGAGTTCACTTACGTCTCGGACGCAGTCGATGGGACGATCAAGGCCGCAACCGCCGACGTGGTGGGACAGGTCTTCAACCTCGGCGGTGGAAGCCGCGTCACCGTGAACCGCGTGCTCGCGACCCTCGAGGACATCAGCCGGATCAAGGCGCGCAGGAAAACCCTGCCCGCCGCGCCCGGTGATCCCCGTCACACCGGCGCCTCCATCAACCTCGCGCGCGAGCGTTTCGGTTGGGAGCCGCGGGTGTCGCTGCGCGAGGGCCTCACGAAGCAGTGGGAGTGGTTCCAGGCCTCGCGCAAGCGCCAGGGAATGGCCGAAGCCCGCTGAGCCCACGCTTCTACTGCCAGCGCGGCCTGGGCGACCGGGCTTCGCCCGGTCGCGACTTTGTTTGCTGGTCCCCCCGCGTTCTTGGGCTTCAGACTTTTGATTGAGTCCCATCCGTATACCGGAATGGGAGCAGCCCCGTCGGCGAAGCCGACCGGGCGATGCAATCAGTAAGTCCCATCCTCATCGCCGCTTGCGCGCAGGGAAGACCATCCGGGTTTTCCCTTATATCTCTAGCCGGTCGTGAGGCTCAGCATCCACGCCGGGCCGATGCGCGACAAGGGCGCCTCGCAAGCTCGTGACGCCGCCTCGACGTCGGAGGTCGACCGGCACACCAGGATCGCGGCCTTCGAGCCCGCGGAGAACAGGCTGAAATACTCTCCGCTGCCTGGGTTGTAGAACGTCACGATTCCATTCGCGTCGAAGAGGTTGCTTCCGCGGAGCTCGTCGACCCACGTGACCGCGTCCTGCGTGATGGTGAAGTTGAAGACGCCGGCACGAACCTCCATGTGCGTGTCGGTGTCCAGCGCGTAGTCGCCGAACACGATGCTGTCAACCCCGCTCGTGTGGAGAATGCTCGCCAGCGCTTCGGGCGACTCGAAACCGAGCATGACCACGACAGCTTCGATCGGGAGGACCAACGATCCGACCAGGGTGAGGTCGGGTCCCAGAGGCGGCAGCTGCAACCCATCGCTCGCGTCAAGTGGGCTCACATGCACCTTGCCCGACAGCACGTCTTTGAGCCGCGACGTGACCTTGGTCGCGATCCTTCCCAGCTTCGTGACTGAAGGGAGCCCATCCTTCAAGCTCAGCGTCATCGTCGTGATGATCTGGCCGATCCGAACGAAGGTCACGGTGCCGTAGGGCGCAGCCCCGGAGGTCTGCGACCCGTAATACAGCGCCTGGTCCCCCACCTTCGCTCCGCCGCTGGCGGAGGTGCCGAAGGCAGACTGGATGTTGGTCATCTGGGTCGTGGCTGAGCTGGTCGAGTCCCAGAGCGTGTATTCGATATCGAACGTCTCCGCAGTGCCCAGGTGGGCGAATCGCGTGGTGACGTGGAACTTCTCGTTGAAGGGCATGGTGGCCGAATCCAGCGGCCGCACTCCAAACGACGGAGGTCCCGGCCACCAGTTGCTGTCACCCAGCAGCGTGCGGACGTCCGCGAGGGTCGGGTTCGCGCCATAAAAATCTTTCGGCTGGACATTGCTGCCGGCCGACGAGGGACGAATGGTGCACGCGCTCGCGACCACCGCCAGCACTGCAATCGGCGCGATCAGGCGCATCACCCTAGTCAAGCTTCAGCACCGCCATGAAGGCTTCCTGTGGAATTTCAATCGAACCGACCCGCTTCATCCGCTTCTTGCCTTCCTTTTGCTTTTCCAACAGCTTGCGTTTGCGCGTGATGTCGCCGCCGTAGCACTTTGCGAGCACATCCTTCCTCATCGCCGGTATCGACTCGCGGGCGATGACCTTACCGCCGATCGCCGCCTGCAGCGGCACCATGAACATCTGACGCGGGATGATTGTCTTGAGCTTCTCGACAAGTTTGCGGCCCTGGATCTGAGCTTTGCTGCGATGCGCAATGAGGGAAAGAGCATCCACGGGCTCGCCCGCCACGAGCACATCGAGCTTGACGAGG
>Ga0209009_1000525_pt1 | contig 12908 bp, 16 predicted proteins | sample BlaSpr_A8_OM3_M2_FD_187979 | JGI IMG/M metagenome (GOLD analysis project Ga0209009, IMG submission 187979) | Forest soil microbial communities from Thunder Bay, Ontario, Canada - Black Spruce, Ontario site 2_A8_OM3_M2 (SPAdes) (version 2) | ecosystem: Environmental > Terrestrial > Soil > Boreal... | reverse complement strand
ATTCGTGCCCCGTCAGTCGTTTGAACTGGCGTTTCATGACGTAGTAGGCGATCTTTGTGCCCAGACCGGCATCGCGATCGGATACCTCGGGTAGGCGTGCCATCTCGGCTCCTCTGCTTCGTCGTCCCAATTACGCGTAGTCCCATTACGTCGACACCCGGGCCCACCGAAACGTGACCAGACGCGGAAGGATCAGAGGAACTCAGTACGACTCAGCCTGCACCGACCGCAGCTCGTCCATGTCGAACACCCGCGCATGCAGCACCGCGCGGTTTCGCAGCGCGGCCCGCACCGCCCGGTGCAACCCGTCCTCGAGATACACCACGCCCTTCCACTTCACCGCGTGCGGGAAGAGGTCGCCGTAGAAAGTGGAATCCTCCGACAGCAGGCGGTCGAGGGCCAGAACTGTGGTCGTGGTCACCAGCTCGTCGAGGCGAATCTGCCGCGGCGGGATCTGGGACCAATCGCGACCGGACAAGCCGTGTTCGGGATATGGCTTGCCGTCGCGGACGCCCTTGAAAATCATGCGAGATTAATCGACATGATCACCGCCATGGTCGAGAAGGGTAGTCGCCTTCGCGGCAAACGTCAGACGCCATCACGCTCAATGCGGATAGACGCAGCTGACCACCGTAAAGTGGAGTGAAGTTGGAGGTGGACTGGATGGGACATGCGGAAGACCGTCGTCTTGACGTTCTGCGTGCGATCGTCGCCGACTTCGTTTCCACCAAGGAGCCGATCGGATCAAAAACGTTGGTCGAGCGGCACAATCTCGGCGTATCCAGCGCAACGGTGCGCAACGACATGGCCGTCCTCGAGGCCGAGGGCTACATCACCCAGCCGCACACCAGCTCCGGCCGCATCCCCACCGAGAAGGGCTACCGCGAGTTCGTCGACCGGCTCCATGACGTCAAGCCGCTGTCGGCCGCCGAGCGGCGCGCGATCCAGGGATTCCTGGAATCCGGCGTAGATCTCGATGATGTGCTTCGCCGCGCGGTGCGGCTGCTGGCGCAGCTGACCCGCCAGGTCGCCGTCGTCCAGTACCCAACACTGTCCTCATCGAGCGTCCGGCATGTCGAGGTCGTGGAGCTGACGCCGGCCCGCCTGCTGCTGGTGTTGATCACCGATTCGGGTCGCGTCGACCAGCGCGTCGTCGAGCTCGGCGACGTCATCGACGAGCATCAGCTCACCCAGCTGCGCGACATGCTCGGCCAGGCGCTTGACGGCAAGCGCCTGTCGGCGGCCTCGGCGGCGGTGGCGGAGCTGGCGACGGAGGTCGGCTCGGCCGGCACGCTGGGTAACGCGGTCGGCCGTTCGGCGTCGGTGCTGCTGGAGTCGCTGGTCGAGCACGCCGAGGATCGGCTGCTGCTCGGCGGCACCGCGAACCTGACTCGCAACACGGCTGACTTCGGCGGCTCGCTGCGTTCGATCCTCGAGGCGCTCGAAGAGCAGGTGGTGGTACTGCGGCTGCTGCAGGCGCAGCAAGAGGCCGGCAAGGTGACGGTGCGGATCGGCCACGAGACCGAGGCCGAGGAAATGGCCGGCACATCGGTGGTCACCACCACCTACGGCGCCGATGGCAACGTGTACGGCGGAATGGGTGTGTTGGGTCCCACCCGAATGGACTACCCGGGAACTATCGCTAGTGTCGCTGCGGTTGCGATGTATATCGGCGAAGTCTTAGGTCGCAGGTAGGCCGAAAGCGTGCGGGCCGCTCGGCGGCCCGCAGAAAGGCAGAAGTGGCACGGGACTATTACGCACTGCTCGGGGTGAGCAGGAAGGCCGATGACGCGGAGATCAAACGCGCGTACCGGCGGCTGGTCCGTGAGCTGCACCCTGACGTCAACCCCGACGAGCGTGAGCGATTCAACGAGATCCAGCTCGCCTACGAGGTGCTCAGCGACCGGGAGAAGCGGCGCATCGTCGACTTGGGCGGCGACCCGATGGAAACCGCCGCGGCCGGCAACGGGTTCACCACCGGGTTCGGCGGGCTGGGCGATGTGTTCGAAGCGTTCTTCGGCGGCGGATCGACCGCGCGCGGACCCATCGGACGGGTGCGGCCCGGGGCCGATTCGCTGCTGCGCTTGCGGCTGGACCTCGAGGAATGCGCTACCGGGGTGACCAAACAGGTCACCGTCGACACCGCCGTGCTGTGTGACAAATGCCAAGGTAAAGGCACGAACAACAACAGCGGTCCGGTGGCGTGCGACACCTGCGGCGGGCGAGGCGAAGTCCAGAGCGTGCAGCGCTCGCTGCTGGGCCAGGTGATGACGTCGCGACCGTGCCCCACCTGCCGGGGCGTCGGCGAAGTCATCCTGGATCCCTGCTTCCGGTGTGGCGGCGACGGACGCGTGCGGGCGCGCCGAGACATCAGCGTCAAGATTCCCGCAGGCGTCGGCGACGGGATGCGGGTGCGGTTGGCCGCCCAGGGCGAGGTCGGCCCCGGCGGCGGGCCCGCCGGTGACCTGTACGTCGAGGTTCACGAGCAGCAGCACGACATCTTCCTGCGCGACGGCGACGATCTGCACTGCACTGTCGCGGTTCCGATGGTCGATGCCGCGCTCGGCGTCAACGTGACCGTCGATGCGATCCTCGACGGGCCAACCGAGATCACGATTCCCGCCGGCACTCAGTCCGGTTCGGTCGTCACGCTGCGGGGCCACGGCATGCCGCACCTGCGCAGCGGCGTGCGCGGTGGCCTGCACGCCCACGTCGAGGTGATGGTGCCCACCCGGCTGGACCACCACGAGGCCGACCTGCTGCGGGAACTCAAAAAGCGCCGCCGCGGCGACGAGACGGAAGTGAAGTCGACCCACTCCGCCGCCGGTGGCGGGTTGTTCAGCCGCCTGCGGGAAACGTTCACCGGTCGCTGACCGCTCGTCGATGAGCGCTGCGCTGTTCTACGTCGACGCCCTGCCCGCGGTGGGCGAAGTCGCAACGGTGTCCGGCGACGACGGGTTTCACGCAGCCACTGTGCGCCGGATCCGGCCTAAAGAGCTGCTGATGCTCGGCGACGGCGCAGGCGAGCTGGCGCAGTGTGAGGTCACCGATGTCGGTCGCAGCGCGCTGGATGCCCGCGTGCTGAGGCGCTGGCACGTCCCGCCCGCAACGCCGTCCGTGACCGTGGTGCAGGCCTTGCCGAAGTCGGACCGGTCGGAGCTGGCGATCGAATCCGCCACCGAGGCGGGCGCCGATGCGTTCATCGCCTGGCAGGCAGGGCGCTGCGTGGCACGGTGGGATGGTCCCAAAACCGACAAGGGGTTGCGGCGATGGCAGGCCGTTGCACGATCTGCGGCGCGGCAATCGCGCAGAGCGCACATCCCCTCCGTCACCGGCCCGGTGTCGACATCGGAACTCGCCCACTTGGTCGAGCGTCAGGCGACCCTCGTGCTGCACGAATCGGCTACCGATGGGATATCGGAAACGCCCGTGGTGCAAGCTGATTCGTTACTTCTGGTGGTCGGGCCGGAAGGTGGGATTGCCGGCGACGAGCTTGACGCACTGACGGCTGTCGGCGCGGTTCCCGTGCGGCTCGGCCCGATGATCCTTCGCACGTCGACGGCCGCGGCGGTGGCCCTTGGGGCCCTGGGTGTCCTGACATCCCGGTGGAACTCCGATGCTCTGGGCTGAGTCGGCCCCCGGCGGTAGACTGATGTCCGTCGGCAAAGGCCGCGCGACCGGCGCGGATACGAACGAAAGCAGGCTCTGGTAACCACGTGACGCCCCGCGAGACAAGCGCTGCATCGACCCCGACGGTTCGGAGCAGCATCGATGTTCCGCCTGACCTCATCGTGGGCCTGCTGGGTTCCACCGACGACAACCTCCGGGCGCTGGAACGCACGCTCGCAGCGCAGCTGCACGCTCGCGGCAACACGGTCACCTTGTCCGGCTCGCCTGCCGACGTCGCGCTGGCCGAGCGCGTCGTGACCGAGCTGATCGCGTTGGTGTCGGGCGGCCAGACCCTGACACCGGAAGTGGTGCGCCACAGCGTCGCGATGCTCACCGGCGACGCCGGCGAATCACCGGCCGAGGTGCTCAGCCTCGACATCTTGTCCAGGCGCGGCAAGACAATTCGGCCGAAGACTCTCAATCAGAAGCGCTACGTCGACGCGATCGACGCCAACACCATCGTGTTCTCCATCGGCCCGGCCGGTACCGGAAAGACCTATCTCGCGATGGCCAAGGCGGTCAACGCGCTGCAGAGCAAGCAGGTTACCCGCATCATCCTCACCCGTCCCGCTGTGGAAGCCGGTGAGCGCCTTGGGTTTTTGCCGGGCACGCTCAGCGAGAAGATCGATCCGTACCTGCGCCCGCTGTATGACGCGCTGCACGACATGATGGATCCCGAGGTCATCGGAAAGCTGATGAGCGACGGCGTGATCGAGGTTGCGCCGCTGGCATACATGAGGGGTAGAACCCTTAATTACGCGTTCATCGTTCTCGACGAGGCGCAGAACACCACCGCCGAACAGATGAAGATGTTCCTGACACGGCTGGGCTTCGGCTCGAAGATGGTTGTCACGGGCGACGTTACGCAGGTAGACCTGCCCGGCGGTGCGACGTCCGGATTGCGGGCCGCCGTCGACATTCTCGACGGCATCGAGGGAATTCACGTCTCGGAGTTGACAAGTGCGGACGTCGTCCGTCACCGGCTGGTCTCCGAGATCGTCGACGCCTACGCCCGCGCCGAGGACCCGTCGCTGTCGATGAACCGCGCACAGCGACGGGCCACGGGCTCGCGCGCACACCGGGCCCGGTAGTGCCCGATGTCCATTGAAGTAGCCAACGAGTCGGGTCTGGACGTCTCCGAGGACGAGCTGATCAGCGTCGCCCGCTTCGTCATCGACAAGATGAACGTCCACCCAGAGGCAGAACTGTCGATGGTCCTGTTGGACAGCACGTCGATGGCGGACCTGCACATGCGGTGGATGGACCTGCCCGGGCCGACCGACGTGATGAGCTTTCCGATGGACGAGCTCGAGCCGGGCGGTCGCCCCGACACCCCCGAGCCCGGGCCGGCGATGCTGGGCGACATCGTGTTGTGCCCCGAGTTCGCCGCAGAGCAGGCCGCCGCGGCGGGTCACTCGTTGGGACACGAGCTGGCACTGCTCACGATTCACGGCGTTCTGCATCTGCTCGGCTACGACCATGCCGAACCCGACGAAGAGAAGGAGATGTTCGCGCTGCAGCGCCAACTGCTCGAGGAATGGGTCGCGGAGCAAGTCAAGGCCTACCAGCAGGACCGTCAGAGCGAGAAGGACCGTCTGCTGCTGGACAAGTCACAGTTCTTCGACGAGCAGTGAGCGGCCTCGGCGCGCTGGTGGGCGCGATCGCGCTGATCGCGCTTGGCGGGTTGTTCGCGGCCATCGACTCCGCGCTGAGCACGGTGTCGATGGCCCGGGTTGAGGAGATGGTGCGCGACGAGCGCCCCGGCGCGGTCCGGCTGGCCAGCGTGATCGCCGACCGACCGCGCTACATCAATCTCATCGTGCTGCTGCGTATCACGTGCGAGGCGGCCGCGACGGTGCTGCTGGTGGCCTTCCTGTGGGACGACCTCGGCCTGAAGTGGGGTCTGGTGGTTGCCGCGGCGGTGATGGTGGTGATCAGCTTCGTCGCGATCGGTGTCGGCCCTCGTACTCTGGGCCGCCAGCATGCGTATTCGATCGCGCTGGCGTCTGCGCTTCCGCTGCAGGTGATTTCGGTGCTGTTGACGCCGATCAGCCGGTTGCTCGTGCTGGTGGGCAATGCGTTGACTCCCGGGCGCGGCTTCCGCAATGGACCGTTCGCCTCTGAGATCGAGCTGCGCGAGGTTGTCGACCTGGCGCAGCAGCGCGGCGTGGTTGCAGCCGATGAGCGCCGGATGATTCAGTCGGTGTTCGAACTTGGTGACACGCCGGCGCGCGAGGTGATGGTGCCGCGGACCGAGATGGTCTGGATCGAAAGCGATAAGAACGCCGGGCAGGCCACCTCGCTCGCGGTCCGCAGCGGACACTCCCGCATCCCGGTGATCGGCGAGAACGTCGACGATATCGTGGGCGTTGTCTATCTGAAAGACCTTGTACAGCAGACGTACTACTCGACCAACGGTGGCCGTGACACGTCCGTCGCGCAGATCATGCGGCCGGCGGTCTTCGTGCCGGATTCCAAGCCGCTCGATGCGCTACTGCGTGAGATGCAGCGCGACCGCAACCACATGTCGCTGCTGGTCGACGAGTACGGGGCGATCGCAGGGCTGGTGACCATCGAGGATGTGCTGGAGGAGATCGTCGGCGAGATCGCTGACGAATACGACACCGACGAAGTCGCGCCGATAGAGGACCTGGGAGACAGGAACTTTCGGGTGTCCGCCCGCCTGCCGATCGAAGATGTCGGCGAGCTGTACGACGTCGAGTTCGGCGAGGACCTCGATGTCGACACCGTCGGTGGCCTGCTGGCCCTCGAGTTGGGGAGGGTCCCGTTGCCGGGGGCCGAGGTGGTGTCACACGGGCTGCGGCTGCGTGCCGAGGGTGGGCATGACCAGCGCGGCCGGGTGCGGATCGGCACCGTGCTCGTCAGCCCGGATGAGCGTGAGGAAGGTTGATGGGTGACCAGCTCGGCGACGAGGATGCAAAGCTCGTGGTGTTGGCCCGGGGGGCGATGGGCCGCGCCGAAGCACCATCTGGGGCCGCCGTGCGCGACTCGGACGGTCGCACGTATGCCGGTGCGCCCGTTGACCTGTCGGCGCTGCGCCTCACCGCGTTGCAGGCGGCAGTTGCGGCCGCAGTGTCCAGTGGCGCGACGGCGTTGGAGGCCGCTGTGCTCGTCGGCGGCGACCCGAACGACATCGGCGTCGCGGCCGTGCGTGAGCTGTCGCCCGACGCGGCGATCATCGTCACCGACCGCACCGGAAACCTCCCATGAGCGAATTCCGCTCCGGCTTCGTCTGTTTCGTCGGCCGACCCAACACCGGCAAGTCGACGCTGATGAACGCGCTGGTCGGCGCGAAGGTCGCGATCACGTCGAACCGGCCGCAGACCACCCGCCACGCGATCCGCGGCATCGTGCACCGCGAGGACTTCCAGATCGTCCTCGTCGACACACCGGGGTTGCACCGGCCCCGCACGCTGCTGGGCCAGCGGCTCAACGACCTGGTGCGTGACACCTACAGCGAGGTCGACGTCATCGGCCTCTGCATCCCGGTCGACGAGCCGATCGGCACCGGCGACCGATGGATTGTTCAGCAGATCGGCGCCGTCGCTCCGCGCACCGCGCTCGTCGTCGTCGTCACCAAGATCGACAAGGTGCCCAAGGCCAAAGTGGTCGAACAACTCGCGGCCGTTGGCGAGCTGGTCGGTGACGCCGCAGCCGATATCGTGCCGGTTTCGGCGGTTACCGGCGATCAGATCGACGTGCTCATCGAGGTGCTGGCCGGCAAGCTGCCGCCGGGCCCCGCCTTCTACCCGGAGGGTGAGCTGACTGATGAGCCCGAGGAAGTGCTGATGGCCGAGCTGATCCGCGAGGCCGCGCTGGAGGGTGTACGCGACGAACTGCCGCACTCGCTGGCCGTCGTGATCGACGAGGTGAGCCCGCGCCCGGACCGCGACGATCTGATTGATGTGCACGCGATCCTCTACGTCGAGCGGGACAGCCAGAAGGGCATCGTCATCGGCAAGGGCGGCGCGCGGCTGCGCGACGTGGGCACCGCGGCGCGCACTCAGATCGAGAAGCTGCTGGGCACGAAGATCTACCTCGATCTCCGCGTCAAGATCGCAAAGAACTGGCAGCGCGACCCTAAACAGCTTGGCAGATTAGGCTTTTGATTCGTCCGCTGCCGGTTCCCACCACACGTCGGGCTTCTTGGCTGCCCATCCGTTGACGCCCTCCAACTCCGCGGCCAACGAAACGAGCAGCGGCTCACTGTTGGCCGGGCCCATCAGCTGCACACCGATCGGAAGCCCGTCGCTGGTGAAACCGGCGGGCACGTTGATCGACGGCCACCCCAGCACATTCCACGGCCACGTCACCGGGCAGCACGCGATCATCGCGCGGTCGGTGCCCAACCCGCTGAGCTCGTCGAAGGCGTGCACACCGGGCGGCGGCTGCGCAGTGGTCGGGGCGAGCACCACATCGACGAAACCGAAGATCCGACCGGTTCGGCGCGCCGCGATGGCCTCAGCCCGCCGGGCACGTCGCAGCGCGTTGCCCGACAACAGCCGCCCGAGCTTCATGTTCGCGACGGTGCGCGGATCGAGAGTGACCCCGTCGCCGACCCGCTCGGCCCAATCCAGCAGCCCGGTCGTCGATCGGGCCAGAAAGCTCAGCGACAGACCAGGGCCGTAGGTGGGATCACCGGCCATGATCGTGTGGCCACTCGACTCGAGCTGGTCGGCGATTCTGTCCATTGCGGCGTGGATCTCGGGGTGCAGCCGGGCCGGGAACGCGGTGAACGGAAACCGCAGGGACATCGCGATCTTGCACGGCCCCGGCGCGACGTGGACGTCGTCGGCTAGCCGCACCGGCGGCGGTTTGTGCAGGTCGCCGTCCGCGTTGCCCGACGCCGCGTCGAGCAGCAGCGCCGCGTCGGCGACGGTGTGGGCCAGCACACCGTAGACGGTGATGCCGTTGAACGCCTCCGGCAGCGGCCACGTGGAGATGCGGCCGCGCTGCGGCTTGATCCCGACAAGGTGTGTCCACGCCGCGGGAATGCGAACGCTGCCCGCCCCGTCGGAGCCGATCGCGGCCGCGACGAGCCCGGCGGCGACGGCGGCCGCGCTTCCCCCCGACGAACCGCCCGGTGTGTGCTCGCGTGACCACGGATTGCGGGTGTGCCCGAAGCCCGGTCCGCTGGTGAACGGCCACTGCCCGAACTCACTGGTGTTGGTCTTGCCGACGATCACCGCCCCCGCCGCCCGCAGCCGTCGGACCACCTCGGCGTCCTCGCTGGCCACCGCGACGTGACCTTCCGTGCCGAACGCGGTCGGCACTCCGGCGACGTCGGTGTCGTCCTTCACCGCGATCGGCACACCCAGCAGGGCGGCGCGTTCGCCGACTGCGCGGCGACGATCGGCCTCGGCGGCGTCGGCCAGCGCCTGCTCGGTGAGCACCACCCGGAACGCGTTGAGCGTCGATTGGCTGGCGTCGATGGAGTGCAAGGATCGCCGCACCAGTTCATCGGAGGTGACCGCACCGGTGTCCAGCTGATGCAACTGACCTGCAAGGGTTGGAAACCTCTCCACGGACGCGACATTAATCGGCGCTGCGCGCCGGTTCTGTCCGATTGCAATGCGAAACTGAATCAATGCGGTTGTACCGGGACCGGGCGGTCGTGCTGCGCCAGCACAAGCTCGGCGAGGCTGACCGGATCGTCACCTTGCTCACCCGTGAGCACGGGTTGGTGCGCGCGGTCGCCAAGGGGGTGCGGCGAACGCGAAGCAAATTCGGTGCACGGCTGGAGCCGTTCGCCCACATCGACGTTCAGCTGCACCCCGGCCGCAACCTCGACATCGTCACCCAGGTGCAGTCCATCGACGCGTTCGCCACCGACATCGTCAGCGACTACGGTCGCTACACCTGTGCGTGCGCGGTGCTGGAGACCGCCGAACGGCTGGCCGGGGAGGAGCGCGCGCCCGTCCCGGCGTTGCACCGGCTCACCGTCGGCGCGTTACGAGCAGTGGCCGACGGAGTGCGTCCGCGCGAGCTGGTGCTGGATGCATACCTGTTGCGTGCCATGGGAATCGCTGGATGGGCGCCGGCGCTCACCGCGTGCGCCCGTTGCGCGGCGCCTGGGCCGCATCGGGCCTTCCATGTCGCGGCAGGCGGCAGCGTGTGTGTGCATTGCCGGCCGGCGGGATCGTCCACGCCGCAGGCGGGAGTGCTGGATCTGATGTCCGCGCTGCACGACGGCGACTGGGACTTCGCGCAGGCTTCGCCGCAGTCGTATCGCAACCAGGCGAGCGGTCTGGTGGCCGCGCACCTGCAGTGGCATCTGGAACGTCAACTGAGAACATTGCCCCTGGTGGAACGGCAATGAGCGCCCGCACGAAGAGCAAAAGCGCCCCGATGAGCGCCCACACGAAGAGCAAAAGCGCCCCGATGAGCGCTTGCGCGAAGAGCAAAAGACCAGGTCTGAAGGTCGAGCACCGGGTTGCCAGCCAACGGGAGTCGCTGTTCAGGCAGGATGAGGCTCATGGCGAGGAACCGGGCGGAAGGCTCAGTGTTGGGGGCTGAGCCGAAGCGAAAGTTTGGGAAGAGAAAGTCTGAGTTCCCGCAGCTTCCCGCCGCACCCGACGACTATCCGACGTTCCCCGACAAGTCGGCATGGCCGGTCGTCTTCCCGGATCTGCCGCCCGCAGCCGATCGCGGGCCACGGCGTCCGCCGCAGCACACCTCGAAGGCGGTGGCTCCGCAGATCCCCGCCGACCAGTTGCCCAACCACGTCGCGATCGTGATGGACGGCAACGGCCGCTGGGCCACCCAGCGCGGGCTCCACCGCACCGAAGGCCACAAGATGGGCGAGGCGGTGCTGATCGACATCACCTGCGGCGCCATCGAGCTGGGCATCAAACATCTTTCGGTGTACGCGTTCTCGACAGAGAATTGGAAACGCAGCCCCGAGGAAGTCCACTTCCTGATGGGGTTCAACCGCGAAGTGGTCGCACGCCGGCGGGAGAATCTCGACGCGATGGGCGTGCGGATGCGCTGGGTCGGATCTCGGCCGCGCATGTGGCGCAGCGTGATCAAGGAGTTCGAGATCGCCGAGCAGATGACGGTGAACAACGACGTGATCACCGTGAACTACTGCGTCAACTACGGAGGCCGCGCCGAAATCGTTGAGGCGGCAAGCGCAATCAGCCGCGAAGTGGCCGCTGGCCGACTGAGCGCCGACCGGATCACCGAGGCGACGGTGGCCCGCCACCTGCAACGCCCCGACATTCCCGACGTGGACCTGTTCCTGCGGACATCGGGGGAGCAGCGGTCGAGCAATTTCATGCTCTGGCAAGCGGCCTACGCCGAGTACGTGTTTCAGGACAAGCTGTGGCCCGACTACGACCGTCGAGACCTGTGGGCGGCGTGCGAGGAGTACGTCAACCGCAACCGCCGATTCGGCAGGGCGTGATGACTCTGCAGCAGAGGCTCCGCGGGGTGCTCGACACCGTCCTGTCGGTGCGGGAAGAAGACGACGGCGCATTGACGGTCCAGCACGACGGAACGTTGGCGTCGTTGCGCGTGGTGAGCGTTGCCGAGGGGCTGGAGTTGATCTCGCTGTCACAGATCCTGGCCTGGGATGTGCCGCTGGACCGGCGGATTCGAGCCAAGATCGCCGAACGGGCCCGCAACACGATGCTCGGGACGGTCACGCTGATCGAAAAGAAGCGGATCGGTGAGGTGTTGCTCCGCTACAACTTCCCGGGCGGTGGCCTCAGCGACGAGGCGCTGCGCACGTTGATCCTGATGGTGCTGTCCACCGGAGCCGACGTGCGGCGCGCGCTCAGCGAGTGAGGCGTCGTCGGCCTACCCTTTAGCGGCGCAGTCGGCGCACGTGCCGAAGATCTCGATCGTGTGGCTTTCCTCCGAAAAGCCATGGGCCAAAGCGACTTCCGCTGCCCAGGCTTCCACTTGACCGCCCTGCACCTCGACCGTGAAGCCGCAGTTCCGGCACACCAGGTGGTGGTGGTGATGGGTGGAGCAGCGCCGGTACACCGACTCGCCGGTGTCGGCGCGCAGCGTGTCGACAGCGCCCGCCGCCGCCATCGACTGCAGCGTGCGATAGACGGTGGTGAGTCCGATGGCCTCGCCCCGGCGGCGCAGCTCGTCGTGGATCTCCTGGGCTGAGCGGAAGTCGTCGAGTGCCTCGAGCAGCGAGGTGATCGCCGCACGCTGACGGGTGCTGCGTACGCCCGCTCCGGTCACGGGGTGTCCTCGGCGGCATGCGTGACCGCGGCGGTCACGATGTGCGCCAGATGGTGGTCGACCAGCCGGTACAGCACCTCGCGGCCGGATCGTTCACCTTCGACCACACCGGCGGCCTTGAGGATCCGAAGATGCTGGCTGACCAGCGGCTGGGGCACCCCCAGCGCGTCGACCAGCTCGTGCACGCAGCGCTGCGACTCGAGAAGGTGCAGCACGATCGCGATTCGTACGGGCGCGGCGAGCGCCCTCAAGATGTCGCCGGCCGTGTCCAGCACCTGCCGCGGGGGCAGTTCGCGGGGCGCTTCACCGTGGCGGTGCGTCAAAGTGAAAACGGTTTCCATTTGACCGCCAGATTACATGCGCGATCACGCATGTCAACGCTCTTCACTGGTCCCCGAGCATCGTCATTACGCTGGTGACCCGTGGCGTCCGTTATCGATACTGTTGTCAACCTGGCCAAGCGCCGCGGGTTTGTGTTCCCGTCGGGTGAAATCTATGGCGGCACAAAGTCGGCATGGGACTACGGGCCGTTGGGCGTCGACCTCAAAGAGAACATCAAGCGGCAGTGGTGGCATGCGGTGGTGACCGGCCGCGACGATGTCGTCGGCATCGACTCGTCGATCATCCTGCCCCGTGAGGTGTGGGTGGCGTCGGGCCATGTCGAGGTGTTCCACGATCCGCTTGTCGAGTCGCTGATCACCCACAAGCGCTACCGCGCAGACCACCTCATCGAGGGGTACGAGGCCAAGCACGGCCATCCGCCGCCCAACGGGCTGGCCGACATCCGCGACCCGGAAACCGGCGAGCCGGGCCGGTGGACCGAACCGCGTGAGTTCAACATGATGCTCAAGACACATCTCGGGCCGATCGAAACCGAAGAGGGGCTGCACTACCTGCGACCCGAGACCGCGCAGGGCATTTTCGTCAACTTCGCCAACGTGGTGACCACATCGCGCAAGAAACCGCCGTTCGGGATCGGCCAGATCGGCAAGAGCTTCCGCAACGAGATCACGCCCGGC
>Ga0209009_1000524_pt1 | contig 12940 bp, 11 predicted proteins | sample BlaSpr_A8_OM3_M2_FD_187979 | JGI IMG/M metagenome (GOLD analysis project Ga0209009, IMG submission 187979) | Forest soil microbial communities from Thunder Bay, Ontario, Canada - Black Spruce, Ontario site 2_A8_OM3_M2 (SPAdes) (version 2) | ecosystem: Environmental > Terrestrial > Soil > Boreal... | reverse complement strand
CGCTCAGGATGACAGGGAGGTCAGGCGAAGGGATGACAGGGAGGCGGCGCGAAGGGATGGCAAGGAGAGGGCGAAGGGACACGCGTCGGATAAACTCCGCTCGTGGCCATATTGAAGGTTGAAGAGGAATCCGCCACGCGCACCGTCATCGAGATCGAGGTGCCCGCGGAGGAGGCGGAAAACGCCCGGCGCGACGTCACGCGAGCTTACGCGAAGCAGGCCGCACTCCCCGGGTTTCGCAAGGGGCACGCGCCGGAGCCGGTCGTCCAGAAGCGCTTCGCCGAGCAGATCCGGGAGGACGTCCTCGAGCGCGTCATTCCGGACGCCCTTTCCGCCGCGATCGAAGAGCGCAAGCTCTCCGTCCTCGGCCGCCCGCGCATCGAGGCCCTGACATGGGAGCCGCCGGGCCCCATCCGTTTCGCCGCGCGGCTGGACTTGAAGCCCCCGGTCGATCCGGGCGAGTACCGCGGGGTCCCCGTCGAGGACGCGAACGTCGAGCCGACGGAAGAAGAGGTCGCCCAGGTCCTGAACCGCCTCCGGGAGGGGCACGCCGAGTTTCATCCGATCGAGGGGCGCTCCGCGGCGCCCGGAGACTACGCGGTCGCCGACATCGCCGGCTCCTTCGTCGAAATCCTCGCGCCCGGCCAGAATCCCCGCACGTTCCGGGACGAAAAGCTGACGCTCGAGATCGGGCATCCCGATTCGATGCCCGAGATCAACGAGGCGCTCTCGGGCGCGTCGCCGGGACAGACGCGCCGCTTCCGCAAGAATTTTCCCGACGACTTTCCCAACGACGAGTTCCGCGGTAAGACGGTGGACTACGAGCTGACGCTCGTGGCTTTGAAGGAGAAGAAGGTGCCGGATATCGACGACGAGTTCGCGAGGCTCGTCGCGGAGAACGAGACGGCCGCGGGGCTGCGCGAGAAAGTCCGCGAGGGACTGCGCCACGAGAAAGAGACGGAACGCCGGCGGAAGTTCCGGCGTGTCATCGTGGACACCCTGCTCTCGCGGATCAACCTCCCGGCCCCGGAGTCGCTCGTCGAGGCCGAGACCGTCGCGGCCTTGAAGGACTACGCCCGCTACCTCGCCTCCAGCGGAGTGGACCCGAAGGAAGCGGACTGGCAGAAGCTCGGGCAGGATGCCCGCCCGGGCGCCGAGAGGCGGGTTAAGGAGTACCTCCTCTTGGACGAGATCGCGCGCCGGGAGGCGATCGAGGTCTCGGACACCGAGGTGGAGGCCGAATTCAAGCGCGCCGCCGCCCGGCGCGGCGCCGACCCCGCGGCCCTGCGCGAAAAGATGGCCGGCAACGACGGCCTCGAGGCGCTTCGCGACGAGATCCGCCTGTCCAAAGCCGTAGACGTCTTGATCTCCTCCGCGAAGGTGCTACCCTCGGGCGAGCCCGTCGCGGTGAAATGAGGTGGTAGGTGATAGGTGTTAGGTGATAGGGAAGGCTCCGGTCCCTACCACCTACGACCTACCACCTATCACCTCCGGAGCGAAGACGTAACTATGGAAGAAGAGTACGAAGAGGGAGGCGGCATGGTCCTGGTTCCGATGGTGATCGAGCAGACGAGTCGCGGGGAGCGGGCGTACGACATCTATTCCCGGCTTCTCAAGGACAACGTGATTTTTCTGGGGCAGCCGATCGACGACACGATCGCCAACCTGATCATCGCCCAGATGCTCTTCCTGGAGTCCGAGAACCCGGAGAAGGACATCTCCTTCTACATCAACTCGCCCGGCGGTGTGATTACGGCTGGTCTCGCGATCTACGACACGATGCAATACGTCAAGCCGGACGTCTCGACGATCTGCATCGGCCAGGCGGCCTCCATGGCGGCCGTGCTGATGGCGGCCGGGGCGCGCGGCAAGCGCTACGCGCTCCCCAACTCGCGGTTTCTGATCCACCAGCCGCTCGCCTACGGGATCCAGGGACAGACGACCGACATCGAGATCCACGCGAGGGACCTCGTCCGTCTGAAGGATCGGATCAACGAGATCATGGCCCTGCATACCGGCCAGCCGATGGACAAGATCGCCAAGGACACCGACCGGGACTTCATCCTGGAAGCCGAGGACGCCAGGAAGTACGGTCTGGTGGACATGATCTACCACCACAGAGACGACGTCGCCCTCAAAGCAGCCGGATAGGGCGCGGCATCGCCGCGCCCTAGCGGGGGAATACCCCGCCGGGTCGGGCGTTAATCCTGAGGGATGTGTACAATGGGTGTGGATGCGTGCGCGGCGCGGACGGCCAGGTTGACGGTTCGGCTCGGCGAGCCTAGAATCCTTCCATCCCAGACCCGGAGGCTGAATGTCTAAGAAGACCGGAAACGGTGATGTGCTGCGCTGCTCCTTCTGCAACAAGAGCCAGAGGGACGTCAAGAAGCTGATCGCCGGCCCGACCGTTTACATCTGCGACGAGTGCGTCGATATCTGCCTCGACATCATCGCGGAAGACCGGGTCCTGGAGACGACGACCCCGGAGACGAAGCTCCCCAAGCCGAAGGAGATCAAGGAGTTCCTCGACGGCTACGTGATCGGACAGAACCAGGCCAAGAAGAAGCTGGCCGTGGCTGTTTACAACCACTACAAGCGGATCGACTACCTGGAGAAGAACCGCAAGCTGGACGTCGAGCTCCAGAAGTCGAACATCCTCCTGATCGGGCCGACGGGGACCGGCAAGACGCTTCTCGCCCAGACGCTCGCCAAGCTCCTTTCCGTCCCCTTCACGATCGTGGACGCCACGACCCTGACGGAGGCGGGCTACGTCGGCGAGGACGTCGAGAACATCATCCTGAAGCTCTACCAGGCCGCCGGCAACGACAAGGAAAAGACCGAGCGCGGCATCGTGTACATCGACGAAGTGGACAAGATCGCGCGCAAGGGGGAGAACCCCTCGATCACCCGGGACGTCTCGGGCGAGGGCGTGCAGCAGGCGCTCTTGAAGATCCTGGAAGGCACGGTCGCCAACGTCCCGCCGCAGGGGGGCCGCAAGCACCCCCACCAGGAGTTCATCCAGATCGACACGACCAACATCCTTTTCCTCTGCGGGGGGGCGTTCGTGGGCCTAGAGGAGATCATCAGCCGCCGGATGACCGAGAAGACGATGGGCTTCGGCGCCAAGATCACGACCAAGAAGGAGAAGCGGTCGAGCGTGCTCCTGGAGAAGGTCCACCCCGAGGACCTGATCAAGTTCGGCATGATCCCGGAGTTCGTGGGCCGGCTGCCCATCGTGGCGACGCTCGCGGAGCTCGACCAGCCGGCGCTCGTCGAGATCCTCCGGGAGCCCAAGAACTCGCTCGTCAAACAGTACCAGACGATGCTGGAATTCGAGAACGTCCAGCTGCGTTTTACCGATGACGCCATCGAAGCCATCGCCGAAGAAGCGCTCGCGCGCAACGTCGGGGCGCGGGGCCTGAAGATCATCATCGAGGACCTGATGCTCGAGGTGATGTATCAGATCCCCTCGGACGACGACATCGAGGAGTGCGTCATCACACAAGACGTTGTCAAACACCACACCAACCCGATCACCATCCTTCGCAAGGCGGGGTAGCCATACCCGGTTTCTGCCGCACGGTCCCCGCGACGAGGCGGCAGGGAGCTAGAAAGACCTCAAACCATGAACTCGCCTGAAAGTCCCGTCCGGCCGCTCGAGAAGCTGCCTCTGGTCCCGCTTCGAGACATGGTGGTATTTCCGCACCAGATGGCCCCCTTCGTGGTAGGCCGGGAATCCTCCATCCAGGCGCTCGAGGCGGCCCTGGCGACGCCTTCGAAGAGGCTCTTCCTTGCCGCCCAGAAGAATCCGCAGCTGGACGAGCCCAAGCCCCCCGACATCTTCGAGGTGGGCGTCGTGGCGACCGTGGCGCAGTCCCTGAAGCTCCCCAACGGCCACATCAAGGTCATGGTCGAGGGGGTCCGGCGCGGGAAGATCCGCGACTTCGACGAGGGCGCGGAGTACATCGCCGTCGTCGTCGAGCCGATGCCGCAGCGGCCGGCCGACCCTGAGCAGTTGAAGGACTACATGGGCAAGGTACTCGTGCTCTTCGAGCAGTACGCGAAGCTGTCCCATCACCTCGCCTTCGAAGGGATCGCCGCCACGCTGAAGCTCGAGGACCCGGAGCGTTTCGCCGACACGCTTTCGGCCCATCTCGCGGTCGCGACGCCCGAGAAGCAGAAGCTGCTCGAGGCCGAGACGGCGGCCGAGCGCCTGCAGAAGCTTCAGGACCTGCTGGAGGTCGAGATCGAGAAGGTCAACATCGACCGGCGCATCAACAACAAGGTCAAGAAGCAGATGGAGAAGGCCCAGAAGGAGTACTACCTCAACGAGAAGATCAAGGCCATCCATCAGGAGCTCGGAAGGAAGGACGACCGCGCCGACGACGTCGACGATCTGAAGAAGAAGATCGAGACCTCGGGCATGCCGAAGGAAGCTCGCGAGAAGGCGGACACGGAGCTGCGGCGCCTCGAGGCGATGCCCCCGGTCTCGGCCGAAGCCACCGTGTCGCGCAACTACATCGAGTGGCTGGTCGGCGTGCCGTGGAAGAAGGCGTCCCGCGAGTCGCGGGACATCTCCCGCGCCGAGAAAATCTTGAACGAGGACCACTACGGCCTGGAAAAGGTCAAGGAGCGGATCCTCGAGTTCCTGGCGGTGCGGCAGCTCGTCCAGAAGACGCGCGGCTCGATCATCTGCTTTGTCGGGCCGCCGGGAGTCGGAAAGACCTCGCTCGCGAAGTCCATCGCCCGGTCTCTGAACCGCAAGTTCGTGCGCCTCTCGCTCGGCGGCGTCCGCGACGAGGCGGAGATCCGCGGCCACCGGCGCACCTACATCGGCGCCTTCCCCGGGCAGATCATCCAGATGATGAAGAAGGCGGGGACGGTCAACCCGGTGTTTCTCCTGGACGAGGTGGACAAGCTCTCCTCCGACTTCCGCGGGGACCCGGCTTCGGCGCTCCTCGAGGTCCTCGACCCGGAGCAGAACCACGCGTTCGTGGACCACTACCTGGACGTGGAGTTCGACCTCTCCAAGGTGATGTTCATCGCGACGGCGAACATCGCCGACCCGATCCCGCCCGCTCTGAAGGACCGGATGGAGCTCATTGCGCTCTCCGGCTACACGCCCAACGAGAAGGTCGCCATCGCCCGGCAGTTCCTGGTGCCCAAGCAGATCGAGGCGAACGGACTGAAGACCGGCCAGATCGAGTTCTCCGACGAGACGATCCTGGCCCTGATCACGAGCTACACCCGGGAAGCGGGCGTACGGAACCTCGAGCGCGAGGTCGGCAGCATCTGCCGCAAGGTCGCGCGCCGGATCGTGCAGCAGAAGGCGGAGACTCCGATCCGTATCACGCCGGAGAACGTGCGGGAGTTTCTCGGCAAGGTGAAGTTCCGCAACCGGCGCAAGGGCGAGACCTCCGAGATCGGCATCGCGACCGGTCTCGCGTGGACGGAGTCCGGCGGCGAGATCCTGATGACCGAGGCGAGCCTGCTCAAGGGGAAGGGGAACCTGACGCTGACGGGATCGCTCGGCGACGTGATGAAGGAATCCGCCCGCGCGGCCGTCTCCTACGTCCGGAGCCGCGCCGAGATGTACGACGCCGACCCGAACTTCCACGAGAAGTTCGACATTCACATCCACGTGCCCGAGGGAGCGATCCCCAAGGACGGCCCCTCGGCGGGTATCACGATGGCGGTCTCGCTTTTCTCGGCGGTCACGAAGATCCCGGTCTTGAAGGACGTGGCCATGACGGGCGAGATCACGCTCCGCGGCAAGGTCCTCCCCGTCGGGGGGATCAAGGACAAGCTGCTGGCGGCGTTCCGGGCCGGGATCCGCACGATCATCCTCTCGTCGGAGAACGACAAGGACCTGGACGACCTGCCCGAAGAGATCCGATCGCAGATGGAGTTCCACCTCGTTTCGAACATGGACGAGGTGATCAAGGTCGCCCTGGAGGGCGTTCCCGCGGCCACCCCTACGCTCTCACCCGACGCCAAGCCCGTAGAAGGGGGCACCCTCGCGCACTGATCCGACCCCGTTGATAAAGGTCGAAAAACAGGATTAGATAAGGAGACCCGGCGGGGCGCGCCCGCGGGGTGAGGAAGAACCCATGGCAAGAAAGAAAGGTTCAAACGACTCCGACGTCGAAACGCTGGAGCTGCCGCCGGAAGGCCTTCCGGATACGACGGTAGAGGAAGAGGCCATCGAGCACGAGCACGAGCACGGCGACACTCTCGACATCCGGGACCTCCACGAGATCAAGATCCCGCAGTTGCTGAAGATCGCGCGCGACCTGGAGGTCGAGAACGCGACCGGGATGCGCAAGCAGGACCTGATCTTCAAGATCCTGCAGGCGCAGACCGAGAAGAAGGGGCTGATCTTTTCCGAGGGAGTGCTCGAGTGCCTCCCCGACGGCTTCGGGTTCCTGCGGGCTCCCGAGTACAACTACCTGCCCGGCCCGGACGACATCTACGTCTCGCCTTCCCAGATCCGCAAGTTCGACCTGCGCACGGGCGACACCGTGTCGGGGCAGATCCGCCCCCCCAAGGAGGGGGAGCGCTACTTCGCGCTCATCAAGGTCGAGGCGGTCAACTTCGAGCACCCCGACGTGGCGCGGGAGAAGATCTTCTTCGACAACCTGACGCCGCTCTACCCCCAGGACCGGATCCGGCTGGAAGTCCCGACGAACATGACCTCGCGCGTGCTCGACCTCGTGGCCCCGGTCGGCAAGGGACAGCGCGGGCTGATCGTGGCCGCGCCGCGCACCGGCAAGACGATGATCCTGCAGTCCCTCGCAAACTCGATCTCGACCAACCACCCCGAGGTCACGCTCATCGTCCTCCTGATCGACGAGCGGCCGGAAGAGGTCACCGACATGCAGCGGTCGGTCCGGGGCGAGGTTATTTCCTCGACCTTCGACGAGCCGGCCGTGCGCCACGTCCAGGTCGCCGAGATGGTCATCGAGAAGGCCAAGCGCCTCGTCGAGCACAAGAGGGACGTCGTGATCCTGCTCGACTCGGTCACGCGCCTGGCGCGCGCCTACAACTCGATCGTGCCGCCGTCGGGCAAGGTGCTCTCGGGCGGCGTGGACTCGAACGCCCTCCAGCGCCCCAAGCGCTTCTTCGGTGCGGCGAGGAACGTCGAGGAAGGCGGCTCCCTGACGATCATAGCGACGGCGTTGATTGACACGGGCTCCCGCATGGACGACGTCATCTTCGAGGAATTCAAGGGCACGGGCAACATGGAAGTCCACCTCGACAGGAAGCTCATGGACAAGCGCGTCTTCCCGGCGATCGACATCAACAAGTCGGGCACGCGCAAGGAAGAGCTGCTCATGGACAAGGCCGAGTTGAACCGCGTGTGGGTCCTCCGGAAGGTCCTGAACCCGCTCTCGGTCGTCGAGGCGATGGAGCTCCTGACCGATAAGCTCGACAAGACCAAGAGCAACGGAGAGTTTCTGAGCCTGATGAGCCAGGGGTAGTTTTTAGCCGTCAGTTTTCAGTTCTCAGTTTTGAAGGTGGCTGATCACTGAACTGACAACTGATTACTGATAACTGATAACTTGCTTCGGATTTCGGTCGTCGACTTCTTAAATGCGCGGCCCCTCGTCTGGGGCCTGCTCCACGATCCTCCTCCGGGGATCTCGGTCTCGCGAGACCTGCCGTCGGCCTGCGCCGACAAGCTCGCGCGCGGAGAGGCGGACGTGGGGCTCATCCCCTCGATCGAGTACCAGCGCATCCCGGGCTTGAGGATCGTGCCGGGGCTCGGTATCGCGGCCGCATCCGAGGTCCGCTCGGTGCTCCTCGTCTCGGAGGTTTCCCGCGAGAAGATCCGCTCGGTCTGGCTCGACCCCGCCTCGCGCACCTCGGCTGTCCTGACGCGTATCCTCTTGAAACGCGTCTACGGGATCGAGCCCGAATACCGAGAGCCCGATCACGCCTCTCTCGCGTCCTATCCCCCATCTATGAGCCGCGCGGACGCGCGGCTCATCATCGGCGACCCGGCTCTCAAGACCCGCCTGAGCGGGCAGGTCGTTCTGGACCTGGCGGCCGAGTGGCGATCCTTTTCCGGATACCCCTTCGTGTTCGCCTTCTGGGCCGTGGCGCCGGGCATCCCCGCGGAGGGGGTCGAAGACCTGACGCGAGACTCGTTCGAGAAGGGCCGGAGCCAGTTCGACCGCCTCGTGCGTGAGGAAGCCTCGGCGTCAAACCTCTCACCGGCCGTCCTGGAGGATTACCTGCGCCACAACCTTCACTATGAGCTCGACGCCGGCGATCTTGCGGGCCTCGATCTCTTCTACCGGCTGGCCGCGGAAGAGCGCCTGATCCCGCGCCCGCGGCCGCTCGAGTTCCTCCCGAGATCTCGCCCGGCTATGGAGGCGGAGGCGGGGGCCGAAGGCGCTCCCGATCTGCGATAATTCAGCGCGTGAAGCCATCCCGCACGACCGGGATCCTCGAGAAGACGCTCGCGGGAGAGCGTCTTGGCGACGCGGACGCCGTCAGGCTCCTCGAGGAAGGGAATCTCCTTGAGCTTGGCGCGGCGGCAAACGAGATCCGGAAACGCAAGAACGACCCGGGCGTCGCCACCTACATCGTGGACCGCAACATCAACTACACCAACGTCTGCGTCTATCGCTGCCAGTTCTGCGCTTTCTACCGGCCCTCGAGCTCGGACCCCGACGCCTACGTCCTGACATTCGATCAGATCGGCGAGAAGATTCAGGAGACGATCGACCTCGGAGGGACGGGAATCCTCCTTCAGGGCGGCGTGGACGGGGAGCTTCCGTTTTCTTTCTACGAAGACATGTTCCGTTTCATCCGGAAGAGCTTCCCGGCGATCCACCTGCACGCGCTCTCGGCGCCGGAGGTCTACTTTCTTCAAAAGATCACCAAGTGGCCGATGCGGGACGTCATCGCGCGCCTGCGCGACGCCGGGCTCCAGTCCATCCCGGGCGGGGGAGCGGAGATCCTGGAGGACTCGGTCCGGCGGCGCATCTGGTCGCTGACGAAGGCCCCGACCGACAAATGGGTAGAAGTGCACGAGAGCGCTCACAGGCTCGGCATGCGCACGACCGCGACGATGATGTTCGGCGTCGGGGAGACCTACCACGACCGCGTGAGGCACTTCGAGGTCGTGCGAGACCTGCAGGACCGCACCGGAGGCTTCACGGCCTGGATCCCGTGGACCTTCCAGAAGGAGAACACCGTTCTCGACGGCAAGGTCGAAGAAGCGGGCGGCTTCGAGTACCTGAAAACGCTGGCCGTCTCGCGCCTCTACCTCGACAACATCCGCCACGTCCAGGGCTCCTGGGTGACGCAGGGGGGGAAGATCGGCCAGGTCTCCCTCTCCTTCGGCGCCGACGACCTCGGCTCCATCATGATCGAGGAGAACGTCGTCTACGCTGCCGGCGCGAGAAACCGGATGACCCAGGAGGAAATGCGGAGGCTCATCGCCGACGCCGGCTACGAGCCTGTCCAGCGGCGGACCCTCTACGACGCCTGCAAGGATCCCTGCTGCGCGAGCCCCATTCCCATCCCGAAAGAGAAACGCCCGGGGGTTCTTCCGACGGTTGCCGCTCGCCTCGACGACAACCTCGCGTCCGCCTAACGTCGCAAAGCGCTTAGCGAGGGACCTGCGCCCTCCGGGCGCACCGGCTCGCGGCTCGGCCGGATGCGGCCTCGACCGCGAGCCTGGTCTCTCGCTACGCGCTTCGCTCCCGCGGCGCGCGCCTCCTCCCTCGGTTACTTCGGGAGACTTCGCGCGCCGCGACGGGGGCATGGCGCGACGGCGCCCGGCGAAATCCTCACTTGCCGGTGGTGGTGGTGTGGCTGGCGGGAGGAGGACTCGACCGGTAATGGGACCTCTCCCAGCAGGAGCCGGCGAAGAGGCCGAAGACGAACAGGACGGCACCGCCGATGGCGCGCAGGTAGATGCGGCTGCGGCGCTGCTGCCACGGGGGGACGCTGCGGAACTTGACCCTTTTTGCCGACTCCTGCGTGACCTCGGCCTGCCACGCGCGCAGGTCGAGCAGCACGTCGCGCGCGGATTGGTAGCGATCGGCCGGGTCCTTCTCGAGACACCGGAAGAGGATCGGCTGGAGCTCGGCGGGGACCTTCGCGGTCTCGGGATACTTGCGCGGGTCGTCCCGGAGAACCGCGCCAAGCGTCTCGACGGGGGACTGGCGCACGAACGCGCGGCGGCCCGTGAGCATCTCGTAATAGACCGCACCCAGCCCGAAGACGTCGCTGCCCGCGTCCGCCCTCCTGCCGCGGATCTGCTCGGGCGACACGTATCCGGCCGTGCCGATGAGTATCGCGGAGCTCGACTTCTGGCTCGCGCGGGAGGGGGAAAGCGTCGCGAGCTTCTCGATGCGCGCGATTCCGAAGTCCAGGATCTTGGAACGACCTTCGTGCGTCAGGAAGATGTTCTCCGGCTTGATGTCCCGGTGGATCACCCCCTTGGCGTGCGCGGCCGCGAGCCCTTCCGCGATCTGGCAGGCGATCTCCGTCGCGCGGGGCGCGGCGAGAGGTCCCGTCCGCAGCCGGTCGGCGAGCGTTTCCCCTTCGAGCAGCTCGGTGACAGCGTAGGGGACCCCGTTGTGCGTGCCGGAATCGTGGATTGCCAGGATGTTGGGGTGGTTCAACGCGGCGACGGCGTGTGTCTCCCGGTCGAAGCGGGCGAGGCTGTCCACGTCGTTGACCGCCGCGTCGGCCATCATCTTTAGGGCGACCTCTCGCCGCAGGCGGTTGTCGCGCGCGCGATAGACGTCTCCCATCCCCCCGCTTCCGAGCGGCCCCACGATCTCGTACTGGCCGAGTTGATCTCCGGGTGACAACGGCATGGCGGTAGAAAGAATAGACGATTTTCGCCGGCCGCGGATCGTCCGCGGCCTCCTGTAGAATCGCGGCTCCATCGTAAGGAGGGAGCGCTATGGGGAAGATCGGTCTGGGGTGTCTCGTGATCCTTGTCATTGTCGTCGTGATCGTGGGGATCTCGTTCGCGGGGACTTACAACAAGCTGGTCACGTTCGGTCAGGAGGTCGACAAGCAGTGGGCCCAGGTCGAGAACCAGTACCAGCGGCGCTACGACCTCGTGCCCAACCTCGTCGCGACTGTCCAGGGAGCCGCGCAGTTCGAGAAGTCCACGCTCGAAGCCGTGACGCAGGCGCGGGCCTCCGTCGGAAGGGCGCAGATCACGCCGGGAACGGCCCCGACCGACCCGGCGCAACTGGCGCAATACGAGCAGGCCCAGGCGGCTCTCGGCGGGGCGTTGCAGCGCCTGCTCGTGGTCGTCGAGAAGTACCCGGAGCTCAAGGCAAATGCCAACTTCAGGGACCTCCAGGCGCAGCTGGAGGGGACGGAGAACCGCATCGCGGTCGCCCGTATGGATTACAACAAGGCGGCCCAGGACTACAACACGGCGAGGCTCCGATTCCCGACCAACCTGATCGCGGGGATGCTCGGGTTCAAGGAGAAGGCCTACTTCAAGGCGACGTCCGGAGCCGAACGGGCCCCGGCGGTGCAGTTCAACTTCGGGACGCCGGCAACGGCGGCGACACCCGCGAAGTGAGGCCGGGAAACGGGAAACGGTAAACGGGAAACGACGATGAGAGGCCGGGTCCTCTCTTCGCGGTCTTTCGTCCGGTCCTTCGTAGCGGCGGCGCTCCTCGTGCTCGTCGCTGCGCCGGCGCGCGCGGCGAAGGAAGACACCCTTCCTCCCAGGCCGACGCGTTACGTCACGGACCGGGCGGGTGTCCTGGCGGGAGGAGGGGCCGAGGCGCTCAACTCCCGCCTCGAAGAGCTCGAGAAAGAGACATCCAACCAGATCCTGGTCTGGGTGGACCGGCACGTTCCCGAAAACTTTACAATGGAGGAATTCACGGTGGCGGTCGCCCGAAAATGGGCCGCCGGACAGAAGGGGAGGAACAACGGTGCCGTCCTCTTCGTCTTCGTGGACGACCGCAAGATGCGGATCGAGGTCGGCTATGGCCTCGAAGGCGTTCTGCCGGACGCCGTGGCACACCGGATCCAGGAGGAGGAAATCCTGCCGCGCTTCCGGTCGGGCGACTACCCGGGCGGTATCGAAGCCGGCGTGACCGCCATGATCGCCGCGACGAAGGGGGAATACCGCGGCACCGGCTCGACCGTTGCCTCCCGCTCCCGCCGGCGCGGAAGCTCGCTCCCCGGGTGCATCTCTCCGTTTCTCTTCCTGCTGTTCTTCCTCTTCATCCCGTTGCTGCGCCTCTCCCGGTGGCGGACCTACGGCAGCCGCGGATGGTGGAGCGGGGGCGGGGGCTGGGGAGGGTTCGGCGGCGGTGGCGGCGGGGGGTTCGGCGGTGGCGGCGGGGGAGGCGGCTTCTCCGGCGGGGGCGGGTCCTTCGGGGGCGGTGGCTCCTCGGGGAGCTGGTAAAACATGCGCCACTTCTTCTCGAAGCTCGACTCGGATCGGATCGTCGGCGCGATCGCGGACGCGGAGAAGAGGAGCTCCGGCGAGATCCGCGTCCACGTCACGCGCCGCAAGCCCTCCAACCTCGAGGAGCGCGCCCGGCGCCGTTTCGAGCTTCTGGGAATGACGCGCACGGCCGAGCGCAACGGCGTGCTCATCTACATAGCCCCGAAGCTGCGCCGCTTCCAGATCCTCGGAGATTCCGGCATCCACGAGAAGTGCGGCGACGACTTCTGGAAGGAGACGGCCGCGGCGATGGAGGAGCGATTCCGGCGCGGCGATTTCACCGAGGGCCTCGTGCATGGCATCGGCAAGGTCGGAGAGGTCCTCGCCGCCCACTTCCCTCGCAAGGCCGACGGCGTCAACGAACTACCCGATGAGGTGACGGAAGACTAGAGGATTGAAGGATTGAAGGATTGAAGGATTGAAGGATTGAAGGATTGAAGGATTGAAGGATTGAAGGATTGAAGGATTGAAGGATTGAAGGATTGAAGG
>Ga0209009_1000521_pt1 | contig 12973 bp, 9 predicted proteins | sample BlaSpr_A8_OM3_M2_FD_187979 | JGI IMG/M metagenome (GOLD analysis project Ga0209009, IMG submission 187979) | Forest soil microbial communities from Thunder Bay, Ontario, Canada - Black Spruce, Ontario site 2_A8_OM3_M2 (SPAdes) (version 2) | ecosystem: Environmental > Terrestrial > Soil > Boreal... | reverse complement strand
CGGGCCAGAATCTCTTCCCTGCCCTCCGCTACGTCGAAGTACCATAGGCCCGCAGCATTCTTTTTCAGCGGGATCGGGAACGGAAAATTGTCTGCCCCAATTAGCAGGATTTGGGACTCGTCAGGCATCTTGCGCCAACGATGCATCACGCCATAGGCGGCTACAAATTTATCGTCGGTGTTCTTGTCCTGCACCGGATCGCCGGACAGAACGATGTCTTTCGCGTCCGGACCAAAAACTGCGAGTATCGTATTTGCATCGCCCGTCTTTGCTGCAGCCAACAGCCCGTTACCCGCGTCGTCAGGTGAAGCAAACACTTGGTACGCAGGCTTAGCGGCCTTGTTGCATCCGACACAGAGAATGACTAGGGCCAGAAGAATGAGACGACTCGCAATATTGATTGTGCGCGTTGCTCGCGGCATGCCGATCCTCCAAAACTTGGACTGTAAACGCTTCATCAACACACTAGAGCTAAACTCATTCGCTGTTCGGTTGGCGTTGGAATCACCTGCGACCGCCACGACCCATGCTTGACGAACCGCGGGCACTGGAAGCTCTGGAATTCCAACCGCCTCCTCCACTGTTCATGGCCGATGACCCGCCGCTCTTTTCCTGCCCTCCCCAGCCGCTGGAACTGGATTTGTTATAGCTGGACGGGCTTCCGCTCTTCTGGTCCCAACCGCTGCCGGTATTGCTGTAGGTTTTGCCGTTTGCCGAGGCGTACTTGTTGCCGTTTGCGGCTTCGCCCACGGCCGCGCTGTTGCCGTTCTTGCCCGTCGCGCCATAAGCCGAGGCGCCGCTCGAGCTATGCATCTGCCCAGTGGTTCCGTTAGCGTTGGTTTGGTGCTGGCTGTCAACGGTGGTGCCATTTTTCGAAGCGGTCGAGGCCCCATAGCTGCCATACGCATTGGACCCTTGCACAGTCGAGGCAGAGGCCCCGGTCCTTGGGTTATACGCTTGACCGGCACTTACGCTGCCGTAACCATTCGAGACTGTGCCGCCGCGCGCGTAAGTCCCGGTGGACGGGTTGTAGCCGTTGCTATAGTGCGCGGAGCCGTTGGGACCATACGCAGATCCGCTTGAGCCATAGTAGCCGCCATGCCAAGCATTGTTTCCGTAGTAGGCCCCGCCGTGATAAACCACTGTGGTGGTTCCGTGCCAGCCACAATTCCAGCTGGAATATCCCCAGGCGCAACAGCCGCCGCTCATCATCGCGCCCACCGCAATGCCAACTCCAAACGCCACCACTGCGGTTGCCGCAACGGGAGGCGCGACGTATGCAGGAGTCACGTAGGGATAGCCATAAACTACTGCCGGGTTGTACATAGGAACGTAAACCACCTGCGGGTTCACCGGTTGAATCACAATCACTTGCGGCGACTGTTGCACGATGGTCAGTTGTTGCCCCGATTTCAAGTTGCCGGCAGCCAATGCTTTCGCACGCAACACTTGGACGGCCGCCATCACGTCGGCTGCTTGCGTGTGATAAGCCTCTCCCAGCGATGAAGTCCAAGCAAGGTTCTTCGCCAGGTTGTCGAGCACGGAGGGAAATTGCGTGAGAGCTTTCACGCTGGGATCCCACGGTTGCGCGTCAACCGCTTCCATTAGAAGTGGTCCGGTAGCGGAGCTGTACTGTTTCAGCCAACTGGCAGCGGCAGCAACCTGGTCGGGAAAAGTCGCAGCTCCAAGAATCTGTGCTACTAGGGAGTCGGGGTAAAGCGCGATAGGCGCCACCAATTGCTGCAACTCTTGCGCGGACAGTGGTGCGCCTTGTCCCGAATACCCCGTTTGACCAGTTTGAGCTCTAGCCTCTAAAGGTAAAGCGCCTACGACAAGTAAAACGGATAACGTCGTTGACAAAAGCTGTTTCGTGAAGCTCCTGATCATTTTCTTCTCTCCAGCGCCCCGGCAGCTCTTCCGAAGCTCATTCCACTCAGAACAAACTTCTCCGCCAAAACGTTAAAGCCCGAAAGGTCCTGGGGTGAGGGGTCGTTCCGGGCCTTAACGTTCAATACTGAGCGACCATACGTTCGCCGATGCGTGAATTTAATTGTCACTATTGACAGGTAACGGAAGATTTTTTTTCGAATGTCCAGTATTGGCGCGGAAACGGTGCAGGTTTCTCGGTTTTAGCAATTAGTGCCATTATAAGCTCAACAAAAATCCAAATTGTCAGTTCTGACAATACAAGTCTCAGACCAAAATATCTAAGATCTGAAGTCATCGCGGGCTAGGCGGACTGCGGGTCCGTACGGAAGGAGACGAAATGCGACAAATCGAACACGTAATTGCGAATGTGCGTAGGTTTATTGTCTGTAGTTTAGTGTTGATTGGCCTGATTACGCTGGGAAGCAATCCCGTCTTCGCGCAGAAAGCGGAGACGATGGAAGCTCAGGCAATGGGCACGGGCACCCAGCTCGGGCAGAATATCGGCGTAACGCTCATTATTCAGGATTACTCAACGATGGCTGAGAGGCAGACGCTCGTGGACGCGTTCCAGAAGGGACAGAATCAGGGCCTGGTCAACGCGCTTAAGAAGATGAGAGCCGTTGGCCGTATCTCCATCACGGGTACTCTCGGCTATGACGTGAGCTATATCCGATTGATCACGACTCCAACCGGGCGAAAAATCCGCTTCATCACCAACAGGCAGATTAGTTTTGCCGAGGCTTGGACCGACTCGCCATCTCAGGCTTTTGACTTGAGTGGAGGCGAAATCGATATAAACGATCAAGACAAGAACAAGAGTACAGGCGTCTTGTTTCCTGCTGCGCAACTCGTGATCGACAAGCAAGGACAGTTGCAAATTGATCTTACTCAAAACTCATGGAAGCTTGTGGACGTGCTCGATTGGAAAGGAACACCCGGCGTCAATTAGCATTTAGTCGGCTTGAGAGCCTTCGGAAACAGTGAACGGTGAAGTCGTAACGATTCACATGCGCCATAGGAAACGACTGCGAAAAGGCGGAGACCAGATACAAAAAGATCGGGTAGCGTGCGTCATCTTAAGGTTTACCCGAACGAGTGTGCATAGGCCCTGGAAATCATCGTGCTGCTCGCACCGCAGAGGAAGATTCAATGGATCCGATTTCGTTCTGGGTGCGCGGACACCTGTGGGTTCGGAATACAATTCGCGATGGGGCGAACGTTGCAAGACCTCCGACAAAGATCGGGGTGGACACGATCCACCGGACGTCTATCGGCAGCAAGGGGTCGTTCAAAAGATAAACTTCCAGCCGATAGACTCCGGCCGACGCTCCCTGGACAGCGAGGTGCCCGCTATCTACTTGACGCTCGATCTTGCCATTCCGTCTCAGGATTAGCCGCGTAGCCAGACCAGCCACTTCAACGTTCACATGCAATGCCTGGGGCGTAGGAACCGGTTTACCCGATGGGATGCGGGTGCGGCAACTTTCGTTAAAATTTGAGGTAGCCGAAAATCAGGCCCTCACTGCTCATAATATCTGTTCGCGACCCCATAGCACCCAACCCCACTGGCAGTATTACCAATAGGCGCGGAAGAGCGCGCGGCATAGCATGCAGTGTGAATCAAGACTACTCTACCGGGCAAACCATCTCGCGCTACAGTGTCCTGGAGGAGCTGGGAAGCGGTGGAATGGGTGTAGTCTACAAAGCCCGGGACAATGAACTTGGGCGTCTTGTCGCTTTGAAGTTTCTGCCTGAGAGCGCGGCTCGGCACCCCGTTGCCTTAGAACGTTTTCGTCGCGAAGCACGCGGTGCCTCTGCGCTCAATCACCCCAACATCTGCACCATCTACGAAATTGGGAACCACGAAGGCCATGCGTTCATCGCTATGGAGTATCTGGATGGCGTGAACCTGAAATACTGGGTAGCCGCAGGCACCATGGATACGGCACGTATTGTTTCGATTGGCATCGAGGTCGCCGACGCCCTAGATGCTGCTCACAGCGAACGCATCATTCATCGTGATATCAAACCCGCCAACATTTTCGTCACGACACGCGAGCGCGTCAAGATTCTCGACTTCGGCCTCGCGAAAAGTATGCGTCCAGAGACCGTCGCCAGCCAGATCGCGGCGCAGCCAACGCAGGCTCTGGCCTATGCCGCCGCAGAACATCTCACCAGTCCGGGCACGGCTCTGGGAACGGTGGCCTACATGTCTCCGGAGCAGGTTCGGGCTGAAGAGTTAGACGGTCGCACGGATCTGTTTTCTTTCGGTATCGTTCTCTACGAACTGGCCACGGGGAGGCTTCCTTTTCAAGGCGCTAGTTCGGGTCTTATCGCGGAAGCGATACTCAATCGCAATCCGGTGGCTCCCATGCGAGTAAATCCCATCGTCCCCCTGGCGCTCCAAGAGGTGATCATCAGAGCGTTGGAGAAGGACAGCAACCTGCGTTATCAGAACGCTGCGGACATTCGGTCTGCGCTCCAACGGATAAAACGAGACATCGGATCGGGCGGGAGGGCTGCAGAGGAAGAAACAGAACCAGCCGCGTTATCAATTACAAGTCGTTTATCGTCGAGCGGGAAGCGCAGGGCGCCGACTTCCGCTTCGCAAAGAACTGCTCTTCGCTTATCGCGAGTCTCGAAGAACATTGACTCACTGGCGGTCTTGCCATTCGAAAATGCGAGTGGCGACCCCGAGCGCGAATACCTCAGTGACGGGATCACGGGGAGCCTGATTAATGTGTTGGCGACGATACCGAAGCTGCGAGTAATCGCGCAGAGCACGGTATCTCGGTATAAGGGCCGGGAAATTGACCCCCAAGCTATCGGTCGCGAGCTGAATGTGCGCGCGGTACTCACTGGAAAAATAGTGCAAGGTGGTGGCTCTTTGCGCATAGGGAGCGAATTGGTCGATGTTGCCACAGGTTCTCGACTATGGGGCGAGCAATACAATCGAAAGCCTGGCGACATCTTTGTGATTCAAGATGAAATTTCAACCGAGATATCGGGAAAATTGCGAGTACAGCTGACGCGGGCTGAAAAGAAGCGACTAACAAAGCACCACACGGAGAATGCAGAAGCGTACCGTCTGTACCTAAAAGGCCGTCATTACTGGAACATGTGGACCGAAGAAGGATTCTACAAGGCGATCGAGTACTTTCAGCATGCAATCGACAAAGACTCCAGCTACGCCCTCGCCTATGCTGGTTTGGCCGATTCCTACGTGCTGTTGGGATGGAACAGCTATCTGCCGCCGAAGCAAGCATTCCCTAAAGGAATGGCGGCGGCGATCACGGCCCTGGGGATCGACATAGAGCTCGCTGAGGCCCGCACGTCTTTGGCGGCCTTGTTGTGGCTTCACGATTGGCGGTGGGAAGAGGCTCAGACAGAATTCAAGCACAGCCTCGAATTAGCTCCGACCTACGCAACTGCTAACCATTGGTACGCCGAGTATGCAATGACCATGGGGAGACACGGAGAAGCTATGGTCAGGATGAGGAGCAGCCAGGAGCTGGATCCGTTGTCGTTAATTATTAACGTCGCAGTCGGATGGGCCTTCTACCATGCCCGCCGATACGACGAAGCCATCGAACAACTTCGGCGAACTATCGAATTGGATCCAGACTACCCCGTTACCTACTGGATTCTCGGCCTTTTGCTTCGGAAAACTGGTCGCTACGAACTCGCCATCACCGAGGGTGAGAAGGCGGTGAAACTGTCAAGTGGCAGTCCTCTGATGCGCGCGGCACTGGCGCACACATTTGCGACAGCTGGTAGGACCGAGGAAGCATTTCAGATGCTCGATGATCTGACAACACTAGCAAAGCAAAAGTATGTCGCGCCCTATTTCTTCGCCGGAATCCACATCGGCTTGGGAGAAAACGGCCGCGCGATTGAATACTTGGAGAAATCTTACGAAGAGCACTCTCACTGGCTTATCTACCTCCACATAGATCCGAGCATGGACGCTTTGCGGAATGACTCACGATTCCAAAGCTTGTTGCAGCGTGTCGGCCTTCCCGCACTAACGGGCGCTAACCCGACATCAGGTTGAGTACTAGCACGGGATTTGAGCCTCATATCCGTAAGAATCCTCAATACCTCATGTTGTCGCCTCCCATTACCCTCGATACTGGATAGTTGGATCCAGATTCCCTATGCCGAGATCGAAACGGAGAATCCATGAGGATTATGACAAGAAGAGTGCTTGGTCATCGGGGGCTCTTTGAGTTGCTGTTTGTGTGTTGGGATGCATTTTTCCGGCGGCCGCGCAGGAAGTTTTAGACCGTACAATCCTGCCTATTTGATCACTGAACTCGACGCCCGCAACGTTAAGGCCCCTCCGCCTTTCAAAGTCACAGCGCCGAAGGGTGCTCCGAATGTGATTATCGTGCTGCTGGACGACATGGGTTTTGGGCAGAGGCCAGGAATTCAAGCTATTCCCAGCTATTCGCTTCTTCCGCGGCCGAACTCGACGCCGATCGATATGAATCAACTGCGGGACGTAATTCGCGGGCAAAATATTGATGCGGTCGTGGCCTCCAGGCTGGTAAAAGTGGACAAGAAGGTCACATATATCCCGGGCCAAGCTTACACTCCCTATCCTTATTACAATACTTTCTATGGATATTATGGCGCCATCTATCCTGTGCTTTATTCCCCCGACTATCTGCGCGTCGACAAAACTGCCCAAATCGAAACAAATTTCTATTCCACGAGTAAGCCAGATGGGGAACTTATTTGGACTGGAACCAGCGATACGGTCAATCCTCGTTCACCGATGAAGGCAATCGACGCAGTTGCCAAACTCATCGTTCAACAATTGGAAACGGAAAAAATCATTTAATTGGAGCGGTAAAGTGAGGCTTGCCGAGAACGGTACTTATCAGCAAATCTACGACATGTGGCCGGTGCCCCTTAGCAAAACCGGAGTAAGCGCATTAATCAGGCATCTGTCAATTCTGACAATTACGCATCGCGCTCCTCAATGACACAATTTCCAGGTTTTAACTCGACTCGCATAGCTTGTCTTTGCGAATTCAAGCATGAGTTTATCCAATAGGAGAAAGAATATTATGAAGAACCTGATAGCGGGAATCTTGTTGGTTTTTGCATGTGTCGGGCTGGCCATCGCTCAAACACAGACGCCACCGGCCAAAGGCCCAAGCACTGCCGGGTCTGTCAAGCAACTTGAACAAGATTGGGCTGATGCGGCGAAAGCCGGCGATACCGGCAAAGTTAGTCAGATTCTCGCCGATGATTGGATAGGCGTTGGCTTCGATGGCAGCAAGGAAACGAAACAGAACCATCTAGCGGACATGAAGTCCGGCAAGTTTAAGGTCGAGTCCTTTGAATTTGGGCCGATGGATGTGAAGGTGTTGGGAAATGTTGCTGTCGTCCAGGGAACCAACACCGAAAAGAGTACCGGCATCGACGGAAAAGACTCCAGCGGGAAATATGCATGGATGGACGTCTTTGTTAAACGTGACGGAAAATGGGTTATCGTCCGCTCCCAAAGCACTGAGGCAGCGGTAAGAGAATAAAGGTAGCGGAGGATTTCTGAGATGAACTCGACGGTAATTAGTCAAAGCGCTGTAGAGAAGACATGAAACTAAACTCCTGCGCTAAATCTTGCAGGCTGGCCCGCGCCACCATATGTTCATGTTCGTCTTGGCGAGGTTAGGCCCGGAAAAATCTCCGCCCCTCTTCCGACGGTCTTTCCGGCGATACTCAACTTCGCCGCCACTACGTCACTCACGGCTTCGCGCGACATCGCCACAAATCTGGAAAATTTGCAGCGGAGCCCTGCGGAGTCGTTGCTACGGTTGTGATCGTTCGTATCATCACCTACAAGGAGAACCAGAAACTATGACTCGGCAAACAGCAAGCGCGGCAGACCCGCGTGTGGAATTGGCGCATGACCGAACCGACTTAGCAAAGCTTCAAACGCAACTCGGACTAGACCGAACTACTCTCGCGTGGATCAGAACGACCCTGACGATAACAACTTTTGGCTTTGGCATGATCGGCTACTTCCGATCTCTTGCAGAGAAAACTGATACTCCAAGGAACGTCCAACTCCATCAGGGTGCAATCAAGTTTGGCGTTACGCTTGTTGTCTTGGGGATCGCTGCCACGGTGTTATCTGGCATCTCTCATTGGGTTTCGTTGCGGAGTCTGCGTCGCGGTGACGATTTGGTTTTGACGCGGTGGCCCTTAAGCGTCACCTTGGCGATGTTGCTCTCGATTCTTGGCCTAAGTGGACTGTGGTTTGCACTCTCGCATTGAACATGTTTTCGCGGCAACGGGCCAAGTCCTGGCTTGTCATTCTGATTGCATTCCCTCCATGGAGCCATTCTTTCTGGGATCGCACACCACCAATTTCGTGACGTGCGGCTTCAACAGGTCTACAACCAGGCGCCTGAGGTTCCTTCTTCAAACGTCACGTGCAAGTCTCCGCGCAGCCCATCGATAGAATCCAGAAATCGTGCCGGCTTTCGTCTCGATCAGGTATTGCTTCACGGATCCTACTCTAAAAAGGACGCCCTTTTTATTGCGTCGGTTAACCGAAATCAGGATTTAACCCTTATGTTTTACCCGGCTAAAGGGATCTGTTATTTTTAACAATACATTCTCCCACCAGTCAGAAATATAGTGCGTTTATCGGTGAATTTAGACTGCGAATCAGTTTTGCGCCGCGTCGCGCGCAACAACCTCAATATGAGGTTTTTGGCAAATGAACGTGCTGGTTTGTTTCAGGCGTTCACTGATTCCCTGCCGTTTCGACGACGCGTATCGCTGGAACAGAGGAGAATATGACTCTTCCACCAAAAGCATTGGCCGTGTTGATGAGTTTCCTTATGGTTCTGGGGACGGCCCCCATCGACGCGAGCGCGCAGGCTCAATCTACACCGGCGCAGTCGGCATCGGTCACCAAGGGGGAGGAGTATGCACCGCTTACTCCTGACGAACTCGACGGGCTGGTCGCTCCGATTGCACTCTATCCGGATGCTCTGGTTGCGCAAGTTCTCGGTGCTGCTACTTTTCCGTATGAAATAGTGGATGCGGTTGTCTGGCTCAAGCAAAACTCATCTCTGACCGGCGACTCGCTTATGAAGGCAGTTGATCAACAGTCATGGGATCCGGCGGTGAAGGCCCTGACGCAGTTTCCATCCGTCCTGGACAATCTGGCGAAGAATCTCGCATGGACTTCGGCGCTTGGTGAAGCTTCCGCTACACAGCAACAGGACGTAATGTCAGCTATTCAAAGGATGCGCGCGAAAGCTCAGGCAGCGGGTAACTTGAAATCGAGTCCAGAAATTAAAGTGGTCCAGGAAAGCCCGCAGACAATCGTGATACAACCGGCGAATCCGCAGATCGTTTACGTCCCCGCATACAATCCGAATGTAGTTTATGGCTACCCGGTGGTTGTGTATGGATATACGCCCACCTACGTGGCAACCACGGCTGTGATCGCCTTCGGCGCCGGCATCGCCGTGGGTGCGATGATCCATGGTGGTTGCTGCGGATGGGGCTGGGGATATTGGGGCACGAGCTGGCACAGCCATACGATTATTTACAATCGCAACGTTTATGTCGGGAACAGTTACTGGCGCGGCGGCTACTACGGAGGCGGCTATCGTCCGCCCGGCTACGTGCCTCCCCGTTATCCGTCGCATCGTCCTCCTAGTTATCCCGGATATGGCAGGCCGTCATATCCATCTAATCGACCGCCAGCCACGACTCTTCCCGCGAACGCTGGCAATCGCCCCCCGGCTACAACTCTTCCTGCGAACGGCGGCAATCGTCCCGACGGAGGCAACCGGCCAAACGGAGGAAATGCAAACACCCGACCAGCTACGGGAAATCGTCCGAATCAAACACCATCTCAACTGCCCGCAACGACTGGGAACACGCGCCCCATTTCGAACGAGGCGCGCGGCTACCAACGTCAGCAGACGTCGAATACTCCGGCGGCTCCAGCCACACAGCAGTCGCGCCCTAATGCGCTCTCGGGATCGGGTGGAGGACGCGCACAAAGCGCTCGCGGAAACCAAAGTCTCGGCGGCGGAAATCGTAGTGGAGGAGGAGCGTCCCGTCGATAGCGACAGGCGACGCGAATTCCCGTGAGAAAAGAAAACAAAACTCCGGAACGGTTCAGTGGGAACGATGGAGGAATTGGGATGACACGCCTGAGGCTTACCGAAACGAAAACCTATTCGCGGTGCATCCGTCTTCTCGCCCTCGCCGCTATTATTATGCTTCCGACGGGATGCCAGAAATCGCAGCAGGCACAGGCCCCCGCAAGCGGGCCGAAAACATTCGCTTCACCAGAGGATGCGTCCACGTCCCTTTATCAAGCTGCAAAAGCGGGAGACAGCAATACGCTCTTGGCTATTTTCGGACCGGGCGCGACGGAGCTAATCGTCTCGGGCGATCCAGTTCAGGACAAAGCGGCCCGCGACAAATTCGTAGCTAACTATGACGAAATGCATCGCTGGGGAACGCTGACCAACGGTAAGGTCCTCAATATTGGCGCCGAGAACTATCCATTTCCTTTTCCGTTGGAGAAGAATTCATCAGGGCAATGGTATTTTGACAGCGACTCCGCGAAGGAAGAAATATTAGCTCGCCGCATCGGCGACAACGAGTTGGCTGCGATTGACGTGCTCAACGCCATGGCCGATGCGCAAACCGATTATTTTGCGCAGACCCACGACGGCAGCAAGGTCCGTCAATATGCCCAGAAAATCGCTAGTGACGAGGGCAAACAGAACGGTCTGTACTGGAAGTCCGCGGACGATCAAGAGGAAAGTCCGCTTGGGCCGCTCGCAGCTAGCGCGGAGGGGTACGGTGGCAATAACCAGCAGTCACCGCAGCCATTCCACGGATATTTTTATCGCATCCTTACGAAACAAGGTAGCCACGCGCATGGTGGGGAGAAAGACTATGTCGTGAACGGAAACATGACCGGCGGGTTTGCCATCCTCGCCTATCCCGCCGAATATCGCAATTCTGGAGTGATGACGTTGGTCATCAATCAGGATGGTCAAGTGTTTCAAAAAGATCTCGGCGAAAAAACTGCCGATCTCGCGAAGGGCATGAACCAATTCGATCCCGACGACACTTGGACCCCGGTTGAATGACTCAGGTCCGAAATCTATTTCGTAGGAAAGTAATCGATAATTCCCCGGACGAAAATTGTGCTGTTCGAAGTGCTGGCGCACCCATCCGCGATTAAAATCGACCTTTGCCACCCAAGGCTAACCATTGATAAGTCGTGCCAGCTCTACTGGTCGATGCAACACGATCCAATCCATTGATTCGACAATGCTCCCCCGTGGGAAGCGATTTGTATGGCTGTACTCGGTCTATGCGCCACGGGGGAGAGCCTAGGCGTTAGGCAATGCGTTCGGTGCTTGAAGCGGTGGCCGCCCAGAGGGTGCGGGATGCAATCGTGCGAATACGTTCAGTGGCCTGGCGCATGAAATGTCTTGGACCAGTGAAGACTTCGAACCTGAAAAAGATCCCGCGCCGACTAGTCCTTTTTCGTGGCCGCATTGGCGGTGGCCACCCAGACGCTGTCAGCCGCCGCAATCTCGAAAGCTGGCGCGTCGGTTGAAATGTTGATGCGCTGCAAACCGGCCTTACTCCTCGGGATGGCCCGGAAGACGAGATAATACTGGTTGTCTAGAATTCTCTGCAGGCGATCGAAGTAAGGTTTAAGGCTGACCAGGTTTTGCGTTCCGAGAGAGAAATATTCCCCACCAGCCTCGTCGGTAATCTTGGCCACGCCGGATTGACCGACCTGGGCTTCCCAAGCATTCCGGCCGGCGCGCCCGACGCCGGTGGCGTAGATTCCGTAAACAATTACGCCATAGCGCTGGGCCGCCGTGCTGGCGGAATCCACGTCCGGGCTCATGGTAGTCATTCCGGTGGACATGGACATGCTGGGCATCGTGCTGCGAGACGCGCGGCTGGACGTAGAAGCGGTTTGACGGTTGGACATCCTTTCATTGCGAAGCCGGTCAATGCCATCGGTCACTACAAGAACTTCGCGACGAACCTTTTGTTCGGGCCAACCCTTAATAAGGCTAATGAGCGACAGGTAAGGACTGTCCATCGCGGACAGATTGCCGCGCGGCAGACGGAGAGCTTTGGCTGCTAGCGCATGATCGGCAGTGAAGTTCTGTGCGATCTGGATCGTGGCGTTAGACATATAACCCACACCGATAGCCGTTGTTGCAGGCTGCGCATTTATGAAGTCGCGCAGGTCGTTGAGACTGTTTCCGATGCTTGAGTCACACGTGTCATCGATCAAAACGAAAAACTGAAGAGCGGCATTATCTCCGCGAGCAGGAATTACAGTGTCGATTTTGAGCGGAGTATTACCTTGCCTTACCTGCAAATTTTCCGGGCGAAGGATCGGAATTTCGCTGTCGTCGCGAACCGCTTGGTCCGTGATGACCATGTGAACCTGGACAGTGCCTGATGCGGGGGCTTTCTCCTGCGAGTACACGATCCGCGCCCCGAATGCCAGTAGACCCAGTGCAATCAGCCATCCGAGCAAACACCTGAAATTCTTCATGTCTCCTCCTAGAAGATAGGACACTCATGCTATCTCTAGGTTCAACGGGCTTGAATTGTCAAAAGTGACAGTGCGAATTAGAACTTCTCGGCTTCGCCATCGCTGTGATTCCCTGGTCCACAAATGCAATTTGCTGAAAGCTCGGGTGATAGGGCCTAGTTCGATGACGGGGATACCCCAACATACTTCACGAGCAGAACATCGTTCCCCTTTTCGCTGTATATAAGGTCGTCCACCAGTTTTTGAGTTAGCAAGACGCCATATCCACCGGCGCGCATCCCTTTTGCCTCTCGCACTTCCATGTGGCGCAGCGGGTCCTCGTCTGGATTCGCGATGGCAGCGTGCTCGATTTCATCCAGGGTAAAACCTTCGCCAGGATCTTTAACGCGGCACATCACCATGTGCTTGGCTCGAATATAGGAAATTTCCACGTACTGATCGCTCCGGAAATGGCCG